>Ga0209671_1001058_pt1 | contig 21662 bp, 17 predicted proteins | sample WorMetHERISLAND2_2_FD_187401 | JGI IMG/M metagenome (GOLD analysis project Ga0209671, IMG submission 187401) | Marine gutless worms symbiont microbial communities from Max Planck institute for Marine Microbiology, Germany - Olavius geniculatus... | ecosystem: Host-associated > Annelida >... | reverse complement strand
CCCACGGACAGCTCAGGGGTCTGGACCCCCAGCCAGTTGCGCTGATGGGCGAAGCTTTGTATATTTTTCAAGCAGAGTGTTTTAAGAAATGAAAGTCTTGCAATAAATAAACACACAATTTCATAATACTGACACTAATAAATTAGTGTTCGATGTTCAATGCAAATATTCTAACATTGTTAACAACAAGAAAAATATTCAACACTGCATGCTAAAGTAGACGGTTAGAGGTGCTAATTTGAAACTGAGCATGATCGGTGCGTAGAGGGCTACACACTAATGGCTTGGTTTGACGTAATTTCGCATGCTAAGTTATTCTTTAATTTTTTTACTGACTAGCCGTGGAACCCCTGGCATATGCTCGCGGAACCCTTGGGTTCCGCGGAACCCCGGTTGAAAAACACTGCGCTATTCCGACACTGGACAGTCCACAAGTCAGAGCTTGAGAAAATAAAAAAGTGTTAAAACATAATAAGGCGGCATGAATAAAAAACGTAACAGCTATTCATACGGTCATGGGTTAAATATCCGGTCGTACCTGTGCCGGCTGTTTATCTGTACGAGTACCCTAGCATATGTAGGTACCAGCGAAGGCTGTCTCTGTGGCGGTAGACCTACGACGTCATACTATCACAGAGACACGCTCTCACGGCAGTCGACCAACTGGCAACCTCAACCGTAGGAGCTAGGCAATCATGAGTAGTGCCAGTTGCGAGTTGAAACTGTGTAAAAGTATGTAAAAAGTTGCAAAATAATTACGCACATTTCATTCAATTAACTATGTCAGTCTATGAACTTTCCGAATCTGTCTCATATATAGGCCTAGAGTGCAACGCCGCAACGGTTCTAGTAATCGAGTTCTACCAGTAAACTGGCGGTGATGTATCGAACAGACAATAATTATCTGGTCACTACTATAGCTATTGTTCACTGCTGCAGAAAGTACGTAGTTGTAGCACTGTTTGCTTTTTTGTTTTTGAAAAATATGGCAAATTTATTAGCTGCAAAGATCGTAATTGCATATCGGAAGAGTGGCTTTTTATTATCACATGATGGATTGTAGCCTTCATGGAACGACAGTGCAACAGCCATATCATTCACGTACTAGACTGCACTGCAAGCCGCACATGCTAAACATATGCGGCTGCTGATCACTGGAATCCCATTATTTTTTAATGTGAAATACTTTTTGTTTAGCGGAGAGCAAAGTGGGGGCGCACGTACCTAAGGCCTAAAAACTCAAACGAATTATGGCTTTTTCGTCTCTTTGCCGGTTCATCCCCTGGCTTGTTCGCCCCCTGGCTTGTTTGCCCCCTGGCTGATTCGCCCTCTGGCTCTAGATCTATAGACAGCGTCAGACATCATTGCAAACATTCTAAGGCAATAAAGCGCACTAAAACTGTGTATAATAAAATACATGCATAGGCCTAATGATTTTATTTCAAAATTGAACAAAGCATTAAACATTCACACAATCGTTTATTCTCATCATCATGCATAAACTGTCTAGGCCTAAAAACAATTATTACGCATAAACCTTGATGTCAAATTACCAGTATTCAACGGGGGCAAAACGTCCAAGCCTCCAAGGTGAGGGGGCGAAAAAGCCAAAGGGTGAACAAGCCAAAGGGCGAATCAGCCAGGAACAAAGGGGTAAATCAGCCAGGGAGCAAACAAGTCAGGGGGTGAAAGAGCCAGGGGGTGAATCAGCCAAGAAGCAAATGAGCCAGGGGGCAAACAAGCCAGGGGGCAAAAGAGCCAGGGGCCAATCAGCCAGGGGGCAAACAAGCCAGGGGGCGAACGAGCCAGGGGGCAAACGAGCCAGGGGGCGAACAAGCCAGGTGGCGAACGAGCCAAAGGGCGAAAAAGCCAGGGGCGAAAAAAGCCAGAAGGCGAACTGGTAAAGAGGCGAAAAAGCCAGACACCACTCAAATGCCATGGTCAGGCTACTGTCCTGTGAGGCGGGCATTTGGGCGATCAAACGGCAAGTCCTGACTTGCGGACTGTCCGGTGTCGGAACAGCATTTGTCGGAACAATAATTCTAGCGGTAGATCGGCGATCTTGCTGTTAGCACTGGAAAATTGCTAGAGGTAGATCGGGTAGATACATTATTAAGAAAATGGTAGAATCTATATGCCTGGAAGACATAGAAGATCTACAAACCATGCCACGACACTGTCATGTATTTAAATCAGGCTTATTCAGTATTATATCAGAGTCCATCTCGAGCCAAAGCTGTTTTTTGTAACACAGACTTAGAACTGTAGTGCTTCTGAATAAATTTTATTTAAAGCTTGGTAATTAATAACATTTCAGTTCTAAAGACAGTCTTAGGAATGCAGTGAACAAGAAATATGGCTGCATTCTTACATTAACAACGAGATAAATGTAATTAGGTAAATGGCGATCTACCACTAGTAATTTTCTGCTCTCTAGTGCGAGATCGCCGATCTACCACTAGCACTGACCTTGTCGGAATAGCGTCTGCCTCCCACCAAACCTAACCTTAACCTAAAACTTAACCTAAAAACGTATCCAATAGCGTTAATGCTAGCACTGCTTATCTTATTATGACGGTTGCGTTTATATTTGATATTACATTATTTGACATTAAATTGGGAGGTATTTGAGACTAAATGTGCGTATACCGGTATTCAATCGATCAAAGCAGATTAGGCCTACCGGTACTAAAAATTCTGCTTGATACGAATGCTATCACAGTGCCGGTGCCAAAAAGTTTGAACGTGCGTCTGTCCTGCTTTGTGACTTTACGCCTTACTGCATTATCATACTGACAACAGTTTCCTGCTGCGCGTGTTCTGCTCCCCCACGCTGAGTTACGTCACCTATCAACGTCGTCGCCGCTACAGATTAGATCAAAAACACGCCGCTGCCTGCAGCCATTGTGCGCCGCAGTCCTACACAGTGCAGGCGGCCTCGCACGCCGAATCGCAAATTACCCCGTTCCTCGCACGAATCCTCGCACCCTCCCCTCGCACTATACCCACCTCGCGCCTCGCATTTTACCATCCCCCTGCACAGTCACAACAGAATACGCATACGTACCAGTTGCCAGAACCAATAACGCAGACTTTTTTGGGTTGAGACATAAATGCGGCTTCTGTTAGTTAAGGCTATCTCTCAGCTGGTTTTAAGCTAAAATTCTTTACGAAACCCCTACCCACTAGTACCCACGGATGTCAACATTTTCGTAGCGATATCGACGTGAGCAATATCATCGCGAACCACACCCCTTTCATACGTTGCCATAGAAATTTGCAAAGAATAGATAAACGGCTGATTTTTCGGTTTAGCTATTATAGATAATTGCAAAATCAGATAAAGGTGAAAAAATTATTCATAGCATACTACAAAAAAATGTCAAACGTTTTTTTGACCAAATATAAATTCACGTACAATTAGATTAGACTGCATCACATCATTCATTCAACGATTTCGTTCATTCGAACATCACTAATATTCTCCTGCGCGCATGCGCTGTGAGCGGTGTATTTAAAAGGCCACTGAAGTTGCGTAGCAGTGGTAGTCGATTGATGTTTGAGGTAATTTTCGAATGCCTTCGGTTTTTTAATTTTTATTTCTCATAGACACGTGTTGTTTTACACGGTGAATGCTTCATTACTCTTGTTAAGATGTAAAACAGGCTGAATATTAATTTACTTTTTATGGAATATAGATATTTTTGCGTGAATCGATAGTCGAAAATTTACTATTCAAGTAGTGTGACGACAGTGGCTGGTGTTGTGTGTTTGTTTGGCTGTTTTTTTAAACGTTCGTTGTGGATATTGTACGTTGTAAAAATTAGACCGATGTTGATAATTTGTTGAAGTCTACGTTGCATTTCTACTTTTTGCGGTAATGTTTTATTTGTAGGTGCTGCAGTAGCAGTCAACAGAAAGTATGGACCAGTTGACGTCGAACGGTGGTTATTCATCACAGGTTAATAAAGCTGATATTTATACATTGCATAAAGCTAATGTTCTAGTATATATGTAATTTGGCTGTGTAACACATTTTTGTTTTATAATTTTGTATAATTTTCAGGCAGTGTCTATGATCACGAATTCGTGATCGCGTCGCCGATTGCCTATGATCACGGCAGCCAATAGGTAGAGCCAATACAGTCAGCACGTGCACTGTCGCTATTGACCAATCAGAGCATGGTTTAGAACATCGATGGTCGTGGTGTATTTCAAACGAGAAAGTTTGGTTTTGTTTACATTTATTTCGTGTAGTTAATCTAGTTTTTGTTTGTGATATGGCTTCCGTAGAATTAGGTGCAAAATTCAACGACTGGGATACATTTGACACTGCTCTGAAGCGGTAGCATTAATTGCTGAATCGGCGCCGATGGAGCATACTGACTTAATGCTTTGGCGACGAAGACGAATCACCGTGCGCTGGCAGCTCCAATTCTGTAGTTTCTGCGGCTGAGTAGAGACCTCCATGAACATCTGTCTCTGGCAAGTTTGTCCGCGTCTGGTAGTGATAGCCCCATTTGGGAACAATCCTCTCTGACGTTATCCATCCACTGCTTCTTTGGCCTTCCAACTGGTCTGGTGCCGTGGGTGTGGCCGTATAACATTACGTTCGGGTATCTGGATGCCCGAAGTATGTTAAACGGCGAGTCTAGATGATGTCGGCAATATCTCGTTCCAAATGCAGCTCCTTACGGATATCAACGTTCCTTAAACGTGCTCTTCTTGCGGAATTTCGAAAAGGTGTATTTAGCGGAATTAAAATTGCAGAAAATGTTCATGTTGTTATGTCAATTGAATAAGTGTACAATTCTACAGAGCGCTCGACCACCATGTTCACAAGCCTTGTTGTGTCTTAATATTCGGTAGTAGGCTAATTTTTATCATTGGACGGTTTCACTTTTTGACTTAGGCATTCGCTCAGCCTTTTTGAGCCTTTTCGCTGAGCCAAAGCTAAAGCTGAACGCTAAAGTCTGTACTTAGACTAAAGTTCAACTAAACGATTAAAAATGGTGGAAAACCGGTAAACCTAACAGGAAGTAAATCAACCACTTATGCTTGGATTTGCTTATTCAGTTGTGCCGCGCACGAAAATGACGTAGTTACAATTTTTGTAAGCTACAATTTTTGTAAGCTGCAATTTTCCAAGAGATGCTGCAAATTTTTGACAGAGAAGATAATGGGTGTTCAAAATTTTAATTCTGGCCTTAAATTTTCTAAAAATGGGGCTTTTAGCCTCAGATTTAGCATTTTCAAATGAAAATTTTTGAACAAAAAGATATTTCGGATGAAGATTTTTAGGTTATCTAACAGCCCAAAATTTAAGTGGACAATTGCTGCTTGCCCTCCCAGCCACGATGCTGTTGTTGCTAGATACTGATGAAGCAACCTTCAGTTTCTGTTCATGGTTATATCCAGGGGGCATTTGCTCAGATAGAGCCATTTTTATCTTCCATATATATTGCAAGTAGTTGAGAAATATCCTATAAAAATTACCTTTATTTGACTGCTCCATGTTGGAAAGGTAGGCCAAGGGTTTCCGTGAGTTCTGAAAAGTCCTGGGTTTTGACTTTTCAAAAGCAAGGACTTGCAGAGTGCTGAAATCAGATGTAGGTGTCAACAAAGTTTTGCATTTGGTTAATTCTCCCCCCTCCCAAAAAAAACCAAGTAGTTGAATGATAGTTTTTAGTGTAATTTTCCTCAAGTTACATTGGAATGACTGATTTATTCCACTTTTTTTGTTTTGGTAAATATATGCTCGAGTGATGTTAGACTTGATGTGCCGTGTTTTCCTACTATTTTGCCAGATAGTAGGGGTTGACCCCACTGGTTAATGCCAATCCTTTATTGTCATCAGGGGGTAACTACTCCATGAGAGCATGAACTGCAGTCCACTTAAAAAACTATGAGTATAAAATTTGTGGATATTTTCTGTGAAAATTGGGGGAGAATCACTGTGGGATCACATGTGGGTGGCAGATGATGCTTTTTAGCTATGAAGTTTTGGGCAGTGAATACAAGCTGTGGAAATTAGTGTTAGCATAATGAGCCTGTTTGACATTAATGTTTTTTTTCTGTTAATTGCTTATATTCGACACAGTTGTTAGTGGCAGACTAGCAGTTATATTACACACTGAATCAGTATTTTTTTTGTTTGTAGGAGGTGAACTCTGTGCCAAAAGTCAATGATGCTGGTGCCAAAAAGGTGAAGATTATTATTTTTTTACTTTTGCACTGATCATGGTGCTAATAATTTTTGATCATGTGAAGTAGTTTCGGCTAAAGAGCAAAATTAACTATAAACAGTATAAGCTTTAATAAAACCAATGACAATGATTGCATACCATACGTGAATATTCATAGCAGTTACAGGGAAAATTTGTGATTCCATTAGCATATTTTCTCAGTGTTTTGCTAGCATCAGTGTAACAGCCAGATGATCGTACAATGTGTCTCAATAAAAAACGTGCGACATTATTTTTTGAATAACTCCGTGAAACATTGGTCAGTTTTGATAATTTTTAGCACACAGCATCAAGAAGAAACCTGCTGTTAATGGCTGCAGTTTAGCCCACTTTACCTTATTACTGTCACTACACTACTTTGTGAAATTAGAAGTCATAGTTTGGCCATCTACAACCATGAATTCATACTGAAGAGCGCATGCATATTCTCAAAAAATCACTGAGACTACAAAGTCATTGAAAACTGTTACACATTTAGCATTAATCGTATTCATTTTAAAATTGTAAGTCGACGAACTGAAATGATGCATCAACAGCGATTGAGCCGCTTTGAGTCCCGTGGCGGTTGAATATACTGTTGGCGAGTGGCGTCAACATCCATCGCTTGCATTCATGCTGAAGGAGGACATTTTAAACACATGCTGTAATACAGATGATGTGATGTGACACGTGTGACTTTTTGAGAGATAATAACTGTTACTCGTGTTTGTCACTATTAGGTAATCATTTTTGACCTGACACATGCTCTACACAATATGAATTCATTGTTGTAAGCAGCCAATTACAAAATAGTGTATCAACAGTATTTAGATGAGGTGGGCTAAACTACATTTACGTTAAGTTTCTTCGTAATATAGCATGCCAAAAATTATCAGAATTGGCCAATGTTTCACGGAATTATTCGAAACATAAAAGTGGCACATTATTTATTGAGACGCACTGTATAATACTGATAATGGGTATGATCTTTCAAGTGATTGATCTAACTGGCTGTGCGAATGATAAATTAACAATGATTTTTGATCATTTCTAATGTAAATTGTCACTACTTTGTTCTCGTATGTATATTACAGTCTTAGAACAAAATGCAAAACATGCAGAAATTTAAGTTAGACTTTGCTTTACATTGACTGAGTTTCAGGCTAACCACGTTTTATTTACGCACGAGAGCTAACAAGCTAGCTATAGTGCGTATTAGCTATGGTAATTCTGTCTGTCCATCTTGGTGTCTGTCACGACCCGCTACTGATCGAAGACCAGGTGAGATAGAGACTTTGGGTTTTTACCATAATAGCTTAGTGTCTAGTATTTCGTGACAAAATTTCATGCTGCTGGGTGAGGGGGATCTCCTCAAACGAGGGGGAGAAAGAAAGGCAAATGCAAGCCTGACCCATAGATTCATCGTAGGTATAATTCTACAGCACTTGTATAGTGGCACCACGCAACTGACTCGTTATGCTGTCCCGATGTTTATACACGGCAGTAAATAAAATGTCGAACTTGATCGATTTCGAGCATTTGCAAACCGTTTTACTATCCGTAGCCTATGCTAGAATTAAAACTTTCTTCTTAATCATCCGTAGTTATTTTGATGATGAAATTATAAATGTTAAGACGCCCAACTTTTTGCCATACGTCATGCAAGTAATCGCTAAAAAACATTATTTTGCCACTATTGGCTTGCCTAGCGTAAAAATGGTTGCAGATAGGCACAGACTTGCTGCTTATCATAAAAAGCACTGGTTACTAGCTTCTTAGAAATGTCAACATCGATGACTTTGAATGACCTTTAACCCCAAAAATAAGGGGTTTTGTGAATTTTTGCGATTTGGGGCTGCAACACGCATTTCAAGAGTGAATTGCGCCGAAATGGCTGGAGATAGACCAAGACAACCTGCACATGAAATTTTCAGTATTGAATGTAGATTTTAGCAGTCAAAGTTTGGACCCTCTAGATTTAAGGAGGCCTGCGCATGTGGGTGTCAAAGACTGGTTCCCTTCTAAAAAGTGGTTGTTTATCCTCTGTTGGCTTGTCTAGCATGCAAATGATTGCAGATAGGCACTGACGTGCTGCTTAACATAAAAAGCACTGATAACGAGCTTCTTAGGAATGTCAACATCGATGACCTTGAATGACCTTGAACCCTAAAAGTATTGTTTTAAAGTGATTTTTTGTGACTGTTGGCTGCAAAAGAGTGAATTGCAACAAAATTGATGGAGATAGACCAAGATTACCTGCGAACAGGAACTGCCATATGCTCTCGCGTGTCTCATGAGCATCAGCTCATATTTCTTGTTTTAAATATTGGTTGTTATGGTTCATAAACTCATTTTTTTCCAATAACTCTTTGTTGATGAGTAGTAACTGGTTACAAACTAATAATCAGTTTTCTGCAAATAGCATTTACCAGGCTATAGATGATGGTGCGCAATGATGCTGGATTACCAGCTTCATAAATAATTTATTTACTAAATCTTTGATGTGTCAGCAAAAGCATTCAAAACTGTTATGATATTTTTTGTCAGGATTTGATGTTAACAGTAAAATTTTGTTCGAAAAAATTCGGAAAGTTGAAAATTGTATTTATTTTTATGAACAGCTAAAAAGTTATATGAAGGAGCACCTCACATGAGGAGATTTGAAAATAACCACCATTTGTTGTTAATTCTGGGCTGTATTTTGTAGTCCAGTTGATGGCATTGAATGCCCAATGCCCATCACAGCAATTTGGGTCCACCATTTCGACAGGCCATCAGAAACCTGTTTTAGAAACCACACATTACACGCTAAACCACTCTAACACTGACCCTATCTCTGTTTTTAGCCGTGGTGGCCTTTCGGAATGGCAGCCCTTTAGAATGGTGGGCCCACATCATCATTGCTAGGTACTGATTTGCTGGGTTAATGTTTGTACAGCGGAAGATTGAGAGTGATGACATATCGGTGGAGGACAGCAAGAAGCTGAGAACTGCGGAGGTTGGAAGTGCTGATGCGGAGGCTGGACCAGTGATGGGCGAAGGCAGCAAGATACTGACAGATGATGCTGCCACGGCTACTGGTGGGTCTGCTGCTGAGATGGAAGATGAGAACCACATGTCTCTTGACGACACAGTCAAGGAAACTACCGCAGCTGAGTCTACTGACCTGCCAGCCAGCACTGCATCGGACGTAATCGACGTAGACGCCATTGAGAAGGAGACCAGCTGTGATGAAGCCAAGAAGCCGGACAAGCACATCAGCAATCCACATGAGCTTGGACTGAACGAGTATTACCTGCAGCCTGCCAGTGATGACCAGCCAACCGGTGACGTCATTGACGTTGATGCTGAAGCTACGCCAGCAGAAACAGCTGGAGATGCAGCATCAACGGCTGATTCTGGAACTGCAGTCATTCGTGAAGAAACGTCTTGTGAGAACCAGACATCTGAAGTTGGAGCCACCGGTCATGACAAACCAGATCTTGAAGATCCAGCTCCAGCCAGTGTTGAAGTACGAAGCATAGTACCAGCTGCCGCCGGGGCATCGAGTTCTTCGGTTCATGAGATAGAACTAGTCGTGCATCCATCTACCAAACATGAAGACATGGTGGCCACCGACGTTGATGAGGTGGTTATTGGTGTTGCTGACGTGGTCACAGAAGTAGTTGACCGGGCAGTTGCCAGCTCGGACGAAGCCGTAGCCATTCATGGTCAAGTGTTTATCGAAACCTTAGAAGCTGGCATTAGTTTGCAACCAGCAGATGAACCAGCTGTGGAGACCACAGTTGTGTCACATGCTGTACCAGTGAAGGATGTGCCATCTCTTGGTGACATGAATGAAGCAATGATAAAACAAGTTCAAGATGAGTGTACAGAAGGGAAAATCAGCAGAGACAAAGGAATGGAAGCTGACAGCAGTGAGACTGAGGTAGGAAAGGCTTCGACCAATAAGCATGCTATACCTGAGGGATCAGACCGGAATGTGACGGATGCACAGTCGGTGGAGGTGCAGAGCATGGTTAGTAAAACAGAGCAGATACAGCAGATTTCTATGGACGTTAACCAACCCACAAAGCCAGTGGCTGAGGATTATCTGTCTTCGTCTGAGGATGCTGTTGAGAAACCAGATCAAGATCAGAGTTCAGAGGAGATTTATGGAAAGGCAAAGGTTGGCAGAATGCCCCACCGCAGAAATGAGACAGACTTGGTGGAACCTGTTAAGGAAGAACACTCTTCGGTCCAGTATGCAGAACATGCTAGTTCAGAGCTCACAGAGATGACAGAAAAGCAAGTTTCCAACACAGAAGATAAGAGTCAGTCTGTGGAGGCGGTTGATGTGGATGTTATTGTATCTGAAGACACAAAAGAATCAGCAGAAGTAGTAGTCAGTGATGCTGCTACACAGAATGCAGAGATTAGCCAGCCGCTGTTGGTAGAAAAGCCAGTGGATGCTACTAAAGTCAGAGATGTGACAGACGAAGCTGGTTCTGGCAGTGAAACTACCACACAGCTTGTGATTAGAAGTGGTGTGGCAGAGAACACAGGAAAGCTGCCGGACATGGTCAGTAGAACAGGGGAGATAGAACAGGATGATAACCAACCTACAGAGGCTATGGCAGAAGCTGATGTGTCATCGTCCGAGGATGTGACAGACAGTGCAGTTAATGATACTGCAGAGGAGGCTGTTACTAATGAGGAAGGTGTGATGCAGCATAAGGACGTGCCAGATGTGGTTGAAACATCTCAGCAACCAATGGAGGCAGTGGCAGAAACGAATAATGGCGAAAACATCCCAGAATGCAGGGAGACGAAAGACGTGGCAATTAGCGACGAGAAAGATGCACAGCAGAATGCAGACATGACAGACAGAGCTAAAAATGATGCAGCAGCGTCTGACGAAATGGAAACGGATGCAGTTCCAGAGAAATCTACAGATCTGACCGCCAAGGATGCACCAGTAGTGTTAGCAGCTGATAGTGAAGGACATACGGATATGACAGACAAGGAGGAAACTGCTGACGAAACTACAGAGCTCACACCCAGTCGTGATAGTGATGCACTGATGAAGCACAGCGGCAAGACTGCCGGGATCGACACGGCTAGCATGGAAGTGAAGACAGGTGACAGTGAGTTGGCAGCTGGGGAGCTGGCTGCAAATGAAGATATGGAGACAACGGTCGATCCGCCAACATCGGCCAGTAATGCTGCACCGTAGAGGGGTTTTGGTGATTTCTGTTCTTTTTTGACTGTGATCTCGACGTTTTCTCGCTGACAACTGGTGATTGAATCTCTGCAGAACAGTTTTTTGTCTGCATTTATTTTTTGCACTTTCGAATATAGGAGTAATTAAGAGTACAAGCTAAACCGACTGATAACACAGAAGGTAGGTTGCTGTAATTATGCTAGTGTGTGCACCAGTTTTGTGTTAGTTGTTCGAAGTTGTTCTGTAATTTACTGAGATGCTGCTCAAGTTGTAGCATTGCACTGAACTATTGGTTCTATGTTGCTGTGTGAAATAGGAAACATTATTGCTATTGATTATTTTATACATTTTTGTTTGTGACTAATCAATATGTTATTTAATTTACGCCAACTGTAGCTTAACGTTAACGATTTACTGCAACTTGTGTCTACAAGACCCTTAATCATATGTTTGTATGTCAAGGTATAGTTCTTTTTTTGCAATAATGCATGTTGTGTATATTATTAACTAGTACATCTTTACTTTTTATGTCATAGATTTAGCATACGTTAGTCATAAGTGTTTTGTCGGCATAATTTCAGTTGATTTCCGATTGAATATATTGAGTGCTATTTCGGAACTTTTATTCTGATTTTGTCTTTGATTTTATGCATCACCTCAAACCATGATGATTCTCTGTCTTTCGATACATTTTGACTTGCTGTGTTATCTCTGCAGTTTTGTGATATTAATTGTTCACCATCTTCAGGGTATTCTTTGCTGCAGTTAGTTTGGAACTACACTCTGCCAGCTTTGTTTACTCTTAGTATTGCGTGGTTTAACTGGTGTTCGTGATAGTTATTGTAGATCTTTCTGTGTTTTTGTCGTAACTACAAGGATATAGAAAGATTGTGATATGATGCTATGACATTGAATAAAATTATGTTGGAACAGAAAAATTCATTTGAACAAGTTTTTATGTACTCTGAATCATTTCTTCATTTAGCTAATGTCAATTTTGGGCCTATTCATGGCGTTAATAAGGTCTTAAAATCTTGAGTATTAAGTCGCATAGTTTTTGCTTGTCTGAATGTTCTGCCGGGCTTATATCTTCTCGCTATATCTGTTGCTAGTAATTCCAGCTCTTAGAATTGGTCAATTTGAGCTATCTGTCGCCGACTGCCGGATAAGCCTACCTTGGTTTACATACATGCAAATAATCCAGATAGAGGAATTTAATTTCATTAGGTCCTACTGCCATTAAGTAGCTATCATCTATTCAGCAAAATGCGAAGTACAGAAGAACTGCTGAAAACTCAGCTGGTAAAACGTACAAGGCTTGTAATATCACTTACAATAGCGTTAAGTAGTAGCCTACATCAACTGAAACATGCGAGTTTAAGTCATTAGGCCTATTAAAGCACAGCACAAGATGACTTCCAGTAAACTTGATATGCGCAAAAAGTTACTATTACTAGAGAATCAAAGTTGCCCGCACATGGTGCACGTATATTCTATACATGAACAACTATCACCAAAAATTTCGAAGAATTGCGTTTGTAGGCCTACAGCTTGTATGAATGTCTCTGTTTGAGATAAAGCACTAGTAAACGTGAACACAAAATAGATTTGCACACTTCACACCAAATATAACTTGAGTAAACCTATAACAGAATGTAGGTGCAATCGATGCAGCCCTAAACTAGGAATAGGCCTATTTAGAAAAAGTGAATTAAAGGGGACGCACTGCTGTGACTGCCTGTGAAGATTGAGATGCCGGAATACAAAATATCAGCGTTGAAATTTCACTGAAAGCAGCACATCGCAGTGGCGGATCCAGAATTTTGGAATAGGAGAAGATTGGTGTTGAGGGGTGATATCTGGGTAGGTGCTGTCCCCATCCACAGTACACGATAGTAAAACTCCCGGGGTTGAAAAAAAAACAAGTTAAAACCCTAATTAGATGGAGTCGCGCTGATCTGTTTGATAAAAGCCGAGAAGGTAGGCCTACGGCCGGTACCTGTGAAACCTACCGAATTGTAAGCCCTATCGTCGGACCGCCAGAGACACTTGTTGGATAAGATAGGCTACATATTACTATCAGCAGGCCTATTTTCTTACTATCGTCAAAGCTATTGTCATCCAAAGATGTCCACTCCACTGACAGATGAAAGAAGAATTTTTCCTGAAAAAGTTGAGAGTGAGTAAAAAATAGCAAACTGAGGGAACTTTTCGGTGCCGAAAATCAAACGACTAAAATGACGTACGAAAATGTTACCGTGAGATGCATTTTGAGATCCCAAAATGCGTTTGCGACCGGGGCTCTACCCTGGAGCCAGCTGGGAAAGCGTACAACACTCTCCTCACCTAGCTGGATTTAAGGGAAAGGAAAGGGGAAAAAGAGTAAAGGGAGGGTCTGAGGAGGGTCCAGGTCGAAGGAAAGTTGCTTCCTGGCCCTGCGGAGGATGGATCGACGTCTCTGTTGTCGTGGTCGTTGCGGATATGCAGCTGTTTCGATATCAGCTGTGGACCGCGGCGAAGTATGAGAGTGCGCCGACGATGACTAGCAGCAGTATGACGGAAACTATGATGGTGGCTAGCACGACGTATGGCAGGCTTCGGTCACCGTCGTCACTGGCGTCTGTTAGACGTTCAACGGCACTCGGGGCCGGCAAGCTGGCGGCTAGCTGGCCCCCGGTCTCGACCAGTCGTCGTTGGTCTCGGTGATCGTCGTCTGGGTCGCTAACTCGTCGTTTGTCGCTCGTCACGACGTCGTGAGTCGTCGAGTAGAGCGGACGCGACGACGGACATCTCCAGTCTTCTACCGATTTGACAGCAGCAACAGCAGCAACGCCCGCAGACTGCTCTGCACAGCGTAGCATCAACGCACGGCACGCATACTAGCAGGGACGTCTGTAAGTTCAATGCACTACGCTCAAAGCGAACAGTAGGGCTTGTGACATTTCTCTGGGGATAAGGCCAAATTTTAAGTCTTCAGAACCGATAGTGTTCTAGGATGTATTTTTCTGATGCCGTATGCTTAAGTATATGTATTAGTGAATAGCTGCAGTCACATACGGTCAGTCATGTCAATTTGTGGAACAATTTTCGGTTTTTGGACAGCGTCTCAAGACTTTCCAGTAAGGTCGTTCATATCCGGACCTGCTTGTATGGCACTTACAGTCGTAGTTATAGAAATAATTATTTCTGTTCACATCACGTTAAACCGTTCTATGACGACGAAAACGACGATGATGACGACTAACTGAGAATGGCGGCGAATGAGTACTGGCGACATCTGTGCTGAAAGTCGGTGCCATATGGCACGTCGAAGTGCAGTGTCGTTCCAGGCTTGAGCGGCTCGCTCGACACGCGCCGCGACACCATGTACCACTGGGCGCGCTCAGCACACGGAATCGCTGACCATGTCACCGGGTTGTAGCGGACAAACTGCAGCCCTAACACGTCTCCACGTCGGAACGCGATCCGCTGGTCTTGCTCGAGCGTCAGTTGGTGGAATCGCAGCTCGAACGGCTGGAAGTACGTCTGACCAATCAGAGTGTAGTTGCCGGCGACATCTCGGACCGTGATGACGTCACCTTGATGACGTAAATGATGATGATTCGAGTCATCATGACGACCAGCGCGCACTGGGCGCCAGACCTGCGCACCGTGTATTCCGCGTTACACCCTGCTTTTCAATTTTTCACATTTTCAAGACAGTAAAAATTAGTTCTCACCATTTAATGGTCAGGTAGTGGAATTAAACTGATGTTCGGTTGCTGAGATATAGGGGCCTATCCAATATCCATCTGAAGATGCCGACCTGCGGACGCTGTACGTACGTACGCCCGTCCTCGGCACACAGCCACGCTGAGAAATAATAAGGGCTGGCTCAGCTTACGCGTCGCGAGCCAATAACTGCGATGTAAGACTTATACCCCGTTTACACGATGAAGCAAACATGAAGCAAACGTATTCAATATACACGTGCACGACGTGTGCTCTAAGTTTGCTTCATGTTTGCTTCACCGTGTAAACGCGGTATTAGGTCCTGACTGTACAGTAACATACCTGCCTGCCGCCTACATTTTGCGTATGCCTAAGCAATTTGCAAGCGCAGACCCACACATGAACGCTGGGGTCAAACCTGCCTGAAAGTAGACAGCGTGTTGGACGGAGACGATCTTAGCGTAGGTTTGCCAAGCCGAGACCACGCCGTCACTGATAGCTGTCTGCGTCGCATCCGGCATGAGAACCAGATCAGCTTCACTGTCTTCGTGTGGTCTTAGCTTCGCCTCGTGACCCCATGTCCGTGACTCTATAAGAACATCGAGAACAACGACTTTAACAAAACCACTGCCAAGACCATTTTATAGGGCCGCGAACAGTGACACTGTGAAAACGACAGAAAATGGTCGGGTCGGGTCTCGAGTAATTAATTATTGTAGGCTACAATTTTGCAAACATTGATCAGTTCTGAATCGAATAGCTTTGCAGCACTGTAAAGTTGTACAGATGAATAGTTGAACATTCAAAATTTTCAAGGAAATAGATTCGAAGCTATAGGTGGCAGATTTTATTATGATTTAAACCTATTTCGAAGTTTCCGTGCAAACGCGAGGGTGAAAAAATACTTAGACCGATCCACATTCGCCGAAGTTATCGTAAAACACCCGATGTTGGATTTATTGCATAACGACACCCTCACTATTTCGGCCTGCTTAGTCCCCCTAGGCCTAATCTATCTGTATGTGAGATATGCATAGGCGACAGACGCGACATAACACCATTTCCTGTAGCGAGTCCTAATAGCCCTGGGTTATAACGACGCACGGCGAAAACTGTTTAGTAGTCTTGATCGATATAGCAGGCTTACACGTAATCCAAGCATATAAACCGCGCAAAATTATTGTGGCTTAAGGCGTGTTTGTCCAGAAGTTTGGGGCAGTCAGCCGTTAACTCTCTCAAGATATTAAGACACTGCAGTTTTTGTTAACGGTTTCCGTTAAGTGAAAACTTTCGTCAGCTTTAACGGCAACCAGTGCACGTTCAATGAGTATACCGACCGTCGTTCGTACGGCACAATATCGCTTAATATTTCACTGACATGCGCTGGTTTAGTTATCTAAAGCACAATATGACATCATCGGCATCAATGGCTGGATCATTTTAGTAAAATGATGTTCTTCTGAAGCATACTAACGTATCAATTGATATTAAATCTAAACCACCACATTGCGGTCAGTAATCGCCCACTGAATGGCTACTGTATAATGGGTTAATTTTCTCCGTAGGCCTACATGCTCATCTTTTCACAAACGGTCGTTTCCTCTAAACTTATGGATCCAAATAGCTCGACAGCAGTTCGTACCCATATTCACCATGTGCATTCCGGTTGTCCGCGCTAGCGTTCATGCAGGGAAGGTTAACGAAGAATAAGCTGCAGGCGATCTGTAGGACTATACATCGAGTTTGTCACGTTCGTCTTGCGACGACGATGAGGTTTATGAAACGATGAATGAGTGAATTAATCGTCCAGAGGTTGTCTTAGCTCGTGAATTACACGGTTCGTGCCGAGCTCGTTAAGTTTACAGCCTAAAGCCGCGCATTTTTGTCCATTTGTTACATCGTCTTCTCACGTCATCGTGGCGACACGGGAACTGCATGAATTGACCCCTCTCAGTGAACTTCTGCCATTACGTTCTCTCTACGAATCAACGTGCATGTAGCGTAGATTTACTAATTTACAGATCGAATATCACCAAATGGCGTACATCGAATGATAATAACATTTAATTTTTTACCTTCTTTTGCTTTGGTCGCTACATCATGTTGTTTTTAGCCGACCGTACTTCAGTAATGGTCGAGCTGTTGTCATGATTGTCGTCGTCTGTCTGTCTGTCCGTCTGACGTCCGTCACGAATGTATTGTGGCTAAACGGTGCAAAATAGGGCCTAGGTTGCTATTGATCACTATTAGGAAGTGGCATACTGGGTTTCAAATATGGCCTAACATATTAACATATTGGATGACTTGAAGGTCAGTACGAGCAAATGTAGCTATTGTGGCTAAACGGTGCGAGATAGGGCCTAGGTTGCTATTGATCATTGATAGGAAGTCTCATGTTGGCTTTCAAATGACATGAAAATCATTCACTTTGAAAGATCTTATAGGCCAGTACTGCAACAGGAACTGTATAGACTGTCGCGTGTCTTCCCGAACAAGGCGTTTTATTGTGAAAACTATTTGAAAAACCGGCGTCCGATATTTTTTTGTTATTTGTTCTGTAGCTGTTTATATCACCTGGCGAGATGACTACGTGCATGTACTTGGGTGCATGGAACTGTAGCTATTTATGTCGCCTGACAAAATGACCAGTTCGATATCATTTATATAATATTAGGGTTCATTGTAGCTTTCGAGACAGCGTTCCGTTAACGTAGCGTGCATGGAATTGTGTCACCTCTAACAAATCGCTTTCTCTCCGTGACAGGAAGTCGGACGCTGGGCTTCGGACGTGGGCGGTACGGTCGGCTTTTTCTAACGATAGCTGGGCTTCTTGTTTTGTTATTGCTGTCTCTTTTTCCATTTTAATTATCACTATCGTATTTCCTTAACTTAGGCCTAAATATAGACGTAGGTCTATTGGTTGGCTAACTTATTTAGTACGTGTAATAATTTTTTGTTTAGTATTTTTGTGTTTATTTTATAGGCCTACATATTTTACTTTATCTACTGTTATTACTATTTTTGTGTTCAATGGAGCAAGATTTCAAAGGCCAAAAGAACTAACTGAAAGCAAAAACTGGATGTTCGTTGGAGACACTAAAACTTCCGTGAACAGATGCTGAAACGAAAAAGTCGGTAAAACATCGACCCAAGCGCAAAAAGTCTGATGTGGAATAATAATTATTAATTGCTCACAGTGTCTCCAACACGATCGACCGGGAGACTTAACCCTCAGTATTAGTATTTAAGCCTATTATTAATTCTGGTGTTGTCGATGTAATACCCCGCTTACACGAGGAAGCATAATAAAGCATACGTGAAGCACACTTAAAGCAAGCTTAGAGCAAACTTGGACCAAACTTAGAGCACACGTCGTGCACTGTTAAGAGTTGGCTTGATAACGGTGTATATTGCAAACATTCACGAAACCAGCTCTACGTGTGATTTGTGTGTGCTTTTGTATGCTTGCTTCATGTACATGTATGCTTCCTTGTGTAAACGGGATATAAATCACACGAAAAAATCACTGAGCATGCAGGAAGGCGAGTGGTCGTCGTCGTCACCTGTGGGCGGTGGACAGTCGGCCAGCTTGACGTAGACGTGGTAGTACGAGCCGGCGAACGTGTAACTGTTGAGACGAGACGCCACGACCGACGACGACGACGACGATGACGATGATGATAGGCCGGGGTACTCGGCGGCGTCAGAGCAGTGCCAGTGACTGCTGCCCAGTGGATCCAGATTCACTGACTTTATGAACGACGTCGCAGACGGCTGACCGGCGGGGGGTAGGTGTCTGCGACCACATGCATTATGGCGTCCCCCTCCACACAGCAAGCCCTGTATGTATACTCACCCATCAGCTATTTGCAGTCGCACCACTTCACCGTTCTAATAGGTCGCATTGACGGTTATACCCGTGCGCCTGTCTCGCGCGGGCTTTTAACCCATAAACAAAGGGCATAGAAAAGCCAAAATTTGTTGTAACGTTCTCCAGAGCAGCAGTAACCAGTTTGCCATGTCTCAATCAAAGGGTCAAACGTCAGGATAGGATCATCACTTTACATCTGTAGACGTTCTGTTGCGAACTTGCGGCATCAACCACAATATGCCGAAGCTAATCCGCGTCCTATCTAAAACTGCCGTGTAAAATGTTTTCTATCTACCAGAAACATAATCGCAAGAACAACGCGATCTAGTAACGCAACATGTTAAGAACAATCAAAAGTTAGCGCATTTTTTTAACCTCGTGCCATAGTGATCGAGACGGAGTCCAGATATTGTCTCAGCCGACGAATAGCGAAAATAACAAAAAATGACGATCAGTTTCTTGTAAACCTATGTATCAATTAGCGGCATTGTGGCAGAAAACAGAAAAACGACAATTTTAGCCTGTCAAAAGTGCGTTTTTTTCGTGGGAAAATTTTCTTTCGAAAATGCGCAATTATTAGGCTTATACACGATTTGGGGCTTAAAATTTTGCACTTGAAGGTGGAAAAATTTATCGTCAAAGTTAAAAATTGAAGCATCCATAATTCCGTCTGCATGTTAGAAATGTGCAGCTGTCTGTCGAAAAATCGCAGCTTCTTGCCTCGCCTATTTTTAAAAGCATACAATGCCGCTGGCAATAATAGGCTTAATGACAGCGGGCGGGTAAGGTGTGTGCCATATGGTCGGACCTGTTTGTCGTCGGTCAGAGTGAGGTTGGTGCTTAGACTGCAGTCGCGGTTGTGACGGAACAGGATGATGCGAGATTGCTTCGTGCGCGGGTCAAACACATCCAGGTGGGACGGATGCCAGCCACCGTCAACCGAGATACGAACATCGAGGTCCGTCAACACGCAGTAGTCCGTGTAGTTAGCTACCTGCATATAAATTGCACCGACGCAGCGTTTAATACACGAGTTCAGTTGTATTAATACTGTTTGAACAGCTGTAGCATTAAATCAATCATTTGCTACCAATTATACGGACAGCTTAACGTGCTAATTTAATTGAAAACATTTTCATAATATCAACCATAATGACGAAATTACAATATTTTTCGCACATAAACAGAACTTGATTACATCGGAGAACGAAGAACGACACCACTTAACCCATTCAGGGCCAGCGTACTATTTATAGAACACCCACTTTGACAGTAAATAACAAAATAATTCGGCACTTAACAGGTTAATGAAAATGATACGTGGATGATCGAACAGTGCAAATACAATTCATTTAACATTAGTGGAAACTAAAACACCAAAAGATATCACTTTTTTGACCCACCCTGAGTAGTACCTATAGGCCTACCTGTAGAGCGTGAATGTCGTCGGCGGCGAGTAGGACGGTCTGAAAGTGAGTGCGTGGTTCGTCAACGTAAACCCAGTCCGTGTGGATGTTGTTTCGCCCTGACCTCAGCCAGACCGAGCCATCACGAGTGACACTCACGTAGACGCTGTGTCGAATGCCTTCAGCATCCGTCAGAGTCTTGTAACCAGAGTCCACGCTACACAGCTCGTCCATACCTGCTAGCGTCGACATTTCACACGACACGTTTTGGGTGTGGTGGAATTTTTGGTGATAGTTTCACCGCAAATTTTCAATACATTGTGTCTTAAAAATCGCCCCACTTTGTCATTTTTCATATCTTCGCCAAATATTAACCGATTTTCAAAATTCTTTTACTGTCGCATACTGTAGACAATTCGCAATAAATTATTGGTTAAATATCTTACAGCACTTTAAGTGTGTCGCTACACTACCATGTATACCATGTATCATCGTACAGATCATTCACTGCATTTTTAGTCGAAAGTGTATTTTGTTTAGCAACACGCTTGCTGTCTATTATTGCTAGTTTTTCTTGCATTTGTATTTTACAAGGTAATGTAGCGACACTGTTAATGTGTGGCGGAATAATAACCACTTTATTGATAATTGTCCACAGAATGCATCAGTAAAAATGTTGAAAATCGGTTAACATTTGGCGAAAATATAGACAATCACAAAGTGGGACGTTTTTTGGGACACACTGAGTGTAGAGTCTGCCAATAAAACAACTTCGGAAATCCATTGATTATTGGCAATATTATCGATCAAGCGCGGTGTACCACTTTTTGGGGCACAGCGTGTTTGCGTCTTTTCTTGTGTCGCCACTTGCAGTAGACTTACATTATAAAGTCATCCTGCCGTGGTGGTGTGGTCCTTGTCCTGTCCAAGTACGCCTGCCCAGCGGTGGGGCGGCTCGCCACAACTCCACATTTTTAGTCCCGTGTAAAGTATAGCCCCGCCACTGGCCCCAACACTAGCCCCGCCACAAGCCCCGCCAATTTCGGTCGGACTATAAAAAGAAGACCGGGCACTAAGTGGAGGAGAAGGAAGAGCCGGGGGAAGTTTAGTCCGGAGTTCGCTTGCCGGTTGTTGCGTGCATTTGATAAATGATTAACAATATCACTGAGTTTGATTATGTCCCTCGTCGATGACACACACACAGCCTACGGGCTTGAGGAGCAACCCCACGACCGTGGGAGATCACC
>Ga0209671_1001057_pt1 | contig 21669 bp, 14 predicted proteins | sample WorMetHERISLAND2_2_FD_187401 | JGI IMG/M metagenome (GOLD analysis project Ga0209671, IMG submission 187401) | Marine gutless worms symbiont microbial communities from Max Planck institute for Marine Microbiology, Germany - Olavius geniculatus... | ecosystem: Host-associated > Annelida >... | reverse complement strand
AAAAATTCGCCGAAGGGTCTGACCTGTAGGTGAGTTGACTAAAAAAAAGGTGTATGGCTATAAAAATTTTTGCGTATATTTCACCCATTTGCCGGGAAGCCCCCCTTGGAGGGATTTACATGAAATTTTGCATGAGGGGTCATCTCGCCAACGTAATCAACCGCACCAAATTTTATCTCAATCAGATCAGGGGTTTTGATTCTGTGGGGGGTCGAATTTTTCCCATAAGAAAGAGAAGTCGCCGTTAACACAGGGCTTGAACTACCGTTCAGCCTGTGATTGCAGTGTTAGGCATCACTGGAATCTGCTTTACTATTCTGATGTGGACAACCAGCTTATTTTATGCATATGATACTGATGGCAATGTCTGCAAAGCATTTAGTGTGCATAAAATTTTGTATCACCGGTTATCTTTTTTTTATTAACAAGTCCATAAAGTGGTGACGGCATTGCTATATCGATGATGATGAAGTTTACTGAGTTTGCAATCGAGCCTTTGGCTGCAATGCAGAACAAAAATACTTTATTCATTTGTTCATTAAACTGTACAGCGTGGTCGTGGCTTACGTGAGAAATTGGCAGAGATGGAGACATTCAAAGATATTCTCAGCCACCAAGTCGACAGTTTACAGAACTACTTTGACGCTTGTGCTTCAGCCATTACACAGCACACTGTTCATGATTGTAAGTTCTGCTTAATTACTGCTTGGCTCTGTTATTAGTTTGGCACTGTAGCTGCTGATGATTAAAAGTTGCCTTATGTAAAAAGTTGTTTAAAATTGAGTTTAAAAAGTGAAACGTGTCTTTGAGATATGCTTTGAATTGCCACGTTGCCAGCATATTGAAGTTGTTCTGACAGTTGATTCAAGCACTTAGGTTAGCATCAACACAAATGACTGTATAGTGTATACTGTTTGAATATCATACACATTCATAGCTTTAGGCATTGGAAAGTGCATTCATGTTAAGAAGACAATTTTTCATCATTTCTTTGTGAAGATACATTTTTCAATGCAGCGTGTTACACAGTTTTTTCTTGCTAGCCATACCATGTTTATTGGTAATTCATATTTATTATTTCATATTTATTATTAGCCGATTTATTATTGCTCTTTTATGCTGTAGTGTAAGTTTCCAATTAAGCAACTGCATTGTAATAATGCTGTTTCAGTTGATAACGAAGACCTGAATGGAGAATTGGATGAGGTTGGTGGCAAGAACGGTCTGATATCGAATGAGTTTCAGCAGGCACTTTCTACACACTTTGACTCGACCAGCCATCGGGACAACAACAAGGACATTGGTTGGTCTCATACTGTACTGCAGTGATTTTCAACCGGGGTTCCGTGGAACCCCAGGGTTCTGCGAGCATCTGCCAAGGGTTCCACAGCTGGCCAATAAAAAATAAGCTAGCGTGCGAAATCTCACCAAACAATGTCGTAGAAATACTCATCATGAATTATTTCGTTCGAAATTGCGTTTCTACGCGTTTATTTTTGCATAGACCAACTCTGTTAAATCATTTTTGCTGTTAGTAGTCTTGGCATATTTGCATTTTTAGGAGCGTAGGCTTTCTATGCTAAGGAAAATTAAAAAGACACGTATCTTTAACGAGGACGTCCACATGATAAATTTTTTCAGTTGGTATGGCGGGGGCTAAGAGGCCGTTGACGACTGCCTTGCCCGTCGTGTTACGTTAAATACAATAACGTACTGCTACCTGTTAATGTGGTCAAATTTAATATTGGTAATTTTTGCTTGCTTTGCTCTGCTCTGCTAAGGAAATGAGTCCGTAGACACCCTGTAGCTTCAACTTCGCATACGTCGTTGGACTCACGGATCAATGCATGGGGTTCCGTGAGTGACCTTCACGCTTGTTTAGGGTTCAGCGGCAACAAAAAGGTTGAAAAACACTGCTGTACTGTTAATGTTGTTTAAGGGTATATTTTTTCATAGGATACCCATTTCAAAGCTGTGGAGTGTCACCAGCCATATGGGATCGTCTGCCATACCACCTGACACAAGTGAGTGTGCTCTGTAGGACCCACAGTTTTCTGCAGAAAATTTTGCCAAATTCCACAGGCCAGTTTGCAAAATTCTGCGGCTCACCGCGGCAGTATTGTCCAAATTCCGTGGCTTACCGCGGCCTTCCGTTTGCGCATAAACTAAGCTTTATTCTGTTAAAAAAGCTTTAGTTTTTGGATGCTGGCATGGTGCTCAGTTATGCTGGCAACATTCAAAAAATTATCGATTTTTCTTCTTTTTCAAAAGTGCAATTTGTCAGTTAGTCAAATTGTGTTCATTTACGATTGTGCCATATACTGTACTAATTATTAGTAGGGATGCAGGCATAGGCAGTTTAGTTTGATTTTTCTCTGTGATTTAGTTAGTCTAATTGCGCTATCAAGCGGACGATCGTAATAACTTTTGCAAAATTCTGCAGCCCGTAGAAAACTGCCTCAACCCAAGCTAGACAGGCCAGTACTCGATTTACCTACCCTGAGGGGTGAAAGGCTGAGTTGACCTTGGTGTTGGTTATATACCAAGATGGATTAACTGTTTACAGACAGTTACTCATCTAAGTAGTAGCACTTGATATTGGTAGTCTCCCGACAGGGAGTTGAGCCAATGACCTTTCAGTTGCAAGTCAAGCATCCTGTCTTTACTGTACCAAGCTAAGGTATGAGTTGCTCACAAACAAAACACAACATGAACACTGTGCATTATTATTCCTTCTATGACACATTTCTTTAACTAATTGTGTTTGTTCTTTTGGCTTTGAGATAGAGTAGATATGAATTATATCGAGGAAAAAGATGGTATTTGCAGTCAGAAATGATAGAAATGGTCTTAGGGGTCCATTTTTTTCAAAGCTGGACCAATGTGTGGCCAGTAGTAGTACTTTTGTATATATTGGCTGCTGAGTTTCACATTTTGTGTCGATTTCTTGCACTGCTTGGTACTCGTAAAGATTGGTCGGTATTGTTTCTGGAAGAACTTTCCTGTCTTTTAGTATGCAGGTACATTGAGGCTGTTAGGCTGTTGGTTTGTATTTCGAGTTGAGTGTGTCTATGGGATGTCTGCAGTGAACATTCTGCAGCAGCATGGTGCCCATGCCATTGACTTCAAGGGCGAAGCGTACACATTTAAAGCAACGACGACGGGCATCATTGCGACGCTGTCGCACTGCATCGACTTGATGTCACAGCGCGAAGAGTCATGGAAGAAACGTCTTGAGCGGGTGGGTTTGTTGCTATCAAACTGTGTATAATCTCATAATTTTGTCGAATTACAACCTTCAGTGGTTTTTAGTAATTTGTTGATGTTTTGGCAACTGCTGCTGCTACCTTCTTTGGGCTTGTTGCTGTTTATTGGATGAAGCATGGTGTCTGTCCATAGACATTTTATGATTCTTAGCCACCATCGTTTAATGGTTAAATTAAATGTAATTCATGATGTAAGTAAGTAAGAAAAGTAAGAAAACTTAAAGTTGCACCGTCACAATGCACAGCAATCTTAACTCTGAAACAAAACTGTCTTTAGAAGTCATTTAAACTGTTCAAGGTTAATGTCAATTTGTCTAAGATGAACTGAAGGCTCTTGCACATTTTTGGACAGAAGTGCATGTGGAGTTAGGAGAAACCATGGTTGGAGAAAATCTTTTAATCATGAGAGAAAGATGAGAGAATGTCAGTTATGCTGCTTTTGTCTTTTTTGTGTGTCATTTTTCTGGAATTATTGTCATAGAAGCTTTGTGTACTGGTGGCACGCTTGTTTATTGGTGGATATTGTGACTGTGACAGGAGGTGGAGAAGCGACGTAAGATGGAAGAGAATTATAAACAGTTGCTTCGACAGCGACTGAAGCCGGTTGTACTCGGTGGCCCTGACTATGAGGTTTGCATTACTTTGGATTTGGCTGCAATTTTTTTTACTGGATATTTGCTGATAACTTTAACTTAATGTGGCAATTTCGATTACAGCGTGGTCATTTATGGTTATCTACAAGCACTTGTATCATTGCTTTTGTACATTTAGGCATCTCCGCCAGTTTAAGAGCACTGTACTTAAGTGAAAGCTTGGACTCATGTCTTAGTTAGTTATCGTGTACGGCTTTGCAATATTTATTATTAATTATGATACGGTTAATTGCTGATGATATGGTTAATTGCTGTCTGTGCATTTCACCGCAGTCTAGAGTATGTTATGCAAGTGTGAAGAGGAGCTCTAGTTCCATGATGATGAATCTTACTCATTTCATGACTGTGATTGACGGCATGTTTGGCATGTGTTAGGCTGCGTTCACACAAACACGAGTACGAGTACGGGTCTGGGTTTCCGTTTATGGCCCGTAGAAGCTTCACTCGTACGAGTGGAACGTTCACGGTCACTTGTACAAGCACATAACTCAATGCATGTCAGCCATATTGAAAATTCGCAGTGAAATTGAATCGAGGAAATGATTTGCCATCAAACAACAATATTCCACCACAAAGTTACTATTTTTACAAGCCGCATATCTCTAACGATGAACAGTTTTACGATGACATCACTTCTGAAGTCAAATATGCACCACAGTTTTTATAAATTATATTAGTGCTATTTACGAGTAGTCTACTTTCTACGGGTTGGACGAAAACACACCTGCACAAAAACTACTCGCATGAGTGAAATTTACAGGTAACCTGTACTCGTATGTATGTGAACGGCCACCATTGAAATACACACAAACTCGTGTTTGCCGGAACTCGTATATTGGAACCCATAGAGTGCTGGACTCGTACTCGAGTTTATGTGAACGCAGCCTTAGGCATGCATGTTATAAAGAGATGCGAAACAAGTTTCAACTATCACGTTTGAATAGGGTGAGATTGTGGGGAGTTATAACACACCAGTCACTGTGCTGAGAGATAGATGGATGAAGTCGGTCATATAGTAAAAGACGTACAGTAAATGGGCAGATGATATGTCTGGCTGGCTTAGGAAGGACCACACAGCATTCTTCACGAAGAAGAATTTTTTGATGCCATCGATGCAACGCTTGACAAGTGGGACAAAGAAGAAGAAAAGGTCTGTGCTGCTACCTCTTGTTGTTAACATTTGAGCTGTTTCCTTCATTTGTAGTCAACTTAAAAGAGACAGTAGTTAATCAGGTACAGTCTGTTATGACTTGTTCTTATATTGCGTCGTGTCTTACAAAACTGCCGAGAAGTAGCTTATGTTGTCTGCGTTGAAGTTGAAGCTTTGAATCTTTAGCGGTTAATAACTTAATATTGCTTACTAAAAATTACCTACAGCTGCTGTTTAGTTACTGCTGATCTTGGCGAAACTGGATGTGAATATTCATTAAACAGATTGCCATCCAACTGGAATTCATAGTCATATGCTGTGTAATTTGTGCGTATACAGGGTGCAACAAAGAAAATGGACTCCTAAAGTTTTTCGCCATTTTCTCAGCAACCGTTTGGGATTTTAATGTGAAATTTTACAGCTTTATTTAGTGAAATCTTTTTAACATGACCGCCTACCAATTTTTCAGCATTAAAAATGTTCAAGCTAAAAATGCTTTTTAATTTTCAAAAACTGGTTACAGGTTACTGCCGATGACGTCACAGTGATGTTTTGATAAACAGTAATTTATACTGTTTAAAAATTATCACTAAATTATCGTTCCTTTAAAGCAATCGCTGGCTGCCCGCCGGACTCATCTTCCAGCAGGACGGCACGCCAGCACACACAGCGTGCAACGCCGCGCAGCGCACAGAACTGACTGCAGGCCAGCTGTCGAGATATCATCATAAAAGACAAATGGCCTCCAAATTTGCTTAATGTAAACCCAATGGGTGCAATGTTGGTGGCTTACCGCAAGCTTAGATCAAAGCCGAAAACAAGCACCAAACTCAAGGAAGTGCTTCAGGTTATCTGGGGCAACCTGCCACAGGGACCGATCGACGAGGCTGTAAAAGATTTCTCAAATTAGGCAACTGGAGGCTGTTGTCGTAGCTTGGAGCTGGCAGTGAACACTTCGAACATTCGCAGTGTCAATGGAATTCTGGCATCTGATCAATATTCAACTGTGTTGTTTCAACGATGTTATTAAACTGGTGTTGTAGCCGAAACATTTTTGAATGCTGAAAAATCGGTAGGTGGTCATGTTAACAAGTCCGTAACTTCGTTGTTTTCAACAGAATCACATTTTTACTTGTCAGTTAGATGTAGAAGGTTTTAGTAAATAAATCTGTAAAATTTCAAATTAAAATTTTAAACGGTTGCTGGGAAAACAGCGAAAAATTTTAGGAGTCCACTTTCTGCAGCACCCTGTAGTGCAAGTAATTATTAAGTCAAATTTCTGTTATATTTATGTGTGGCAGTTGAAGCATGGTACAGATAAAACGGATATCACCATGAAGAAACCAACCAGCTTTCTTGTCGATCCGTCTCATATTCTTTACGATGAGGTTTCACATTGTCTTTATCTTTGTGCAAATCCATTTGTATCATTTGTGCATACACTGTGTCCCAAAATTAGCGCCTACCCCGCCCTCCTGCTTCAAACACACCTAATTCAGTTTGTAATTCATGGATTTTCAATGAAATATTGTACACTGCACTATCTTAACATTAAATTATTAACTGTAAACACTAAACAAGCATCTAAACATGCACTGTCTGTTTTTCTTTTATTCGCAAAATATGGTATTATTTCTATTTTTTTCATATATTTTTATCAGTTATATTTTATCTTTTGTGTTTGGTGGGAAATAAATGTGCTTTATAATGTTTCGTGCTAGTGATACTAAAATGCTGCGTTGGTTGCTGTTTAATGTGTTTGGCAGCAAATGGCAGTATATAAATATGATTATATAATGTTTAACATTAATTACAATACTCAATACTTGAGTAGCACTGAAGTCACTAAAATAGTCACAAAAATCTTCAGATATATCCATTAGAAAACTGTGTTCTAGTGAGCAGACGACAGTTGTGATGCTGTTTTTGGTCGTATAAGTTTTGTTGTTTTGATAGTGGAAGAATACCATTAAATTGCAGCACAATTACATATTTACACAGTCTGCCAGTAGATTGATTATTATTTTACTCGTCGATCCATTGAGCTGCTTGATTGTGGATGGCAGATAAACCGAGTGGTGCACGAGCACATCAGTCATGCTGACATGACGGCCAGCGACGTTGCCAACACGTGGACGTTGATTGCGTCGGACGGTGATATGAAGGTTTACAAGAGTGAAGTTGAGGATACGGGAGCGGTTGTCCAGCATCCTCTGAAAGCCGTACACACCGTTGAAGTGCGCCGCTTTCCTCATACACCGTATAAATTTACAATATTGAATTATTGCCTCTCTGTCTGCTAGTTTGTTGACGTTTTGGCAACAAAAAGTCCGCCAACAGTGTATGCAAAAATAGTGCGCGGAGTGTAAATCGTAAAATTCGGAGAACAAAAAACGTCTACAACTTGAGAATTCTGGGTGGAGCATTTGTGAAAGGCTTTGGTGGCTGCTAGTCTGAAGGCGTGCGCTCTGGATCTCGGATCTGAGTTTTTGGGATTTGTATGTTTGACCTTGTAAGTGACCACAAGACAGAATGATCTGGCAGTAAGAAAGAGTACATTTAAGAGAGCCGATATGTAGATTGGCGCTTTGCCAGTGACCTTTAAGTTACCACTACTAGATATTGGGCAGTGGCAGTACATTTCTTCAGTAAATGCTCTTGCTGTCTTTCTATTGCTCCATGTACACATTTGACAACAGTTAGTTTATGTCTTACCTTACCTTACGTTCGGGGTGAGCTATTTACTCGGTGCTGGGGCCATTATAATGGGCCAAATGTGCATTCTGATGTGCCAGGTGGCTGCAACTAGCTCTTGGAAGCCTTGGTAAACTTCAAGAGTGAAGACGAATGTAGTTTGCTTAGGTCACTGTGATCCATTACATGCATTGCATCTACCAAGAAAATGCAGGGAAGTTTTGTCCTTTTTGCACTCTTAAAAATGGCAACAGTTTGTGTGTTATCTTGGAAAGAAGTGGCAAGTGGCGGTCGGTGTCGTTGCAGGGTATAACTGGTCACGAGCTGTGTCACTACTTCTGGGAGCCGTCCGTTCGGTTGGAGTGGGAACTGACGCTGGAGATGTCGAATGTAGTCAGCTGGCTGTCTCGTGACACTCACATCACGTATCAGGTGTTGAAGCGTGTCTGGCCGGCCGCTCAGCGAGACTCGCTGTTCTGGTCGACGATACGTCACTGCCCGAGTGATGATGATGACGGACCTGACTACTGGGTCGTTGTTAACTACTCCACGGAATGTGTGCCTATCCCTCAGGTCTGTTGCATTCTCTGCACTCGTTGTCATCCTGTCTGTTTTTTCAGGGTAACCACATATCTGGAAAATGTGAAATACTTAGGGAATTCTAGCTGACCCTGGAAAACTCCTAGGGAATTATCAGGGAATTCGACTGGCAGCCTCAGGGAGAAATTGTTACAAACAAAATGTGGTCACCAGATTTGGTTTCCGGGGTGCAAAAATGCTCTAAAATATGTTTGCAACTGGGCATCTACCCAGAACCCTGCTGGGAGAGCTTACAGTTTTCCCCTGGATATTAATGTTACTTTTTGCTGTGATACGACTTTTGTAATTTAATTTTATTTTGCATATGACACATTGTCAAGATTTTTACTTGTTCAGTGTTAATTTAACAGTCTGCACTTTGTGAGCTTTGACATACACAGTTTGTGTAGGCTGCTGCATTTTGTTTTAGTTTGCAAAAGATAACAAAAACCTGCAAGCGAATTCTGCAGTTTGTGTTTTCTTTCTTTACTACAAAATGGATTAATTTAGTTAATTTTTAAAAAAAATAATTGATTTAAGATTTATGAAATAGGTAGCACCCCTTATTGAGGTGAATTGGTCGTGGTGCTGTTGATTTAGCCTATGTCCAAGTGTGTGCGGTTGCACTTTAATGTCGCAATGATCGCTCAGACGGTTGTAGAGCCACCGCCACCTAGTGGACAACCCATCACCCGGGATCACCTCACATGCAGAATACAGTACTCAGCTAATGGTAAATGACAATCTCATTAGCTTTTGTAGTAAACGTAGATGTCGTTTGTTGTAACATACTGTTAATTTCACAAAACAGCACTACGCATAGGGTGACCGCCAACAGGGAAAACGGGGACTTGTTAACGAATTTTACAGCTCTCAGGGAAATGGCAGGGATTTCAGTCAAAATCTGGGAAATGTCTGGGAAAATTGTCCCCCAAATTTTCATGGAATACTGTGGGCCCTAGTTATCATACTTGATCAGTCAATCATAGCACATTTGTATAGCACCACATGTCACAAACAAGTCAGAGATGCAACTCAAGTTGAATCAGCATAAAAAAATTTCAGTAGTTACTAGTTGCATATTTGGTCTTGCATGCCAGTTTTTTTAGCATTGCCGGTATCAGTTCTTGTTAATATGAAATTGTCTTTTACAGTGCTTCGATACTGTACATTGGAAAAAAGCATGTGGCTGCGTAGGTTTATACTCCATCAACTTCTAAATGTTGGAGAGTTTGCTTATCCTTAATAAGTTTATAAAGATGGTTGGTCAGACAAAAAAATGAAAGTATAAAGTACTGATATTAATGTTGTATAATTTGTATGCTTGTATCAGTACCGAAGGTCTCTTTTGTTTGGTCTGAGTAGTAGTCCAAGTAAAGCGAATAGTGTATTCATATTTGGCTAAATATAAGGATACATTGAATATAAATTACTGGTTGGTGGCTTAGCATGGTGGTAATGTGCTTTGTCTAATCAAAGAAGTCACTCTACGGCAGGCTCGGTTAGTACCTAGATGGGTGACTGTCTATGGGCAGGTAAACAATCTGGAAAAGAAGCCAACCAGCTAGGTTGACTCAGCCTTCTACCCTCTGTGGGATGGTAAAATGAGTATCAGCTTTCGGGCTGAGTAGTAATAAATGGCGATGGTTAGTGTAGTAGTATCAGCTGCCTACAGGCGGATCTGAGGTTCAGATCGATCGGTCTGGTCCAAAGGTCAGCAGCCGCCTGGCGCTCGTGCTGTTTTGGCCAAATGAACCAGTGGCAGTTCTCTGCTACGATGACAACACCATAAACATTGTCGCGGCTATTACTATTACTCAGTGTTGGGCATGAGTTAACTCAAGTGAGTTTGAACTCACGAGTGAACTCAGTTATTGTGAGTTATGAGTTTGATTTAATTCAGTATTTGCGTGAGTTATGAGTTTATTATGTCTCCAAAATCAACTCACTTCATTGTGGCAGTTTATGGTTAAAATACGCACAGCAATTCAACAAATTTTGGGGCCAACTGGGGTCGAACAGGGTAAGTTTAACTGGACTGAACCAGTTATTTCTGGTTATTGTCCCATACATACGAAGTAAGTGTCATCATATCTCACTGATCAGTCGTTAACAATGATGCACAAATATCTGGGCAGTAAAATTGGTTTTCATTTAGTTTAATATGACATTGCCATCATCCGCTGTGGTAGAAAGGCTGTTCAGCTAGCATACACGTAGGTTGACCGAGTGAAACTCCGAGATGCATTAAAATTTCAGATGCAAACTGTGAGAGATTGTTGTTGCTGAAAGCGAACATGAAGTATCACAGGAAATAAACAGTGACTGGAAACAGATAAGTCAATCAGTCAAGTTGACTCAAAAGCCTCAGTCTTTTGACTGAACTTAACTGATTGACTAAATGGTATAGAATAACTGAGTAAGAAATATTTTCTGTAGAACAGTGAACAGTGATTTTGTTGCTGATTGACCACTTTTAGCATTCTAAGACAGCTTTATTGACTTCATTGATTAAGTGCTTGATTGACTGTTTGATTAATTGGTAACCGATAACAAATGAGTTTATGAGTTAATTCATTTTGTTGGTGAGTTTGATTTAACTCATTTGGTCTGCATGCTTTGAGAGTTTGATTTAATTCATTTTCTGTTTGAGGTTTCCCAACACTGCTATTACTGTTGCTGGCGCCAGTAAATTGTGGTGCAACACACTGTTTGTTTGTTTGTTTGGAAGTAATAATGTTGCGGTATAATATGTGCTGCATGGTTGCCGTAGTGAATCCCGGCGGATGGGTTCCGGCTTCCGTAATACAAGTCATATGCAAGCGCGAGGCACCGAAATTTCTGAAGAACTTTACGGCTTACGTCCAGGAGAAGACGAGGGATAAGGAGATCATGTTCTAATGAGGTGTGGCAATGGCTGGACATATTCTCCGTGTGTGCTGAGGCATTCCGTAGCTGACGGCTACAGCCGGCTGGCAGCATGGATCATATACTTCATGTTGTTGCAGCGTCGGCCAATGAAGTACACCAGTAAATCGCTCACATTACAACCCACTCATTCTCGTTTTGCATTTTGCTTATTTAAGAGTAGTTATTGCGGAATAAATTGCATTTCGCTGTGACATTTTTTGGTGGAAATTTTACTCACACCAGTGGTTCTGGGTAAGCATGAAATCAGCGACACCGATGCAGATAGCTGACATATTGTTTAAGAAAAAATTGGCGTGAAAACTGTAGATTTTAGATTTAATGATTATAATGAGTTTTGTGTAGTTAACACGACACTTGAATGCTGCCATTGGCAGTAGATTAGCTGGTTGTCATAATGGGTGCAGTTGGCACTGGACAACTACAATATTTATCTCCACAAATGCAACATTGATATGTTCTGTTGGCAGCCATTGCGTATTGTGTATTATGTACATGGTGTTTCACAAAAAACCACTCCTTTTTCTTTCTTTCATAATTTACTCCAATGATGATCAATTTACGTGAAATTTTTACCAGTTCTAGCTGAAGAAATACTAATTCAAAATATTTCAACAGAATATGGCAGTTGATTAAATATTCTTTGCTAGTCGTGACGTAATGCTGACATCATAATATGTCACGGGTACAAGCTTGCTTGTCTCAGCTGGTGCTGTTATTTTTTACTCTGCTTTGATGGTGAACTTTGTCTGGTTCATTGATGAAAATGTTTATTGTATCAGCACTAAGCAACATGGGTGCATAAAATTAGGTGTCTCGTGATCCAAAGATTCAACCATCTCACAAGCGGCATGTGCTGGTGCTCTGTCTTGCTGTAAGGTGTGAAAGTGATCGTTTTGGACGTTTTTTTTGTGGTTGCAATGGTAAAACTTCAACAGTTTGCCATCAATGAAGCAGATGATGTCCACTGTCGAAACAGGGTAGCTATTCAGCAAGTCTGTCAGCACCGGTTACAAAAAGCAATTTTGTACTCACGACATATTATGACATCAGCATTACGTCACGACTAGCAAAGAATATTTAACCAACAGCCAAATTTTGTCAATAATTTTTGAGTTAGTATTTCTTCAGCTACAACTGGTAAAAATTATAAATTGATCATCATTTGAGTGAATTATGAAAGAAAAAAGGGGTTCTTTTTATGAAACACCGTGTATACACAATGGATGTACAGGCATACTGGTATATATTTGCTATAGCATAATTAGCGTAATTAGCTTTGATGGTGTGCTGTGGATTCACGTTGTGCTGTTGTCGTTGCTGTGCCAGTTGGATTTGCCCAAACACCACAGATCACACTACAGATTAGCACAGATCTGAGAAATTGCTTTTCTTAGAGACCGCAGATCAGTTTATGGCACTGCAGACAAGAACTTTATCTGATTCATTGATGAAAATGTTCATAGTAGATCATGCAGTAAGCTGATCACTGCAGGTCACCACAGGTCACTAGCTCGAGCTGTTTCTGTGGCCAGAGGGGTTTGAGCATTTGATGGCTTCAATCCAAATGATCGAACTTTCCTCTCGTCAGCCGAAGACAGGAAAAATTGCATAAAAACAGCCAAAAATGCCTGGAGTCGAACCCCGATTTGGACTAATCTGGCTAAACTCCTGAGCTGATCTGCGGTGTTTAAGCAGACCGCGCCAGTTTGTTGATTTTGTCAGATTGGTTTCGGTACCGCGTCTTTCCAGCATTTTGTTATTGTTTCACTCGGCCTTTGCTCTGTGCTGCTTGCTTTTGATCACGTTGTTTCTGGGTGCACATAGGTTGTATGTGACTTATTGATCTGTTTGCAGTATTAAGTACATGTATGTAAGTGCACATTTATATTACCTGGTAGTTGAAAATGGTATGCTGCCAAGTTTTTATCATAATTGAGTCAGGTATACTGGACGATTATCAAAATTCTTTTCACTAGCTCATCCAACAGTGAATTCATAAGGACTAGTGATTACTGATTACAGATTCAACTTCAACAGCAAAAATTACAAAAGGTGATATTATTCAGCAGCACATTGACACACAGTCAGTGTGCTGCTGAATAATATCACCTTTTGCTGTTTTTGATGTGCAAGTCCTTAAATGTTGCCATTAACAAGTGTATAAACTGATGCTTTGTACATTTATAAGTAGTAAAACCAATACAGTATTTCACGAGATAGTGTGACATACAGGGTGGGCCAAAAAACGTGCCACTTTGCTTTTGTCCTTATCTTTGCTAATTATTGACCGATTTTCAAAATTCTTTTACTGGCACACACTGCAGACAGTTTGTGATAATGTGTGATATGAATCATTCATCGCAATGTTGGTCTGAAGCATTTTTTCATTTACCCAAATTTTTGTTATTATCGTTAGTTTTTGATTACATTTATTTTTCACAAGGTAGTGTAGAATCACGTTTACCATGTGGTGGGATATATGATAATCACATTATTGCAAATTGTCTGCAGAGTGTGCCAATGAAAGAATTTTGGAAGATGGTCAATAATTGGCAAAGATATGGACAAAAGTAAAGTGGCACGTTTTTATGGCCCACGGTGTAGTGTTTGAGGTGACTGGTGAGTGTGTCAGAGAAAGACTTTCAGAAATTGTCGAATATTTGGTGCAGTTATGGCAAAAACTTGGGGGCTTATTTGTTTCAGCCAACGTACATGTTATGTTTGATGTTGTATTTGTGCCGTGAAATAGCTAGTGAACACGCTGTTGCTTGCTGTACATGTTATTTTTTCCGTGAGTGATTAACGGTCATCGACTGCTTTGAACTTGTGTGTTAATAGAAGATTAACTGTTTCATATCAGCCTGACTGAAGTCTCGATCAATGATGTGTTTGTGTGTGTGTGTGTCTTGACTAATAGTGATGACACACTGGCCTGTTTCTGGTGCCAGAAACTGGCGCCGGATAGGGCATGTTCATTTTCGTGCCAGAAACCGGCTGAAAAGCTGAACTGTGATTGGTCAGTCGGAGCAGACGATAGCACTGCTTGTTTATTTGTAAACAAAGATGAAGGATTTATTTGCTTTTTTCTTTTGGATTTTTTCAACAACCTAAATGCTAAAACAGCAGCTATAATATCATCATTTTCAAAATTCCGAAAATCGGAATCCATCTTTGTTTTTTTCTGCCAGTATCATTTGCTGGTAAAGTGTGTCATGGTTTCTGGCATCAGACGACTGGCGCCTGTTGCTGACGCCGGAAACAGGCGCCAGAAAATGACCAATGTGTCATCAACTTAAGGTGGTAAGTTCTGTAGATAGCAAGACACTATGCACTGTGTTTAGGGTACTGTGAATTACTACTACTACTGTAGGATTATTTGCATGGCCTGCTTTAGTGGATTCCTCCGTAATAGATAGGCTCCAGTTTTGATAACTGTTGGAGCAGCATTTTTGCCAGATGTCATTCTTTTCACTTGGCCAACATCAAAGCATTGAAGTGCTTTTGCATTTCAAGCGGATATTGTTAAATACTTTTACCACGTTTGCTATCACAGCTTGCATATTTTGCCAATTTACCATTTTGGGAATGCAGTGTGCTTTATAGCATATGCATACCGGTTTATCGTTATCATGAATATATGTAGCAAACCAGTAATTAGTCCCTTTTGTTTTGTTTGGTAGACGTGGTTACTGGCTTAGGGTGTGGGATCTGCATGACTGTTGTCATGTTGTAGTAATTTGCATTCTCAGTGGCTGCTACAAGTGGAAGAGTTGCTACAATGTTAGGTTTAGGTCATTTTTGTGTTTTGTGTTTCATAAACTTTCTGTAAAGGTTAAACTTTGTGTTTTGTTATTATGTGTATGTGCAACTTTGCCTGGAAAGGCCATCCCCGAAATGACCTATACTGTGTCAGGTGGGACGTTAAACCCTACTCACTCACTCACTCACTAACACAGTTGATTTTTTTTGTGCTGTTGGTGCAGCTGCATGAATTTTTAACTTGTACCTCCGGGTCATACCAGGAATCAATCAAACAATGTGTAAACTGTACAGGTTTTGTTTAACAGCTCCTTTATCTATATCATTCTGTTTGGCATATGCCAGGCCAAGTTCCACGAAGGTGCATCCGGGAATAAGATTACCGAGTTATTATTGTTAGAGACTGGATTGAGCCAACAATCTCAAAACATTTTGCATAAAAATCGAGCTGATCATTAAGTCTTAAAGACCAATGATAGCACTGATTTTCGTTGCAGTCATCCACTGCTAATGTTGTCCCATGTATCATTCGTATTAGTATCGGTTCTAATAGAACGGAACTTTAATTTGGACTGCATGTAACTCGAGTTACTATTCAGCTGACTTGCTTGCTAATATTCTGTTCTTATTGTTGGTCATCCGTTTCATTAACTACGAGTACAGACTGCAGAGTACCCGTGTGAAATGTATTTGTTTGCTAATTTCGTTTGTATGTCATTTACAAAGTTTCCTAATTTTGTGTTACTCTATCTGTGGCAATGTGCTATTGTCGAGCATTCGGTACTCATGCATGAAACCTGCCTTCATTTAGCTACTACAATAAAATGAGAAATTTGACCTAATGCTCACGAGATGCACGAAAGCCTGTATCAGTTTCTGTTCGCAAACTGTCAGTCTATCTCCACTCTCCAGCCATTTAGTTGCAGTTCATTCTTAGAGTGTGCACTGCAGCCGAAGATTGCAAAAACCCTTATTTTGGAAGTTCAGGGACTTTCAAAGTATCAATGTTCATACGACTAAAAAGCTCATCACTAGTGCTTGTTGTGATAGGCAGCATGCCCATGGTGATCTGCAACCGTTTTCACGAAAGACAGGCAAACAATGGTGAAATAGGCCTAACGACTTTTACGACCGCTCTTTGATGCCCTCGTGCACTGGTTTGCGCAGGTTTCCTTGAACCTAGAACGAGACTTGGACCATCGAAATCTACATTCAATGCTGAAAATTTCATTTGCAGCTTGTCCTTCCTTGTCTGTCTCAATTGATTTTGGCACAATTCGCTCTTGAAATGCGTCCCGCAGCCTGAAATCACCAAAAAATCCATTAAAAACCCCTTTTTGGCGTTCTAGGTTATCCAAGGTCATTGATTTCGGAGCCAATCAAGAGCCAGTGTACGACTTCCTATTGGTGATTAATAGTAACCTAGGCCCTATTTCGCACCGACTTATTGGCTGAAAATTGCAAAATTTCCCTACCCCCTCTAATTTAGCACCCTTGCTCGGCGTGACCCTTTTCGAATTTATGGAAAAGTTTTACGGTTCCTGAAAACTCGATGCCAATGGTGAAGATTTGGTGATACTAGCTTGCACTGTTTTTGACTGATCCACCTGTGTGACAGACAGATGGACAGACAAAATTGCGATGGCCAAGATGCACTAAAGCAGTAGTTGCTTTCGCGCCTAAAAGCCCCAGTCCACTGGATTAGTTGGTTCTACGGCATTTGACATATCATGGTTAGCTGACAAACCTGCTGACGCTGTTGATGTTGGCCAGGGATATCCATTTCCCAACTTCTCTGTGGTGTAATACGACGTGAAAAATTTCACTTGTGCTCAAAAATTCACCACTCCCCAGTGTCTATTGATTGCACAGAACCAAACAAAAAGTTGAAGAATTGCTGAACTGAAGAACAAACCATTGCACGCAAGAAATCCAGAAGAAAATGGTCCATTGACTGACACAAAAACCGATAGCTGGTTTTGTGTCAACTGACACCCATTGCTTGGTGTAATTATCTTGTGACATACTGATGCTAGTTCAAGACCGTAGTAGCTGCTATACATATTCGATGGTTTGAGCTGTACAGAATACTAGTTGCTTGTAGGCATGCCATACCATAGCTGTCATGACTGTGTTACTGTTTCACTGTTGTGCATTGATGACACTGAATAATGCTTCCTTTCTATCAAGTGTTCAGTCAGGGCTGCCAAGTGGGGGTGATAATCCCCTCCCCTCCATTTCCCCTCCTTCTTTTCCCTTTCTCCTCACTCCTCTCCCCCTTCTTTCCTTTCCCTTCTGTCATCTTCCCCTTTCCTAAAATTATCTAGGGAGTCTGGGGAAGCTGCGGTCGAAATTGAATTTAACGCATGCTAGCTTTGAAATATGACATCTGGTGGCAACAATTTTAGTGATTTTTTTCTCAGAATCAACTGACCAGAAATTTAATGCAGCTTAATAAAAGCGGATCAGTACCAAAATGGGAGACATTCATTGCGCTGAACGAGGGTGACTTGTTGGCAGGCCTGTTAAAAGAACATCCGGATGACATCATCGTGTGCATCCATAAAGTTGGAATGTAGCATCGTATTTGTGTGCTTGGCAATTGTAACCATTTCTAAACCTACATTCTGTGTTACTGTTACTGTACAATGCAACCACGAACTGTGTATAGTTTAAGTTAACCGTACTGTGTGAACTAAACCATGACTGAATTATGTACATAACAACCAATTTATTGTCTACCATCACGTGAAAATGTTGATAGTTGTATTTTGTAAAGTATATAATTCAAGATAAGGTACTTCGTCACAAAGGCAGTGGATCTTATTTTACCTTCGTATCTGACTACACCTGCGTCGCTGTAATTCACCTTAGCAACATCTCGGTGATATTTTGTCAGTCATGTTCTGTGAATTGTTGCTTGTCGTCAAACATGGAAATGCTGCCGTCCAGTTTTGTAGTTGATTGCATTGCACTGAATGCTGGATAAGTTATATATTATAACATTATATTATAGTGTACAGGCTGATCCAAAAACGGCACAAAGTTTACAGCACCATAATTTTGCAATCGTATGTCACACAGTCGTGCGGCTTTCGCCAAAGTGTTCAGAATTGCTTACATGCCTTAACAAAGCAATTAAATACTCTTTTGTTTTGCTGCTGGCAAGTGAACTGTTCAAAAAATATCTTTAAGGCAAGTTCGTGATAGAAACCAGATTCACGTGAAGCCCATTGTCCAGAGTCAAGAGAAACAGTGCTCGATGTATCCACTACGAGAATGAACAACGGACGATAGTCGTTTTTGCATCTAGGGCCTATGTCAGAAGACTGAGGATGTTGATTATCTTAAGCAAGTTTTAATCAGTTGCTGGGACATGTCAGTCACTCGAGAACTAATCGATTGTGCTGTCACTGGCTGCCATAAAGAACGAAGATGTAGAAGTTAATACTGTTTTTGAATAGTTCACTTGCCAGGTGCAAAAACAAAGTTTATCTAATTGCTGTATTCAAACACTGGCCTTTTGTAATGTAAGCAAGTTATTTTTGAACATTTTGCTGATAACCGCATGACTCTGTGACATAAGGCTGCAAAATTATGGTGCCATAAACTTTGTACCGTTTTTTTCCTGGACCACCCTGTATAATACTATAACATTCTCACATGCCCGTTTGATATCGTAAGTCATTTAATTGCTATAACTTGATGACAATGAACAAGAATGCCAAACGTGAATTGGCTACGTTACTAAAGACATGGAAAATACGATAAACGATCAACTGAGCTGCAAAAATTAAATACGGAACGATTGAACTGTTTTTCAGTTAACAGTATCTGCAGCACAATTCAAACTTGGCAGAACTTTTTGTCAAGGTGCATGACAAATATCAAAAGCAGTGATGCCCAACTTGCAGCTGTAATTCTCATTCTGGTGGTAATTTTGTTGGAGCTTAGGAATTGCACTATAATAATATACACTGTGGTCCATAAAAACGTGCCAGTTATATTTTTTGAATAGCTCTGCGAAACATTGGCTGATTTTAATAATTTTTAGTGTGCAACATCAGGAAGAAACTCGACCCAAGTGACTGTAGTTTTGGCCACCTAGCTTTAATACTGTTGCTACACTACCTTGTGAAATGCAGATTATTGAACCTGCTGTTGGCGAGTGGTGTCAACGTTTGCCGCTTGCATTCGTGCTGGAGGAGCACATTTTGATCACATGCTGTAATGAAGATGATGTGATGTGACATGTGTGACTTTTTAAGATGCAATAGTTGCCAATCCTCTCTGTCGCTATTCAGTTAATCATTTCTGAGCCGATGCATGGGTTATCCAGTATGAATTCATTGTTGTAAATGGCCAAACTACGACTTCTGTATTTCACAAGGTAGTGCAGCGGCAGTATGAAAGTGAGGTGGCCAAAACTAAAGTCATTTGCATCAAGTTTCTTCTTGATGTCGCGTGCCAAAAATTAATAAAATCGACCGTTTTACAGAGCTATTCAAAAAATAAAAGTGGCACATTTTTTATGGACCATGGTGTACATGTAGAATTTAGAGATACTGGTACAAATTTCAGTGATCATTTCACACGCAGACACAACATAAAACAGCTACAATACACAATGTATGTCTCAAATATATACAAACGTAAACAGTTTGCCATCAAACGCACAATGCCAAACGAAAAAATGACGCATCATTACGACTCAACATGCTCGTATAAATTATGCATTTCGGTATTTACAAATACTATTTTATGTACAAAAACCAGTCATACAATTTGAAAATCAGTCACAATAAATGTCTAACAAATCGGAATAAATAGCAATGAATAAATGAAATTTTGAAAAAAATATTAAGATGCCATGCCATGCCACTGAGTAGAACAGGGGGTCTGAAACATATGCAGTCTAAAAAGTATTTCTGTCACCCGCAATATATCCTTGATGAGATTAACAAGAAATTTGAGCCAATGCTGACGAGACGCGTGAAAGCCTATAGCAGTTCCGGTTCAGTAGTTTAGCTGAAAATTGGGGTGTTCACGCTAAGTTAATATAAAAATACCAAATTCTCTATCTGGATTGCATACCGGTAACGATAGTAGGCTACCGTGGCGCCACCTTGTGAATGATACAGACTTGTGTCACAGCCCGAAATCGCCAAAAAATCCATAAAACCCTCTATTTCGGCATTCAAGGTCATTGAATTCGGCGCCAATCGAGAGCCAGTATACGACTTCTTATTAGTAATTAATAGTAACCTAGGCCTTATCTCGCACCGTTACTGAGATACAGCGACTTATTGGCCAAAAATTGCAAATTTTGCCCACCCCCTCTCATTTCGCATCCTCGTTTGGGTTGACCCCCTTCAAATTTATGGAAAAGCTTTACGGTTCCCGAAACTAGAGTCCAAGCAGCCAACGGTGAAGATTTGGTAATTCTAGCTTGCACCGTTTTTGACTGATCCACCCGTGTGACAGACGGACAAACAGACGGACAGAATTGTGATGGCTAAGACGCGCTTAAAGCAGTAGCTGCTTTCACGCGTAAAAATGTACCATAAACGCTATCAGAAGTGAATATAGAGAATTAAAAGAGAAACATACTGAGTATGTAAAATCTTTATTGAATATTGTTTAAATTTTCAATTAGGCTACGACTACTGCAGCAAAAGTTTTTGTTTCCAAGAACTGCATTTTTTGTTTTAAAAAGAATGCTACATTTTCCCAGCAAGACCCAAATCTAGCTATGAAACCCACTGTGTGTGACATCATGAACAGTGACACCATCATTCACTTGTGCACATTTACAGACACTGATATTCAGTCACTAACACTTACGTGAAAAATAACACTACAATACAATGAGACAACAGGAAAAACTAACAGGTATTATAACTAGAAGTGACTGGAGATCACAAACCGCTGAGACTAGCGCTGCCACCTGGCGAGCAGAATATGATTATATTCTTTAAGAAATTCCTGCACCTAGACTATGATCAAGATAGCCACTTAAGTCAATGAGTCCTTGGAACGTTTCCCCACCCAACCATAATCCAATCTAACAAACAGAAAGACCTAAAATGTAACCTCAGCAGAGGTAGTTCACAAACTGATCTACTGAACTGGTGAGGTTGATAGATACTCAACGCATCAACTAAGACAAACCAGACTAATTACCCTTGTCACTCCTCACCAATTAGCCTGCTTTCTCCTTTCAGCGACAAGAAAAAAAATTTAAGCTGTACAAATAGAAAAACTCTAGACCGATAATAACAACAACAAGCTGCAATATACACGAACATGTAAGAAAAGTTAACAAAATAAAAACATCGTGCGTCACGGATGTAACGTCAACAGTGTTGTACAAACTTTTAAACAACGTTAGAATAAAAAAAGAGTATTTGGGGACTCTTAAAGACCACAGTAGCGGCAAAAACACTGATAAGATGATGTCAGAAAAAAACACATAACACCAAATAGTAACATCTGCATATGACAAAGCAATGGAATGCAAATGATAATTATTAATGTTACTCATGACAAAGTAATGATGCCAATGACTTGCCAAACAACAGCAATGGAAAGGAACCACAACCGACATTTATATTGCAAGTACATGCAACGTGATGCA
>Ga0209671_1001056_pt1 | contig 21670 bp, 9 predicted proteins | sample WorMetHERISLAND2_2_FD_187401 | JGI IMG/M metagenome (GOLD analysis project Ga0209671, IMG submission 187401) | Marine gutless worms symbiont microbial communities from Max Planck institute for Marine Microbiology, Germany - Olavius geniculatus... | ecosystem: Host-associated > Annelida >... | reverse complement strand
GGGCTAGTGTACAAGTGTCATAGTGGGCCAACACTTCAAGCAGTTTTACTGTAGGCAGTTAAAAATGGATAACTGAATGAAATGTCAGCCACAGTGTCAGAAATGTGAACAAAATGTGTTTTTATGCGTTATGTTAATTAAGCAATCATGTTGCATTGAATAAAAAAGTGATATTTTGTTTGTTATATTTCCCCAGGTAGTGTAGAAACAGATGTTGAGTGAGATGGGAAATTAAATTGTCACTTGACGACAAGTTGTCTCAGAAATATTCGTACCGGAAATTATTAAAATCTGATAATCCTTCTTCACGTTACAGTCGAAAATGTCAGGGGTGTTTTTTGGGACACAGTGTAGTGTGGTTGATTGGGGCAGTGGTACGTCTCCTGGATATTTGGCAGGTCCAGTTGTTTGCTGGTGCAAGCAATGGATTGCAGCTTAATGTGCCGTGGTTTCGTTAACTGATGCCTTTTAGCTGGTGCTGCTAAGTTGTGAAGCGTTTCTGACCACAAGTCTGTAACGTTTGCTGTCGCATGTACTTTTACCTTAACCTTCCTTCAGTGGAGGAAATATTAGTATTATATATAGACGTTGATGATGTGAAAATGTTGTAGAGTATGGTCGATTTGAGTCTCGGCTTCAGATGCTGCAGGAACAGACAATGGAGCTGAACAGTGGCACACTGAAAACCACACAGAAGAGAACACTGTTTGTCAGGTAATAGTATACAGTGACAGACAGATGCAGAGAGAGAAGACATTGCTCACATTATGTCAAAAGGTTTCCATCCCTCTGGGGTAGGTAAGTTGAGTACTGGCTTGCCTAGCTATGGTTAAGACAGGGTGCATTCACCTGCATTGAGTGGCAAGTAACGCTGTGTGATCCCATATGGCAGGTGACGCTTATAACTCTGAGATGAGCTCAACATAATTTTTGAGTCTTTTTAACCCATAGATCTCTCAGTATATGTATGTAACATGCCAGTAGAACGTCGATGTGTAGCATTGCGGAGATAGATTTCTACTAGAAATCCTGATGAACGTTTGGTCTGTCTGTGACGTAATATTAATAGTAATAAGAAGAAAATAAATAGACATGGTTTCTGTGCTTTCTGTGTACATGCCATTCAACTCGTTAATCCATTGTCAAGGGAATAAAGCTGGAGTACTGTCTCATTTGGTCATTTACAAAGTAGTGTTCAGCTACAATTTGTCACAAGATGGTGGTATACCGGGCCAACGTCTGGCATTCAGGCAAACTCAACCTTCTGCTTTCCGTGGGATGTGGTTATTGTTCTACTTAGGGCATTCCTCAACTATATTCTGTCAAAAGTCACCGTTCTGTTTGGCTGCAATTTACCATTCGCTGTGAGGTCAACTCAGCTCCTATCCTTAACGGAATGTGGCTGTTTATTGTTATCTTGTAGGGCACTGTTCAGCTACGATCCATCTAAAGACAGCGGTCTTCCTGGTCGTGGTCTGGCATTCACTCGCGGGGATGTTCTGCACGTGACAAACGCCAGCGACGACGATTGGTGGCAAGCCCGACTAGTAGACACCGGTGATGAAACACAGATTCCTGGCATCATTCCTAGCAAGACACGGTTAGTCTCTGGCGTAAACTGGACAGTTAGTTATTTATTGGGCTGCAGAAATTACCGACTAATTAACAGTTAATTGTTTCAAAGATGCAGACATTAGAATTATTTCAGTCGCTTAAAATTTGATCAAAATTTTGGACTTCTTAGCAGCCTAAAATGACTGATGATCAGCATTTGTAATCTGATTTGTTTTTGCATAGAACAAGTATGGTGTTAGTGTAACAGTCTGCAGTTTGTGAGCTTTTGACTACATAGTTTGTGTATGGTACTGTGTCGTCATTGCTTTTTCGATTTTGCCTTAGATTGCAAAAGATAACAACCAGTTGTTGAATTCTGCAGCTTTTGTTGTCTTTCTTTACTACAAAAATTTATCCATTAATTTTGATTACTTTTTGGGAATTAATTGATTAAAAATTTGTAATTGGTAGCAGCTTTAGTTAGATAGTAAATGCCAATGTTGTTGGTGCTGTCATCATGTCAGAACCACCAGGACAGTTCACTCAGTTAATGTTGTAGTTAGTTACGGTAGGTTTTTAGCCGACCGTACTTAACTAACATTGAGCTATTGGTACTAGTTGTTATTTGTCAGTCTGTCCATCTGTCTGTCTGTCATGGATGTAATGTGCCTAGGCTTTTGGTCGAAGGGGAAAACTTTTTGCACGAATAATTAGCCATGTGTTCGTAACTCATGCATGCAAAATTTTAGCCATCTAGTGCAAGGGGAACATTTTTCAATTAGGGGTTGAATGGAGGGGTGTAGGAAATTCAGTGGAAAACTGGCCATATCTCGGAAGCAGTGAGAGATACAGCCAAGGTTACTATTAATCACTAATAGGAAGTGGCATATGCCTTTTCGGATGACATAAAAATTTAAAATCATCGATTTTGGATGACTTTGAAAGTCACTGGCAACCAGTATTGTCGGCTATCCTAGCGACAGCTGGGCTTCTTGTTATCTCTGAGCTCTGGTAGACTACTGGTCACTTTGTGTTTAGACTAAGTGGTCGAGTTCTTCATTGACTGACTGAGTGATTGACTATTGGATTGATATGATCCATGGATTGACTTCAGGTATGAGAAACGTGAACGGTCTCGAACACGAACTGTCAAGTTCTCTTCCAAAGACAATGATGTGAGTATAGTTTGGCATCATTGGTGAGGTGGCATTATGGGATAAAAAAAGTCGATGGGGGCAGGATGTTGCAGTTTTCTGACAAACGGCTGCAAATTTTCAACAGAGGACATCATGGGTGCTTAATTTTTTTCTGCTTCAATTTTTTTTTAAATTGTATTTTTTTAGATCCAAATTTTGCTTAACAGGTCAAAATTTTCTGACAAGAAACAGCTTTGTGGAAAAATTTTTTGATGTCCCAAAATTTAGCGGGTGTAATTGCCGCCGTGTTTCTGTTGCTCTGACACTACTGGTACTTACTCCTTACAGTTGCTTTCATTCTGTTGCATTTCACTATAAACATAAATTAATTATTTCATAGTTTGAGGTCCTACCTGGTGGAAGCATACATACATTCTAGTTAGTTTGATGCTTGAAAATCAGATGTTAATTATCTGATTTATTTGCTAATTATCTTAAACTTAATATTGTGAAGTTGATCATAAAATGTTATTCTGTTTCCAAAAATTTGCATGTTTTTGCTTTTGTGTTTTAATTTGAAGCATTTTGTTTGAAAAACTGGATATTGCTGGAGCAACATTTTGAAGTTTGATGCCAAAGTAGCACTGAAAGTAGTTAATAGAGATCATATACAATTATAGATCTGTGAAAATCGTTTACTGGAGGCATTTTTGCTTTTTTGAACCAAATTTGCTGCCATATTACCTAAGAGATTATAGCTGCTAATGTCTAGCCTGTATGTTGGTTAGAAATGTTCTGTTGTCAATGTACAGACTGTTGCAATTTCGTACTCGGACAAGAAGAACAAGAAGCGAAACTTTTTCGGCAGAAAACTGCGGACGGCCAAATCCAAGGAGCGGAGTAAGAGTGAAAATGCACTCGACATCGACCAGAGTATGTTCAGCAATATATTTATTCGTTTATTAGTCGTTTTATAATTGATTAATTATTAGTAGGAATGGAGTAGTATAGAGGTATGCAGAATCTGTTGAAAATTTTGGTTTTGCGGTTTTTAAAAACCGAGCAAATGTTAAATGTTGAAAATCGAAAGCTTTGTTTTGATCTGTTTTTAATAAACCGAACTGCCAGTTTTTAGACGGTTTTTACATTTTTCATGTCGGTCAAAGTAGTTTTCTCTAGGCCTAGTTTCAAAACGCTTTGACCGACAATTAGTTGGACCATTACAGCAGTCAGCACGCAAAGTAGTCTGTGTAATTTCTGACGTCATACGCACAGTAAAAGATAGCTACCATGGATGACAGTAATAATAAAGTAATACAGTATACTACACACTAAACATTAGACGGTTAAAAGAAACGAAAACCAAACCGAAGTCGTATTTTGAAAATCGCACACACTTAGAGTAGTACTGTAGTCATCATAGTAGCAGTCTTTCTCATTGTAGTTATGATTGCAGTAACAGTAGCAGGAGTAGCAGTTGTTGTTGTAGTTATCGTGTAAGTAGTAGTTGAATGCATTGGTCTGTCACGTGACAGTAGAAAGGACAAACAGGACGTTACCTTCATATGAAACTGTTATCAATAGGAGTAGTAAAAGATGGTGTTATAGCTCTTAACGGAAACCCCAGAGCTACGGAGCATCACCTGCCATATGGGATCACACAGTGTTACCTGCCACCCAACACAGGTGAACGTGCCCCGCCTCAACCCTAGCCAGATAGGCTGGTACTCGATTTACCTACCCCGGAGAAATGGAAGGCTGAGTTGACCTAGGCGGCTGGTTACATACCGAGATGGTTTACCTGCTCACAGGCAGTCACCCATCCAAGTACTAACCCGGCCCGGCATAGAGTAACTTCATTGATCGGATGAAATGCGTTACCGTTACGCCACGAAAGGATTATTCGGTCGTTCGGGTATTGTCAAAGATGGTATATCGTCACAAAATTTTATCTATTGTCCAGCATAATTCTAGGGGTGGTGAAGATTTGTGCAAATTAGACAATTAATATTTTAGTATGCCAGTGTGCAAGTAATAGCAGTTGTTTTGTAGCAGTGGTCATCATATAGTAATATTAATTTAGTGTGCTCGTTTGTGACAGTGACAGTTCAACGGACAGAAGAAACAGTCCCTTCATATGAAGCTGTCATCAGGCAAGAATGTAAGTACCACATCAGTCTCATTATTTTGTGAGCGGAGGTTTGTAACATTTGATTACGTTGACCTAAATTGATCATTTGATTTGAAAAGCGGCAAGTCTGGGGAACACCATTTTTTGTTTTTCTGCACGTTCCTGTTTTCGATTTCGTAACCCATGCATGGCAGAAAGACCGGGTGGCCAAGCAGTCCAGATTCAAATCCATTGGTTTACTCGATATTTCGGGCATTGCTGAAGGTGGTATATTGTCACAGGATTTTATCCATTGACGAGTGTAATTCTAGGGGTGGTGAAGATTTGTACAAATTAGACAAATAATATTTTAGTCCGTTGATGTGCAAGTATTAGGCATGAGCTGGGCAAAATTCTGAAACTTTTGATGTATTACATGTCACTACCACAAACTGTCAGTAACCTATCAATAGGCTGCAAAAGATATCGTTTTTGACGAAAAACTGACGAAATGACGAAAACTGGCGGTTGTGACAAAAATATTGATTTTTGATGAAATTTGACACAACTACCAAATTTGGACTTTCCGACAGACAAAAAATGACACTTTTTGCTGCAAAATCATTTGGAGCTTACTTATCATAACAAGCAGTCAGTTTCTGATATCAAAAAGGGGCAAAATTCGAAATTTGTAGCAAAATTTTGGAAAAAGTTTGCACTTTTTTGACAAATGAAAAGAAAAGTGGTACGCAACAGCCTTAAGACTGTTTTGACAAAATTTCATAGAAAAAGTTAACAGCAGTTACAGTTATACCCTGCCAAAAAGGTCTTGTTTTCAGATGGCAAAAAACTGGCAAAACTTGGAATTTTGGGCCAAATTTTTTTTTTACGAATTTTGCACTTTTTTACGAACAAAAAATGGCATTTCTGGTGGAAAAATTCAGTGGAGTCTAGCTATCAATGCTCAAGAAAGTCTGTTTTGTCTGTCTGTCTGTCACCATGTAGTATTTGTGAATATCTATGTGTGTCTGTGTATTGTAGTAAAATACTGTCGTCCAGTCATCATCCTTGGTCCACTGAAAGATCGAGTCAGCGATCGACTTATTGCCGAGTTTCCGAGCAAATTCGCCTGCTGCGTCCCACGTCAGTTTTATGTCTTGTTGTTGTTGTAGTTTACTGCGTAAATTTCTCTCTGTATTTCGACATGTTTTCACTTATCATGTCATCATAAAGTATTGCCTGCAGCACTTTTATCGGTTTAATTGTTAAGAAGCTTCATCTACATGGTGTTTCATAAAAAGGCACTCTTTTCTTTTTTTCATAATTTAGTCAAATTTACACAAAATTTTTACCAGCTGTAGCTGAAGAAATACTAATTCAAAATATTTGGACAAAGTATGGCTTTTAGTTAAATATTCTTTGCTAGTCGTGATGTAATGCTGACGTCATAGTGTGCCGCGAGTACAAACGGGCTTGTCGCAAGCAGTGCTGACTGACTTGCTAAATAGCTGCTTTGCGTCGATGGCGAACTTTATCTGGTTCATTGATGACAAACTGTTGAAGTTTTACCATTGTAGCTACAAAAAATTCTGAAAACGATCACTTTCACACACTTGTGCAAATAGCTTAACTTTTACACCTTCCAGCAAGGCAGTGCACTAGCATGTACTGCTTGCGAAATGGTTGAGTTTTTGGATTGCAAGACACCTGATATTATATCCCCATGTTGCTGATACGATAAACATTTTTCATCAGTGAAAAAGATAAAGTTTGCCATCGAAGCAGGGTAACAACTGACAGAACCAGCTGCGAAAAGCCAGCTTGTACTTACCGTCTGATGTTAGCAGCAGCTAATTTTCTCAAATTTTCATTTCGCGTGACATTCAAAGTGTGGTAAAATAGTTACTTATGTTACAAATTTTCAGTAGGGTGTATCAGTATGAAAGACGGTAGTTATCATATGATGCAGTTGTGACTTGAATTTGACATTTGACACTTTTTTATATGGTGTAATACATTTTTGGTGTTGCCAGCCAAAAATTACAGCAATTTGTTATTTGAATTTGTTAAAGTTAACATGCAGAATATTTTTCAATCTTTTGTTGTAGATACGGTAGAAATAAAGACATTGTCATCGTGTAGGGATATGCTTTTATTTTATGTGAGCCAGTTTTTTCTGTATTTTATTAGTAATTATTATCAACAATGGTGAAAATGTATTTGTGTTTGTTGAACTTATGCGATGTATGTGAAAAATTCTGTAAACTTTTTTCTGTGGATATCGTATGTGTTCTTTCCAGATACTACGCGGCCGCCAAACGACGGAGAAGTTGATGGTCGCGAATATCACTTTGTGAGGTCGCGAGAACAGATGGAGCGAGACATACAGAACCAGTTGTTTGTTGAAGCCGGCCAATACAACGACAACCTCTACGGCACTAGTATCCAGGCTGTACGAGACATTGCCGACACAGTGAGTTGTAGTTGTAATACTTGTCTCTGTAGACATAGACGATATCTTTTTACCTTATCTTTGGTGTGGGAAGACTAGCATATTACACCTGTCCACTGTTGAGGCTGTCTCAGTTCAGCACAGTGTGCATTCTTGATGTAACCTTTGGTTATTGTAAATGGCTGTGAAATGATAGACGACTGTGATGCCGATATCGGCATTGAAGCCAGAAGTAGCTAGTACATTAGCGCTGATAACATGTGGTATGTTCGCTCTATTAAGAAGTTGGTCGGCTTTTAGTTGACTCCTCTCGTCCAGATTTAAAATCTTTCGGGTACTCTAAGCCCAACCAGCACATCACGGTCACGGCTGCTCTGGGGATATTCGTATCTCATCATTTGAACGGTTGTTTGTCTGACTGTTTAGCTGCTTTATTCTTTATAAAGGGTTCCCACACCTCCTGGAAAGTTTTGGAAAGTCGTGGATTTTTCTTGAAAATTACAGAACTTGGAAAGTCCTGGAAAATTACTTTGGTTTTGGAAAGTCCTAGAAATTAAAGCTTAAGGTCCTGGAAAGTTCTGGAGAAGTATCTTTGAAAATCATGCATTTTTCATTGGCTCAAATGAAAATCATTTTTTTCTGCTTGCTTCGCTTGCAGATTACTTGTAGTCCCCTACTTTTAAATGTGTTGTGTCGTTATGTAATATTTAAACATTCATGGGCTACAAAAAAGTCCTGGCAAATTTTTTATAAGGGTCCTCGAAAGTCCTTGCAAAGTTCTGGATTATTTGTCAGCAAAAAAGTGAGAACCCTGTTTTATACTTCAATGTGTTTACTGTTTAGTCTTGCACCAGCTTTACTACTTAGACAGTTTTGATAGATTTATTGATTGGTTCATTCATTCATTCATTTATTTATTTAATTCATTTATTGGTTTAATTAGTTAATTGTGATAATTAGTATCTATGGTGCACAGGGTCGGCACTGTCTACTCGATGTCAGTGGTGCGGCAATCAAACGTCTTCAAGCTGTAGGCATTTTTCCAATTTCAATTTTCATCCGACCACGGTGCATCGAAACACTGATGTAACTACATTCATGCTTGCTCTGCGCACACGTAACTCATCTGCACTGTCTGAACGACCATTTTACATAAAAATGAACATGGGTCTGGTGGTTTATTGAATAGTTTAATTTCTTAGTGCATGCCAGTAGACTGAGTAAACGTCGTTAAGCAATGTGTTGTTTTGTAAATGCACTACCATTGTCTTTGTTGCTACCGAATTGAATTGTTCTCAAGTTTTCATTCTATCTAGTTTTTTGCCTTTGATTGTCATGCGGAAGTTACCCAATCAGCATCATATTTTGAATCGCCATTAACAGGTACCTGCAGAACAAGTAAGTAAGTGATTCATGTAGCACATTAATTGTAGATGACGTCAAACATGCTCGGTGTGCTAGCAGCATGAGATGTGGAGAAATAATTGACCTGACAGTTAAAGGACACGGAAAGTACACCATGGGCCATAAAAAAAGTGCCACTTTACTTTTGTCGATATTTTCGCAAATTATTGACCAATTTTTAAAATTCTTTCACTGGCACACTCTGCAGACAGTTTGCAATGTGATTATTATATATCCCACCACACGGTAATTGCATTTGTACACTACCTTGCAAAATATAAATGTAAGCAAAAACTAGCAATAATAACAAAAATCTAGGTAAATGAAAAAAACACTTCAGACCAACATTGCGATGTATGATTCATACGACACGAGACTGTGTTATACCCACACAGTCTAGTGTCATACAGACCATTTACTGCAATGTTGGTCTGAAGTGTTTTTTAATTATACCAAAATGTTTATTATTATTGTTATGTATGCATATTTCATTTATGTTTCACAAGGTGGTGTAGAGATGCATCTATGGTGTGGTGGGATCTATAATAATCACATTATCGCAAATTGTCTGCAGGGTGTGCCAGTGAAAGAATTTTGAAAATCAGTCAATAATTGGCGAAGATATTGACAGAAGTAAAGTGGCACGTTTTATGGCCCACACTGTACGTGCTGATTTTAAGACAGTTGGGAAGAGCATCTCAAGTACATGGGTTATTGCGTCGTAGTGCATGGAATGCAGCGTAATGCGTGCAGATGCATTATGTTTTTATGTTTTGGGGTTGTCAGTTGTGGTCTGTCTGACTCCGTCTGTGCACATTTTGAAAAGTGTTCTAGGCTACGGTTGTATTAGTAGTCTAGTATTGTTTAATAATATTATTATTTAGCATTATTAAATTGATGTGCATTGCTAGGGACTGGAACAAGCGTATCAGTGCAGATCAGGCGCGAGCGACATTTGAACACGCTCTGAGACTAGACCAGGAGTTTGGAATGAGCTTCACAGGTCACTAGTAGCAAGAGTAGTAATAGCTGTAGTGTTTGGGATGTTTTTTTTTTTGTTTTCGGACGCGGTGTAGTAACAGTAGAGTGATAGTAGGTGGTTTGGTGGTGTAACACAAAGTGGCCTGGTTTGACTGCCGGTTGGATTGCTGTCAGGTTGATAGTGGGAGATTGTCCGCGGACAGGTGAACTATCTCGGTATATAACCACCATCAAGTTCAACTTTGAGTACCATACCACTCCGCTTAGTTGGGGCTAAGGTGGGGTGTAGGTAACACTGTGTGAATATGATCCCATACGTCAGGTGGTGCTCCATAGCTTTGAGATTGGTCTTCTGTCAATAGCTGTGCAAGCCATTTTAACCCTTTAAGAGTTTGATATCTTCTTGCAGTAGTAGTTGTAGTAGTATTAATTGTTGTAGTATCAGTTGTTGTTGTCGTGTTTTGCAGCCACTGTGACAAGCGAAACGTTCGAAGAAGTCTACGCCGATGTCAAACATTTCATCGGCAGTCAGCCGCAGTCGTACGTTTGGGTTCCTTCCAAGGAAAAACTCTGATGTCTGACACTACTACTACTACAAATACCAAATACTGTTACTGCTACTATCGGAAATACTAGTACTACTGTCTAATGTCTACCATTTCATTGTGAGCTATATGTGTTGGCCATCCATTGTTTTGTTCTCATTGTCAAGATCGCAACTATTTTGCCTGGTGTGCAGTGTAATGCATTTCAACCCCACAGCATAATTTAAGCACCACATAAAAAGCTTAGGTGCATTATAATGGTTGCAGACTGGCATTTTAAAGATAAATGCGAGATAATTCAAATTTGGCATTTTGAAGGAGCTTGGCTGTAAAATTTTTTTTAGTTTGGCAGTTTGGCACTTTATGGCATTTCTCTTGAATTTTGCAGTAATACACAATTATGGCACTAATTTGGCAGCAATAATTGATGATGTGATTGAAAATTTGGCAGTTTTTAGTAGTGAAATACATTACACTTAGTTTTTCCAACCGAAAAGAGTTTGCAATTTGATGCAGACAATACCTTGCGTTGTTCTATTTAAATAAAATTCATTGTTGAATAGAACAGTGCAAGGCATTATCTGCCCACATACCACAGTCCATTGTAGCGTTATTTCTTGTAATGGTGACTTATGTTTATAGTTTGTGCTTCGGTAATTAGTCAGTTCATCGTCGAATAAATTCACAGTAGAATTTGTGCTTTCTGCGTGATATTCTTACACATTGCAAGGCAGTGAAGGTTAGTAGCAGGTGTATTTTATTATCGATATTCAACAATTCATAACTCCGCTAAGAAACAATATTTTTCATCAAAATTTGGTGACTGCTTCAGCAATTGACTATTGATTAAGTGTAAGAAATTTTATTCAGATTCGTTCGCATTTGACATTTCTATTGCACAATGGTCATGGGTTTACTTTTTTTTGGACACAGTGTAGATGGTTTAAATTATTCTAAAATTCCAGTATGTTAAGAGACCAAAGCCTGGTTATCAGCAAATCGAACGACTGCTAGCTTTATGCCTAATGCCCAACGTAATTCATGCTTGCACGGATGTGACACAATTCGTTTAAATTACGTGCAGTCTACAAGATTTTTGTATTTTGGCCTGTATTTTTTGGTCATTTTCACATTTTCTGCTTTTTAATCTTGAGAGTGCTGAGTCAGTGGTGTTCAGTGTACCATTCATAATTCCTTATTTCACTTTATCCGTTGTGTGTAGCAAGGAACATTTCGACAATTTCAGGCCTTTCTAACCTTTCATTTAATTTGCATTTTTCTCTGTAATGTTGATGTATTTTGCATCGTTTCTATGTGTCGTGTGCAGCAGGAAAAATTACATCAATTTCAAGCCATTATAATTTTTTTATTTGATTTGCATTTTTTCTCAGTGCCAGTGTATTTTCCATTGTTTCCACATGAATTAGGTTGGGTCCTGTTTCTGGACTTGGTTTGTTGGAAGCACATGAACGACCACCTCACCTCAGTTATGTCGATACAATGCCTTGTGAAAATTTGCATTTGTCTGTATGACTTACGGTCGTTTTTCTGTAAACTGCAGTGTTTGTAGATTAATTATTGTAAAAATTATTCGTGATCATAATTGTTTGCAGTTGTTTCGTTAATATTGCATGCAGTATTTGTCTAGTAATGCCATGTGGTCAGCTGGTCATTAGAATGTGTTTTAGTATTTTAAGTTAGCAACTTGTCGTTAATACTCTTATTTTGAGTTTCACGTGTATCTTTTTTGTGAAGGCAGCAATTGAGGCAGTGGAGAAGCATTTGAGTGTTTCGGAATAATTGTGACAATTTGTGTAGTATTGTGATTTTTGTTGTTCGTTTTAATTGCGGTGTAAATCTTAAATCTATCTAGACTTTTCTAATCTATGAAGACTATCTTTCTGGGGAAGCTGGAGGGTGGTTAGTCTGGTCTTCGTCAAAGGAGGCAGTTTGGTATAATGGTTAATGCATGGTTTTTGACTAGAGCTAGCAAAAATTTGTTTGAATGTTATTGTTAATTTTAGTTAAAATGAGCCACAGTTATTGTGCAAGAAAATGCATGTTCTTGTTAACTGTCCAAGTTATTCAGCTAACTGTTTTCACAAACGCATTGTGACAACAACAGACAACTGGCTTATCATTAGTAGGGCCCATAAGTGTTTGTTTTGTAAGTAATTAAAAAGTAAAACGTAAATTTATACAGTGCATCAACGCCAAAAGCCTCTAATATGCTGCATACATTAGTACTCTGAAAAGAAAAATGTCTTAAGTAATCGTCGATAAACAGATTAAGGTGTGAATAGGATCATGCAGATGTCTCGGTAGTGAGTCTCATGTCATCGGGCCAGCGACAGATAAATCCCGACGTCCGTATGAACTCAGTCGGTAAGACGGCACAACAGACTGATAACTGGCAGCATAACGAAGATGACGTCTTGTGGCAGTCGCAGAGACGGGGGTGCAGTGTGCTGCAAGATATCGTGCTGCAGTTTCATCCAGACGGCGACGCATAAACATAGGCCTACTGAGCGTATATTTGATGCGTTCAGGTGCATCAAGCCAGTGGAGCTCAGAATGTATCAGCTGCTTCAGACCGCGGTCGAACTTCTGGGTACCAGTAACCACACGAGCTGCCGTGTTCAGCACTCACTGAAACTTGTCAGTGATAGCCTTTGGAACCCCGGCGAAAACGACGTTGCAGTAGTCGACTCGAGACATCACAGTCACGTTCTCCAGAGAAGTGATTATCACTTATCAAACGCTCGTCACTCTATCTCCTTATGACAATGTGCTCTTAGTGAATGACTACTCAAACGTTTAAGCGATCGATTGTTCGATTGTTCATTGATTTTTGCAGCACTAGTCTCTGTCATGCCTGACCCAGTTGCCACTTTCTTACTAACCTCATCCTCTCCCGCTGATGAAAAAAAAACTATGCCTCTGTTCTCCAATAGACAGCATCGTCACATTGATGACTGACTGGAGGATAACAGGGAAGATTATTAGAACTACCATTATTGTTAATTACGTATGCACGTATATAATGGAGTTCTTACAGTTTTAGGTTTAACTCATTTTTTGTGTTTCTGTAAAGGTTAAACTTGCCGTTCCATTACTATGTGTTTGTGTGCATTCTGCCTGAAAAGACCATCTCTGAAATTACCTATACTGTGTTGGGCGGGACGTTAAACCCTACTCACTACTCAGTCACTGATGAAAAACTGAATCTGTAAATCCCTGATGGCCAGATGCCACTCTACCACAACCGGTGTCATAATGTGTTGAGTACTCTTATAAAACATGTACTAGTACATTATGATTATGCTTTCGTATAGCAGCAAGCAGACACAAGAATTCAAGATTGGAAGGGCATCGAAAACAGAATTGAATTGGATTTGTCTTTAGCTGCATCACCCGCCTTTAAAACACATTTATCAGTGATTTGCTTTTGACATAAATCACTAAAAATGTAGCCATTTTGAGAGCCCAAAATGCATTTGCGGCTGGGGCTCCACTCGTAGCTCACAGGGTAAGCTTACAGCACTTCAGATCTGTACATGATTTTTTGGGGGTTTGGGAAGTGTGGGGAAGGGAGTGGTAGGAAGGGAGAAGAGAGGGGCCTGAGTCTTAATTCCCAGATACAGCTGCTGCATACTTGTACTGTGTACGGTTATTATTTTGCTTGAATTTTTTGTCGGTTCAGTCAGTCATCTGCGTTCACTGCAAGATTTTATAATACGTATGATGTTTATTTGTATATATTGTTTTGTAAAAACGAACGTCGCTCTATTCTAATGTTGCGGTCCATGTTTTGTATATCAGTGTTTTGTGCAAGCGAGCGAGAAGTAACTACACATAAACCATTTTGTGCTGCCATCTACCTTTTTGTGTTGGTGATGGTGATATAATTGTGCGGTCATTTTAATATGCCACAGTGTGAGTCATTCCTATTTATCTCTTTGTCTCATATGGGCCTTTCAGTCAAGAAGCCAAAAGGCATAGCAAAAAAACTAAAATTGTTGTCAATGCTCCTCTCGACAGAACTAACTGATGCGCCAATTTTTGGTTCAAAATGTCGGGGTTAGGATTGGGTTGCACAAGTCTTTGGATGGCCGCATTATGTCGACTTGGGGCTAACACATTTCTGCTTTCATAGCCGTCCACAGTATCGAAGCCATTTAAACTTTGGTTATATTCGGGGATTTACATTGGGCCGAACTGATACGGCCTCAACGCTGGGAGGTGACACACCTGCCCACCGCGAAGGTAAGGTAAGCTAAAGGTAAGGTCAGGGTTAGAATTAGGTTGCACAGCTTTTCGGATGGCTGCATTTCATGTCGACTTTTGGCCGACACATTTCTGCAGATGCGTACAACAATTTCTAACAAAGACTATGTACATATGTGCCATGTTTTGCGCAGCTATGAATATATTGTGCACATTTCATTTTATCTGTATATAATGTTAACGTTTGTCCAATAGTAATAATAGTATAATTTCAACGTATTCCAGCAGCCTTTGTGCATCAGTGGTCTTTGTCCTGTGCTTCCGTGTGGTGCATTTGTACAACTACATATTTGTTTATATTTTTGGTTTTTAGGGTTGGGGCTGACCATTTGTTTTTATGGTGTGCTATGGAGGGGGGCTCGCACTCTGGATTAAGTTCCGAGTTTTTGTAAAATGGTGCGCCATAGTTGCTTGAGTTATCTTTAGAATAAGAGAAAAACAGCATTTTCAGCAGCCTCAAATCTTAGCTTGTACTAGCAATGACTCAGTTAGTTATTTCGGCAATATTGGGTGGATAAACTTGCTATAATTATTTGGCTGCCTCTTCATATTTAATATTCAACATGCAGCGCTGTTTTGTTCAAGAGGAGGGGGGCTCGATTGAACCCACTGAACCCCTGTTCACTGTGTCAGCATTATGGGTCGAGTTACCCCGAGGATAAACCGAGATTTTAGTTTGCTGAAACACTGGTTTTCTTTTATTTCAAGGATAACTTGAGATTCTCGGGATAACTAGAGTTTTTTATAATAATCTCTCACAGTATTGTATCATTACGTGTCTTGCACCATCCCAGCTTTAGCTGAAGTGATCCGCATAATCTGTATACCACAACTTACTGTTTCTTTATTGTAAAGGTTAAACTTACTGTTTCATTACTGTGTTTGTGTGCATTCTACCTTAAAAGGTCCTCCCCGAAATGACCTATACTGTGTGTTATACCACGTGCGTGTGTTAAACCACTATCTGAACCGAAATGTATAAGTTTGTCATAGTCTCAGTTATACCACTGCAGACAGTGTTGCAGGTGGGCAGTACGAATGCTGCCATGGTATAAGTATGAGTGATAACTCATTTGTTTGTCTCTATAAGTCATAGGCGTAGCCAGGAGGCACTGGAGGCAATTTTACGTTTAGCTCGTTTTTGTGTTTTGTGTTTCTTTATTGTAAAGGTTAAACATACCGTTCTGTTATTATGTGTTTGTGTGCATTCTGCCGGGAAAGGCCATCCCCGAAATGACCTATACTGTGTCAGCCGGGACTTTAAACCCTACTCAGTCACCCCCAGGATGCACTGGAGGCAATAGTCCCCTCAAGAAGATTGACAGTGCATCAAAAACGGAGTCAAATCGGATTTGTCTATATTACTCCGTGCCACTTCACAGTTGGCTCTGTAGTTAGTCCTCCAAGACAAATTCCTGGCTACGCCCATACTGTAAGCTTACACAATCATTCCTTGTTTTGTCACCGTGGTACACGTGTCCGTCATATTTGTGAAGACAAAATATGTTCTTGTTAATAGTGCACACTGACGTGTCTTATTATTTCGACTTACCTACCCCAGGTAGTGTGGTCTCCTATGGATAGATGGCTGAGTTGATCATACGACCAATACGCCATCAAGTGCAAATATGTTCAGGATGTTGTACAATGTACATTATTGTGCAACATTACTGTCCAAAAAAGTTTGCAGCAAATATAATTGTTGGAATTTAGGCTTTAAGAACTGCCATTATTATTCGTCGAATCGTCATGATGCAAAATCGTATGTAAGTTTTTTTTGCGAACCATTTTTCAGCCCTAATAATAACGGACTCGAGAGTAAAGTGACTCGAGAGTAAAGTTTTTTGTGACCACCGTTTATTGTCGCATGTTATAGTGACTAACAGTAACAGTCACACGACGGAACACACGTTGCAATTAAACGCATTCTTCACACTGCTAGGCTAAGTATTACAATAATATTTACAACAATCACTCGAAATACATTGCTTTTGACGATGCGACTCGGACTAGGTTAGCAGCACGCTAGAAAAGAACAGACAACGCAGGGGTATACCCTCTCCCCCAAATAAACTATGGAGTAACAATGGCGTCAGTATGAGCAGTTTGCAAAGTTTATACCTCCCAAAAATTTTATTCCTCCCAGCAACAAAATTTTGCTACTCCTCTGTTTTACCTGTGCTTTCACGTGGGATCGCGGTACTCGAGAGCCCCCGTTAGTATCTAGCCCCTCTCTGCTTCCGTAATTTGCCAAACATGCAGCAGATACAACACACTGAAAGTTTTTTTACCTACAATACAGTGTATGAAAGCGTCCCGTTATAAAATGGAATGTAATATTTGTACAAGCAAACCTTGCTCCAAATTTGTCTGTGGTTTCATTCTCCGAGCTGCCTGCTTCCCGAATTAGCTATCATTTTTGAAAAATAATATAATATAAATGTTTTTGTTCAGCTCTTAAGCAGATTTCAACGAACAGATAAGCACTGGACGTGGAAGCAAAATTATCGGCGTTGGTGATAATGCGCAAGAAAAGTCGGGCTTTCCACCAGTGGCATAGTAAGTTACCAAAACAGATATCTAATGCAATGCAATTAATCATTAACAACGGTTTATTTTACACAGTTAATGTGAAATTTTCGTCGCTTTGTCTGCTTGATTAATATACAAAAGCACCCCGCTATAAAATGGAATGTAATAAGTACGTAAGCGAAGTTAAGATCGTGTGCACAGTTCAATATAAACATAAAAAATGCCTGCAAAATACATACGCTACGAACACACTAGATCAGCTACAAATGATATTTTCATTCAAATCTTTGTACAAATACAGCGCCGTTGCTTATCATTATCAATACGAATGACTATATCTTCGCAACAGAAACAGCAAAACATAAAGACTCTGACTCGATTTGTGCGAAAAAAACAAGGTGTATTAAATGCAGTTTTTATTGGCCATCCATAACGCACACATAAATGCTTATTAGATAGAACTAGCATACGAAACCGTTTGGACAAAACGAGATAAGAATGTGATACATTTTCTGCTTTGATGATACAAATTACGACGACTGCGGAAGTACCACAGCTTTCCTGAGCGTTTTGATGGTATCTCTTCCGTCAAAAATGCCACTAAGTACGACAGTAAACGAATGTGTTGAGAAATTTAACACATCACACAAAAATTTTTAAGTTTCGCATCGCTCTGATATATCCGCATGGAAGCCAGTTAGCAACTAGAAAAAATATGTCAGCCCAGTGCTGACATGTCACGCTTAAAGCAGCATAACACTAACCCTATACACCCGAACTGTGATTTTTGAGCTGAAAACTACCACATCGGTTATTCTTGCGCTGGGGAACATTTAATTTTGGTTTTTTATGCCCTCTACAGGGTGGGTCAAAAACGTGGCACTTTGCTTTTGTCCATATCTTTGCCAATTATTGATCGATTTTCAAAATTCTTTCACAGGCACACTCTGTTGACAATTTGCAATAACGTGATTATTACATATCCCACCACGCCGTAAATGCGTCTGTACACTACCTTGTGAAATATCAATGAAATATGCATATATAACGATAATAACAAACAAACTTTTTGGCAAAATTTTAAAAAAAACACTAGACCAACATGGCAGTGAAATCACATTAAACTGTGTGGGTCTAACACAGTCTATAGTGTCATACGGATTATTCATCCCAATGTTGGTCTGAAGCATTTTCTTATTTACATAGATTTTTGTTATTGTCATTAGTTTTTGCTTACATTTATATTTCACAAGGTAGTGTAAAGATGCATTTATTGTTTGGTGAGATATATAATAATCACATTATTGCAAATTGTCTGCAGAATGTACCAGTGAAAGAATTTTGAAAATCGATCAATAATTGGCGAAGATATAGACAAAAGTAAAGTGCCACGTTTTTTATGGCCCACGGCGTAGTTTTCGAGTTAGAAGCAAGTACGGCACACACAGACGGACAAAACGGGCAAGACCCGCAATGCGGCCTATTAGGACAGCCGCATAATATTGTGTTGCAGTGTCGTCTGTATAGATGTCGTCCAAATAATATAGTATTCGCGCTCGCTCGCAAAAAATACGTGCAAATACGCATTTTAGGTGCAAACGTAATAAACCGTGATTACACGTAAGATGCATACAACACTTTAAAATATTAAATTTATTAATTACATTAATTATATTTGTAAAAATTGTTTGTTATTTTAAATGTAGCCACGGCCTGAGAGCAATTGCATGACCGATGTGTAACGAACGACTAAAACTCGCGACACAATATATACTGTACACAAAATACAAATCGTGGAACACTGAAATACGTTTCATATTTTCATACAGGGTGGTTCAAAAAGTAAGCACAGGCCTACACAAATTCTTACGCACATAAAAGATCGCCAAAAGATCAACATCATGTGCTGGTTCAGTGGTTTTGAAGAACACAAAAAAAGTTTAGCCTACTACCAGTATGCGCTATACCAATTTACATTTGACAAGTGACATTTTGCCATCTAAAATTAACAAAAGTAGACGGACTATTCATTGTAGCAACGCTTTGAGGTGCAATGTACTCAAATCTACACTCTGCGCCAAATTTACTGCAAAGTAGGCCTATATATATATATATATCAGTCTAGGAGCAGGAATAATTAGCAATAAACTTATAAAACGCTGTAGCTTACTTTTTGGGCCACCCGATGTAATTCAGCTGCGACGAATAAACGACAAAGACTAGGCTTTATCAGCTGTAAACGCTACAACAAAAGTCTACTTATTCTGCAACGTACGCGCTTTTGAACTTTGGCCTACTAACTTATTCGCTTCTGCCAATCATTGAAGCAATTAATAATCAGTTCATTTTTTAACGCAAAAGAACTCTTTCAACGGTTGTGAACGCATCATAATACTAGATTTCTCTCTGTCAACTGGTAAAACTGCGATGTTATTTATTTACCAGTGGCATAGGATTGTTTAGAGAAATTGAGAAATAGGACCTAAGCAATACAATGACAAGACGACAGTTTAATCTTAAGCAGAAGAGAACACCAGGTTTTCTTCTCACGTTTTCTAAATACCGATATGCCACTGGTATTTACAGAATGTATGAATTAAATGTCAATCGATATTATAAAATGCACTGATTCACTGACAGCGCAAGAAATGCCCACAAGTATTGCAATTAGTGACTAACGTGCTACGTAAAACAGACTAGGCCTACACTATTCGAACTTTACAAAATACATTTTCATCACTTTTGGCACGGGTCACCCTGATACTACATCTTTGGTTGTCTATTTCAGATACATAATTTATATCAATAATGTTTGTCACTAAGTAAGTACTAATCTCATTTAAACGCTAATCATTTTTGCAAACAAAAATACATTTTCTCCTGCTGTTTTTCTTACCGTACAAACCGCAATATCTTAAACAAATATATGAGTATTTTACAACAAAACACCGCATACTTTGTGTACAGAAATAGTAAATAAATTCACTTATGCAACTGTTAGCTTAAGCAATAACAATATTACATTTTGGTCAATGCTGTGATTTTTGCTGTCACTGTACAAAAGCGAAAATTCTATGCAAGCTATCACCTCTCTGCTTATACACTAATTATTAATTCATTAATATCAGCATTAATTTAGACATTTAGTTATTAGTTTAATTACTGATGATAGAGAACGCATTTCCTGCATAAGTCGGCGAAAAAATACAACGTTCAAAACTGAACAATCGCGGCAGCGGCTATTGTACTACCGTTCGCGAATAGATGACTCAAAAGTTCAAAACGAAACCGAAAGTAACGCATGGACTTTCCAAACAACCACTCGAGCGGTTTCACTGTCAATAAGTCTGGTCACTCACCGGCTATTCAGCGACTATTTATCTGATCAATCGATATTAGCGACTAGCGGAAGAAGAACACATTATAACGGTATACACAAAACGACCAGCAATAGTTCAACTATAGCTACGAATACTAGCTAGAAACTATTAGAGATCTCAGCCTCCGCCAAATATAGTCACGAATCAAAAATCTAAACACGGCTCAATATCAAGTGTGTTTGTCTTTCTTATGACTTTTCCCCTCCTTGCAGAACCAAATGTAAAAAATGAACCATTTTTCTTTAGTAGAAAGCAAGTAACTTTACAAAGCGCCAAAATCAACTTAACTAAAACTTGAGTAATTGGGGTAGATTTGCTAGCGGCGACGCAGAATGCCAACTGAAAATAAAATTTCCGAAATATGTTAAAACATTTTTGCTTCCTGTCTGCATTTTTTGTCGCCCTCCCCCAGCGGCCTACCCCATCTCCAAGTTTACTATTGCTCGGTATATACAGCAGAAAATGGGTCCGAAATCCAGCAGCGTCGTGCGTTAAAAAGTTGCGTGCAGGAAGTTACAATTTATTTTCTGACAGACAACTGCAAATTTCCAACCGAAGAGATTACGGGTGATCCAAATTCTCACTGTCTTCCTAAATTACCCAAAAATGAAAACTTTCAGCTGCAAATTTTATATTTTGAGATCTGCAGGCAAAATAGTTTCCATGCAAAAGGCTAAAAATTTAGGATTGAGGTTAATTTAACGATATGCGCTATATAAATTCACATTTTACTTACTTAACTTACTCACTGAGAAGATTGTGGGTGAAAATTGTCACCTTCATCTCCTACGAGGACGCCAACTGAAACCAACTTTGTATTGCCACGGTCCGTCGACGTTTGTACCAGCCGAATATTGCCTCTCAATGCGCTAGAAAATAACGATAAACGACGTCATCAACGGCGACCGAAACCGGAAGTCAACGACAAACCGAAAACGGAAATCTACCGCGATGACATCATTAATGGGACCGGAACCGGGACTCGACGACGAACAGAAAATGGAAATCCACTGTGAAGACGTCATTATCGCCGACAAAAGCTGAAAGCCGACGATACACCAGAACTGAAACAATATTGTGATGACGTTATCAACCGGGACCGAAAATCGACGACGAACCGGAAGCTGAAATCTACCGCGATGACGTCATCACCGTTGGGCGGAAGACAGAACCGAAGCCTGCAGGAAGCCGGCGCCGCCATGTTCTCCGAGCACCCCGCCGTACGCCTGGTAGGAAGTCCCGCCACTGGGCGGCCCTGGGTACGGGGGCGGGGGTGGTAGGTGCAGATC
>Ga0209671_1001055_pt1 | contig 21679 bp, 16 predicted proteins | sample WorMetHERISLAND2_2_FD_187401 | JGI IMG/M metagenome (GOLD analysis project Ga0209671, IMG submission 187401) | Marine gutless worms symbiont microbial communities from Max Planck institute for Marine Microbiology, Germany - Olavius geniculatus... | ecosystem: Host-associated > Annelida >... | reverse complement strand
CATTATGAAAGTAAAGAACCGGCCAGCTTTTCGTTTTAAATATGCGTTACAATGGGTTTTTCCTGTACACAATTTTCGATATGATACAAAAACAAGTAGTTCTCATCAATTTCGTGCAACATCCGGGCTAGGGGCCCATATGGTCAATTTTGCTTTTGGCCTGAAGGATGAAAACATACATGCTCCGGACGAATTCTTCCGGATCAGCAGTTTTGAGCGCGCTTCAAAGGCCTACTGCATGATGCTGGAACGGCTGGGGGTTAAAAGCTAAGCGTTGTGTTAGTTTACCATCGAGGTGTAAAACATATACCAACCTATGAACGATAACCCAGTTGAGGTTTCAGGTTTCGGGTGTCAGGTGTCAGGTGTCAGGGCCGACGCTGGCCGCGAGGGTCCGGTCTGATCGGGAAAAAAACTTTGAAAAGCGAATATCGAATGTCGAATAATGAATGTCGAATGTCGAAGTAAGGAATTCTATCGATTTTAATTGGTTATAGACAGAGCGGAGCGATTCCATCCTTCGAAATTCGTTATTCGACACTTGTCCGCCGGAGGAGGATTCTGCGGTTCTGCGGTTTGCTTTTTATGAAGTTTCATACAACTGCACCGGGCTATCGCAAAAAACTTTAGGGATAGAGTGAATATGGTCGAAAAGTCGAATAGTGTAGACCTGCAAAAAAAAATCGAATCTTTACAGCGGGCGGTCATCCGACACCAAAAGCGTGAGGAGGCCTTCTGGCGGATCCAGGAGCGGCTGGGTCAGATTATCGAGAGTATCCCCATTCCCATCTTTGTTATCGACAACGATCACATCGTTACCCATTACAACCAGGCCATGGAGAATTTAAGTGGTGTTGCGGCCGATGAGATGATCGGCACCCTCGATGCATGGAAAGCGTTTTACTCCGCCGCGCGCCCCACCATGGCGGACCTCATCCTCGATCGGGCGCCGGAAGAGGAGCTCGTCAGGTATTATCAGGGCAAATTCCGCAGATCGTTAGTTAAAGCAGGCGCTTACGAGGCGGAGGATTTTTTCCCGGATCTGGGTGATGAAGGCAAGTGGCTTTTTTTTACGGCCGCTCCCCTGACGGATTCGGAGGGCAATGTGTTCGGCGCCCTGGAAACCCTTCAGGATACAACCGAACGCAGACAGGCCGTTCAGGCCCGGCTGAAAACCGAACGGCAGTATCGTACTTTGCTCGATTTTGCGCCCTACTCGATTCTGGTCTACACCATCGACGGGCTGGTCACCTACGTTAACCCTGCCTTTACGGACACCTTCGGCTGGACCCTGAAGGAGTTAAGGGGCAAAGAGGTTCCTTATGTGCCGCCGGAACTCGAAGCCGAGACCCGTAAACAGCGCCGCAAATTGATCGAGGGCAAGGCCATTCGACGCTATGAAACCCGGCGGCTGACCAAAGACGGTTCGATTCTGGACGTTGCCTGGCGGGCCTCGGTTTTCTTAGATGACCAGGGCAAACAGGCCGGCGTGCTCGTGATCCTGCGCGACATTACCCGCGTCAAACAGATTGCCAGAAGCAACCAGGCTATGCTGCGCATCAGCATGGCACTGCCGGAGTACACCGAACTGTACGAATTGCTGGACTATGTCAGCAGTGTGATCAAGGAGCTGATGGCCACCGAAGGCGGGGTGGTCATCCTGCACGACGAAGAGCACCAGGAGCTTATTCTGCGCGGTGCGGCCTACGATGACTCCGCCACCCAGCGGCGCGCCAAAGAGGTTCGCTTCTCCGTGGATGAACTGGTGGCCGGGGAGGTCATCAAGACCGGTAAACCGATCGTCCTGAATGATATTTCGGGGGATTCGGAAATTCATGTCGAGCGCGACAAAAAGCTTGGCTACAAAACCTACAACCTTCTGCTCGTCCCGTTGAGAAGTCATGAGCGGGTCTTTGGCGCACTGAGCGCCATCAACAAAAAAGCGGGCGGTTTTGACCACGCGGATGTCGAGCTTCTGAGCATGCTGGCCGGAACCGTCGCCCTGTCCATCGAAAACGCCAGGTTTTCAGCCGAGCTCAAAAAGGCCTACCTGGAAGTCTCAAACCTGAACCGGGCCAAAGACAAGGTAATCAACCACCTGTCCCATGAGCTGAAAACCCCGATCGCCGTCCTGCGCACCTCCCTGGTGACGCTGGAAAAACGCTTGGCAGACCTGGATCCCGCAAGCTGGCAGCCCACCGTCGAAAGGGCCCGCCGCAACATCGACCGCCTGCTGGAGATGCAGTATCAGATCGACGACATCATGCAGGGCAAACGGTACCGAACCCCTCAGGTGGTGTCCCGGATTGTTGATCATTGCATCGATGAAATCGAGGCGCTGGCGGCCGAAACATTTGGAGAAGGTCCGATTATTGAAAAATTCAAACGGCGGGTAGAGGATGCTTATGGTGCGCAGGCGCCGGCGGCGGAAGAGATATTGCTGCATGTCTTTGTTGCAAAAAGGATCGAGTTGCTGAAGCCTGCCTTCGCCCATCGGCAGGTGAACCTGGAGACCCGCTTGGATGCCGCGGCACCGGTATACCTGCCGCCCGATGCGCTCAAAAAAACCTTTGACGGCCTTTTCAAGAATGCCATCGAAAACACCCCGGACGAGGGCAAAGTGCAGGTTGTCGTCAAACCCAGAGGGGAGGGGACCCTGCTGGAAGTGCGTGACTTTGGCGTCGGGATTACCCGGGAGAATCAGACCAGAATATTTGAAGGATTTTTTACTACCCAGGAGACCATGGATTATTCCAGTAAAAATCCGTTTGATTTCAATGCCGGGGGCAAGGGAGCAGACTTGCTGCGGATGAAGATATTTTCCGAACGCTATGGTTTCGAAATCGAGCTGAACTCAACGCGCTGCCCGCTGATCCCCAATGACGCCGACACCTGTCCAGGCAGAATCAGCCGCTGCCCGCACTGTCAATCAGGCCGCGGCTGCCACCAGCAGGCGGCCACGGTGTTTTCCTTGTATTTCCCGCCACCTTCCTGACACTGTTTTCCGCAATTGCATTAATAAATAGAACCGGAAAAATGAGTCAAGCAGAGTCTTGAAGGAATAAAATTCCAAGCACCAAATGACAAAAATAAATCCGCCTGCGGCGGATTTATGATTTGGGATTTAAACAATTTCTTTCAGGAATAGGAAGATCTAAGATTCAAGGCGACCTCTAGACCTGCGTTCAGCTGATAGGAGTAATCTCAAATTGTTCGACTTTCGGCGGGGTGCCGTAAATCCTCAACAGCCGGCCGGCAGAGACCGGTTCCCACCTCTCGGCCCTTATTTGCGGCAGGTCGACCGGTTGGGAACTGACGACCAGACTGCCGGGCAAAGCGCAGGTGTACAGGGTGTAATAATCCTCCCATTGGCGATAATGCCGCAGGGCATACATTTCTCTGCCGTTGCTCAAAATGCAGTTCAAGGCGCTGTATTCCACGTTTATGGCGGCGACGGCTTCTCCTATGGCTTTGGCAACGCCCCGACCCGGCGGCCGGCCGCCGATCCTGCTCAGCAGGTAGTGAAAGTAATGTTCGCTGTCCGATCCATCCGAGGTTGTCACCAGGTCCGGATCGCGGGGAAGGGTGTGGGCATCGAAAACGGTGCCGTTGTGGATGATGGCCCAGCCGTTGTGAACAAAGGGATGGGCGTTGGCAAGGGTAATGGGGATGATATCGCTGGCCTTGCGCAAATGGCACAGCAAAACACCAGGCATGTCGGGGGTCGCATAGATCACCTCCCGATAGCCGGGTGCGGCGTGGGCCGCGCCCAGTTGACGGATGACCGGGATCATCGCCGTATGGTCCGAATTGGCCATAGCGATCCCCCAGCCGTCTTGGTGGCCGGGATCTTGGGTCTCTTCAGGCGGTATGTTGCCGTATTGCGCCTGTCGGCCGAACGCCACGGCGATCTCGCGCCAGATGTCGGTGCGGCCATAAATTCCCAGCAGTCTGCACATCGCCGATACCCTTCGCTATGATTGGGGGGGGAACACCCCCATGTCGTATATTTCAAATTGGACCGGGGTTCGCTGCAGGCCCTCAAGTTTGACCTCATGGGCCGCCCGCTGATCGCTTTCCTCCCACTGGATCCAGTCCTCCACGGTTTGCCAGGTAGAGACCACCACCAGACGGCAGGGATCGTAATGGTTGACCCAGGTTTCCCCTGAAATGTATCCTGGCCGTCCCATGGCCTCCCGACGGAAATTACTGAGGAGTTCAAAGGCCTTGGGGGCGGCTTCTTCCTTAAAATGCCGTTTGATAACAATTTTAACCGCCATGTTCATCTCCCTTGCAGGCACGGGTTGAGTTGCCGACTGCCAGAATATAATCACTTTACTGAAAATATCTATCAACAAAATACAATAATTGAACTACCCTGCAATACCTGTTAAACTAAGACTACAGCGGGGGGGAAAAATGAGAAACATTTCAGAGTTGAACATTGTGCGGATCGGCAGCGACATCACCTTCAGCAGCCTGAAAAAAATCGGAGCCGGGATTTTGGAGTCATTTCGGGATGTCGTCAGAGATGTAAAATTTTCACATCATGACTCTCCCGTTGTCGAAAGCGTCGATGCCCAACTGCTGACGATGATTCTCGACGAAGAATATTCCGGCCACACATTGGGAATCACCGACGCCGATTTAAAGACGGAAGACGATGATGAATTTTATAACTCCATCCTGGGCGGCAAAAACCCTAAAAACGATGTCGCCGTGGTCTCCACCAACAAACTGACGCCGGAGAAAATAGATTCCGACCAGGAGTATGATCTTTTTATCGATCGGACCCTGAAGGTATCCCTGCATGAAGTCGGTCATAATTTCGGTTTAACCGACCACGCTTCCTACCGGCCGGGCCAGGGCGGATTGTTATGCCCGATGAGCCGCGGGGAGTTCAACAAATTCGGCTACCGGGGCTATGTCAAGGTCATCGTTGACGGCCGCGGGCGAAAGTTTTGTGATGAGTGCCTTCATTTTATGAGAAGTGTCTATGATTCCGGAAAGGCATCGACTACCTTTTTGAAAGACATGCTGGTACCTTCGGCCCATTAAGGGTCAATTGTTATTTGTTATTGGTTAATCGGGGTGCCGGCGCCGGCTTTTTCTGCTGATTGGGTCTTCCTGCCTGTTGCCTTGATTCGAAATGCTATTAAAATCCAATCTGACGCCCAAGTAGTTCTTTATCACTCAAAGCCTGAATAGACATCGGTTTAAATCACAAATTCCAAATTCCAAATTCGAAACCGACCCGCAAATAGTGAATCTGATGAATTGGATCCATTTAGGCTGGCTTCGATAGGCGCGGGTATCATTCCGGAGCCCGGGTCTGAGGCTAAAACCACCTGTTTTGGTCATTGAATTTTGGAATTTGGATATTGTTTGATATTTGATATTTGGTGCTTGGGATTTATCGGTTTCAAAGATGCTGCGTAAGGGATATCCGCCGCCTGAATTTCGTAATTTGTTTCTATAACACCCCCCACCGATAAGATCGACCCCTCGATCTGGACCAATCCCGAAACTTGTGCTAGAACCCATTTTATTGAAAGGCGGTCCATACCGCCAGAAAGGAGCCATTCCCAAAAAAATGATTACCTTACTGGATTACGGCGCAGGCAATGTCAGAAGCGTCATCAATGCCATAGAAAGCCTGGGCCAAAGCGTCAAGGTGGTCGCCGAAGCCGAGGATATCTTGTCGGCCGAAAAGCTTGTTTTTCCCGGCGTGGGGGCATTCGGCAATATGATGCGCCGGCTGCATCGGAAAAAATATATCGAGCCGTTGCTGGCCTACCTGGCGTCGGACCGGCCGTTTCTGGGGATCTGTCTGGGATTGCAGGCCCTCTTCGATTACAGCGATGAGGCGCCGGAGGTCAAGGGACTGGGATTCATCCCGGGGGCGGTCAAGCGCTTTGATATCGATCTTGCGGTACCCCACATCGGATGGAACGGTTTGAAACACCAACAGCCGTCGCAGCTTTTCGCCGGACTGCAGGGAGATGAAAAATTTTATTTTGTTCATTCCTATCATGTGGCGGCAGCCGAGTCCGAAGCGGTTTTGACCACCACCGATTATGGCTATGAATTTGTCAGCAGCGTTCAGACAGGCAACATCGCAGCCACCCAGTTTCACCCGGAAAAAAGCGGACGTGCCGGGCTGCAGCTGCTGAAAAATTTTCTTGAAATCCCGGCGGAGCCGGTCAGACCGGTCCAATCTGTGCGGCCGACAAGGTTGGCCAAGCGTATCATAGCCTGTCTCGATGTGCGCTCCAACGATCAGGGGGACCTGGTGGTCACCAAGGGAAATCAATATGATGTCAGGCAGGACGGCCAGGTCAGAAATCTGGGCGAACCGGTTGAGCTGGCCCGGTGGTACTATCGGGAAGGCGCCGATGAAATCACCTTTCTGAACATTACGGGCTTCAGAGATTTTCCCCTCGAAGACATGCCGATGCTCGAGATATTGCGGCAGACTTCCCGCAGCGTGTTCGTGCCGCTGACCATCGGCGGAGGGATCCGCAACAACTACTCCGACAAGAACGGGCGTCAATACAGCGCCTTGGAGGTCGCCGCCGGCTATTTCAGATCGGGGGCCGACAAGGTTTCCATCGGCAGCGATGCCGTGTTGATTGCCGAAGCCTACCTCGCTTCAGGCGGTCCTACCGGCCGCAGCGCCATCGAGGAAATTGCCCGTGTTTACGGCAACCAGGCCGTGGTCGTGTCCATCGATCCCCGCCGAGTCTACGTAGAGAAGCCCTCTGCCGTCAAGCATACCGTTATTGAAACGAAACTCCCGGGACCCGGCGGCGAGCGGTTCTGCTGGTACCAGTGCACTATCAACGGGGGGCGGCAGGGAAGGGACCTGGACGCCATCACCCTGGCGCAGGTCTGTGAAAGACTGGGCGCCGGGGAAATTTTACTCAATTGTATCGATCGTGACGGCACTCATCGGGGCTTTGATCTCGAATTGATCAATGCCGTCAAGGCCGCCGTGACCATCCCGGTAATAGCCTCCAGCGGGGCCGGCAGCGCCGACCACTTTTTGGAAGTCTTCACGGAGACCGCGGCGGAATCCGCTCTGGCCGCCGGCATCTTTCACCGCCGTGAAATCGCCATCGCCGAGGTCAAAAATTTTCTGGCGGATAATGTCGAAGTTCGACGCTGACGGGGACGATCCGGCAGCCTGGTGTAGTATCCGGGATGCAACTTGCCAGACCCGCGTTGAAGGGCCTGAATCCGCCAACACAATTCTCGATTCCGAGTGTGGTGCTGAAATCGATTCGAGTGACGGCAGTGCCGACGCACACCGCTGATCCAATCGAACGCGTCATGCAGGCTTGCCGCCAAACGGGCCAAGCAATAGGATGATTTGAAAGGTGAATCCCTGGGCAATTCAATCTTTGGTAGCAGGTATTTTTAATCTCTCCTTGGGAGGATATATCCTGCTCAAAGGCCCGAAGCGCTCGCTGAACCGAATCTTTTCACTTTTTGCTTTCTCGCTGGCAATTTGGGGCGTCTCCGAGGTCGGACACAGGGTTGCCGGCAGTACCGCCATCGCTTACTTGTGGATGCGGGGTGGAGGTGTCGGTTGGTGTTTTATGCCAAGCCTCTACTTTCATTTTGTCCTAATATTCACCAAACGAGAGGCCTGCCTGAAATACAAGTCTACTTACGTTCTCCTGTACCTGCCGCCTCTGATTTTTTTGTACCTGTTTCTCACCACCGACTTGATCTACGGACAGCACCTCGTCAAAAGGAGCTGGGGATACACCAGCCTGCCCGGCAACTTCGCCTGGACGTTCGTTCTCTACTATTTTTTACTCTATCTCCGCGGCAACTATCTTATTGGCGAATTGAAAAAAAAAGGCTCAACCCTGGAGAAAAAACAGGCCAAACCGTTGCTGATCGGCATATCCGTTTTTATAGTGGTTGCCACCTCAACCAACATCGCCTTCCCTGTTTTTGACATCCAACTGCCGGAGATCGGGTCTGCGGTGAGCCTCATATTGACCCTATGCACCCTCTATGCTATTTTGAAGCACAAATTGTTCATCCTCGAACTCACCCCGGAGGAGACCAAAAACAGTAAACAGAAATACAATTTAGATAGAAGCATAAGCTACTGCATCGGTGAGGAAAAATTAGACAAAAGCTATGAAATCTTCACGGATCAGCTTTTGCACGGCAACCACGGGTTGTGCTTGAGCAAGTTTCCGCCTGAGAAGGTAAGGGATGCCTACGGCTTGGAACGTACGCCCATCGTATGGGTGGCTTTCAAAGATGATGAAAATACCGTCTCGCCCAAGGATCTCGACGCGATGGAATCCATCATTTTCGATTTCCTTACCAGGGCCGAGAAACCTGTGATATTGATCGATTGCTTCAACGAGATCAGGTTGACCAACGGCATGGTCAAAACCGTAAACTGGTTGCAGCGAATCGGCGCAACGTGCCAAGAAAAAAATTGCATTCTGTTGATGTCCGTCAATCCCGAATTGGTGGATAAAAACGAGTTGGCTGAGATCACCGCAATTGGAACCTGTCAATATCAATTAAAATAAAGCGGCGGCCGGCCCGAGCGCATACCCCAGCCGGACAGAGCAGCTATTGAGAAACTCCCCAACTCCGCAATTAATTCTCAGCAGAAAGCAGCCTCATTCCAACCTCACCGGGGAGACCATGCCAAGGGTGGCGGTACCAGATGAATATTACGGAATTCAGTCTAGGTTTTGCGGGTTTTGTCGACCTCACCTTTCTCCTGCTTTTCACCTTTTATGCCTGGAAGCTGGGGTATTTCTCCCGGGGGGCGCTGCACCTAAAGTTAATCACCTGGGGCGCCATCACCTTTATCTTCGTCATTCTCCTCGCGGCAGGCAACTTGTTCATAAAATCCCCAACCCTGCGCACGACATCCTTTATTTTGTCTCTGATTGCAGTCCTTTCAATGACAGCCGGTGTGGTTCTCCGTGGGGTGAATATCAAAAAGGTATATTTGATCTCATGGCTGAAGGTTTATTTTATGCAGACACCCGAGAAGTTTATGTTTCTCGGGATTGCCGCCCTTTTGTGTGTCGGCCTGCCCGTTGACCTGTGGGCCGCGCTGCGCAGCGAAACAACCTTTGGCTGGATCGACATTTCCCAGGCGATCGTACGAACCCTCAGCTTTGCGATCCTGGCCTTCGGCGGGTGGATATTTTATCGGAACTTAAAAAAACCTACCGGCGTTGTAGAGGAAATGGTCGGACCGCTGCTGCGGGATGACATCGCGGCCGCCAGTATCTGCTCAACCCTGACCAATCTGCTTGTGGCCAACGTTCGATCTGCCATGGGTGATGACATGTTGCGAAAAGTTTTGGCCGACTATTTCGAATATAATCCCGTGCTATTTGAAAATTGTCGGATCCGTTCGGATGAGACGGTAGATTTTGCACCGCTGTTGGAAAATGTCTCCAGAATACCGAGAAACGAACGCTCGCTGATAATATGCAGAGTATTCTGCGTCCTTATTTCTAGAATTATTCTCCTTTACAGTCGCTTGACTTCCCCATTGCTGGCCGAGGAGGTGGTCCGTCGCAGCTATCTGTCGGTCAAAAAAAGATACGGACAGATCCCGATACTGTTCGAAATTATCAGACATTTGCCGGATGGGTGTTTAGAAGAGGAAAAACTGGCGCTGCTGAGCAAGGAAGAGTTGGAGGCCAAGGTCAGGAAAAGAACCCGGGAGCTGGAAGCCAAGGTCAAGGAAAGAACCCGGGAGCTGGAACATGCCAAGCGTCAGGCCGAGGCCGCCAATCAGGCCAAAAGTGAGTTTCTGGCCAGCATGAGCCATGAGATCCGCACCCCAATGACCGTTGTCATCGGAATGTCCGATCTGCTCTGGAACACCTCTCTGACCCCTGAGCAGAGGCAATTTCTTGGCGGCATCCGGTCCTCCAGTGAAAATCTGCTGCACGTCATCAATGACATCCTCGACTTGTCCAAGGTAGAAGCGGGCCAAGTCCAGCTTGAAAATACCCCTTTTAATCTCATCAAGGTTTTTAACAACGCCTGTGAAGCTCAGTCATTTCAGGCCCACCGCAAAAACCTTGAGCTGCTCAGATGGATCGGACCGGAGGTTGAGACCCGTCTGCGCGGGGACCCGGTCCGGCTGGGCCAGGTGCTGTCCAACTTGCTTGCCAACGCCATTAAATTTACCCAAAAAGGACAGATTTTTCTTCAGGTAAGAAACCAGGCGGTGCCCGAGCAGGCGACGGTCGAAAAATCGGTCGCCGCTCAGCATGATGCACCGGAGAAAAAAGTAGAACTGCTCTTTTCCGTGTCCGACACCGGCATCGGCATTCCGGCCGAAAAGCGCGATCTGATTTTTGACCGGTTTACCCAAGCCGACTCCTCAACGACGCGAAAATACGGCGGCTCCGGACTCGGTCTGACCATCTCGAAGCTGCTGGTGGAACATATGGGTGGACGAATGTGGTTGGAAAGTAAAGTCGGCCGGGGAAGCACCTTTTATTTTACGGCCACCTTCGCTCTGCAACCCGGAGAGGCGGATGTTTCGGTTCCGGAGGCGAATCTGGCCGGTGTCAAGGTCTTGATTGTGGATGATAACGCGGCCAATCGTAAAATCCTTTCCGACATGGTCTCCAGATGGGGCGCTGTGGTCACCGCGAAGGAAGACGGCCTATCAGGTTTGTCTGAAATGATGCGCGCCCGGCAAGCGGGAAGTGCCTATGCGCTGGTCCTGCTCGATTCGCAAATGCCCGGACTCGACGGGTATCAGGTGACGGAATATATCGACGACCATCCCACGCTGTCCGGACCGGTTATTTTGATGCTCACCGCAGACGACCTCAAATCCGGCAGGGTGAAAAACAAAACCCCCGGGACGGCCCACTATCTGCTGAAACCGGTTAAATGGTCCGATCTTAAAAAGGAGGTTGTTGCCGCTCTGGAGCAAAAAGCGCCTGCGGCCGAAGGCCAGGGGCAGCCGAAACCGCCCGATGCAGTGGAGAAGCCAAGGGCCCTGCGTATCCTGCTGGTGGAGGACAATGAGAAAAGCCGCCTGGTGATCAGGACAATTTTAAAACAATCGCCGCACACGATCGATACGGCCGAGCACGGTGCTGTGGCCGTTGAGAAATTCAAGACCGATCAATACGATCTGGTGATCATGGATATTGAGATGCCAGTTATGGATGGATACGTGGCCACAGCAAAAATTCGGCAATGGGAAGCCGAAAACCGGCGCCAGGAGACGCCCATAATCGCTCTGACTGCCCACGCACTGATTGAACATGTGCATAAAAGTATGGCGGTTGGTTGTAATTCCCATTTGGCTAAACCGATCAAAAAGGAGGAACTCCTGGCAGCTATCCACAAGTATGGCCGGGCGAGACCGTCATCACCGCTGGAACTCTCCAGAAGACATTAGGCTGCCCGGACCTGACGAGTGTCCTGCCCTATTTGTAATTTCCAAAATCCGAAGGGATGATTAATTCGTTCCAACTCCCGAATTTAATGGTTTAAGTCCCACTTGCACATTGTTTACCTGAAGGATTTTTATATCATACTGATTTACTTCGGTTTTACGGCAAATGGAGTGGTTGACACAGGCCGCCGTTTCTGTAATAGTTCTTCCTTCAAGCCCCTGAGCGGGTATTTTTTGCTTCCGAATATCAGCTAGTGCGTGACCAATAACAAATAACCGATAACAAGCACTGCCTAAGCGCGCGGTTTGCACTCAATTGGGCAGTACTTGTCCCCTATTGATATGACACTGCCTGCTCCCCGGAAACCGGACTGGTTGTCAGGACTGCTCGACAAAACCATGCAGAGCCCCCTGCCGCTGTTTCTTTTGCTGGCTGCTTTCGTGGGCGGCATCGTCGCCCTGACGATTACCGCCCGGGAGGAAGAGCCCCAGATTGTCGTGCCCATGGCGGATGTGCTTGTGGCCGCGCCCGGTCTCAGCGCCCAGCAGGTCGAGCGCCAAATCGCCACCCCCCTGGAAAAACTGCTCTATCAAATTGACGGCGTCGAATATGTCTACTCGATGTCCCGTGCCGACCAGTGCGTGGTGACGGTGCGTTTTTATGTGGGGCAGGACCGGGAAGACTCACTGGTGAAAATCTACAACAAGGTGTTCTCCCAGATCGACCGGGTTCCGGCGGCGGTTCAATCCTGGGTGGTCAAACCGATAGAGGTCGATGATGTTCCCATCGTTGTGGCCCTTTTGTGGAGCGAGGACCCCGTTCTGACCGGCGACCACGAATTGCGGCGGCTGGCCGAAGAAATCGAGCACGACCTGCAGTCCATCAGGAACACCAACCGCATCGAGGTGACCGGCGGCCGTCCCCGGCAGATTCGGGTCGAACTGGATCCCGAAGCCCTGGCTGCCAGGCGCACGGCGCCCCTGGAGGTCGCCTGGGCCCTTGACGTCTCCAATAAACTGCTGCCGGCCGGCGATGTTCAAATTCAGGACCAGAACATCGCCGTCGAGGCCGGGGAGTTCATCCGATCGGCTGCCGATCTCGAGAAACTGGTGATCAATGTGGTCGACGGCGTTCCCGTCTATCTCGAGGATGTGGCCCGCATCAGCGACGGACCCGCCGAGCCGACCGCCTATACCTGGCTGGGATTCGGTCCGGCTTCCGGCTTGCTGACGCAGCATCCCGGCATCTATCCGGCAGTGGCCCTTGCCATTGCCAAGCAAAAGGGTGCCAATGCCGTACGGGTGTCCAACGAGGTGGAGGAATATTTTATCCGACTCAAGCAGGATATTTTCCCTCCCGAGGTCAACTATCGCATCATTCGCAATTACGGGCGGACCGCTGACGAGAAAATCAACAACCTGGTATCGAGCCTGCTGGTAGCGGTCCTGACCGTTACCATCTTCATCGGCATCTTTCTGGGCTGGCGGGCTGCGCTGGTGGTGGGCCTGGCCGTCCCCGTCTGTTACGGCATTACACTGGCCCTGGATATGTTCGCGGGCTACACCATCAACCGCGTCACCCTGTTTGCCCTCATCCTGTCTCTGGGGCTGCTGGTGGACGACCCCATCACGGGGGTGGACAACATCGAGCGCTACATGCAGACGGGCAGACATCCGCGCCGCCGCGGCATTGTTCTGGCCATAGGGGAGATCCGGGGCGCGTTGATCATGTCGACCATCGCCATTATCCTGGCCTTTGCGCCTTTGTATTTCATTACCGGCATGATGGGCCCTTACATGGCGCCGATGGCATTCAATGTCCCGGTGAGCGTATTGGCCAGCACCCTGGTGGCTTTTCTGATCACCCCCTGGCTGGCCTTCAAACTGCTCAAGCCCGCCCGGCAGCGCAGCGCAGTGTCCGTGACCGGCACGGGTCTGTACCGCGCCTACGCGTTTTTGTTGAAACCCCTGCTGGCCACCCGGCGGCGGTCGTGGCTGTTTCTGGCAGTTGTGGGACTGATTTTCTGCGGATCCATAGTGCTGCCGGCCCTCCGGTTGGTGCCCCTCAAACTGCTGCCTTACGACAACAAGGATGAATTCCAAGTGGTGGTCGACATGCCCGAAAACACCACCCTCGAGCGCATCCAGGGTGCCGTGAGCGCCATCAATGCCTATTTGCGGCAGGTGCCGGAAGTCAGAGACTACACGGCCTTTGTGGGCGTGCCGTCACCGATGGATTTCAACGGTATGGTGCGGCACTACTACCTGCGCCGCGGTCCGCATACGGCCGACATCCGGGTAACCCTGGCCGAGCGTCGGCGCCGTTCCCAGCAGTCCCATGCGATTTTGCTGCGCATCCGGCGGGATATGGAAGCCATCGCCCGCACCTACAATGCCAACATCAAGCTGGTGGAGGTGCCGCCCGGTCCGCCGGTGATCTCGACGGTGACCGTGGAACTTTACGGCTCCAAGGCCACGCCCTATTCGGTCCTGCAGCAGGCGGCCGGAATTCTGGAAGATCGTTTGAACCGGGAGCCGTTTGTGGTGGACGTCGACACTTCCGTCGAAGCTAAACAGCAGAAGATTATTTTTATCCCGGACAGGGAAAAAGCCGCCCTGTCCGGGGTCGGAACCCTGGACATTGCCCAAACCATCCATCTGGCCAACAACGGCCTGATCGCCGGCTATATGCAGATCCCCAGCGAAGTCAACCCGCTGCCGGTCGTGCTGCGACTGCCGTTTGAGAGCCGCAGCTCAGCCCGGGCGCTGGCGGCCCTGCGCATCAAAGGCCGGCCGGGCATTTTGAAGATCCGCGAGAAAGCCGGGCTGCGGGATGCCCCCCGACCGCTGGTCTCCCTGGCTGAACTCGGAGAGATTCGCTGGTCCCGGCAGGATAAGGCCATCTATCACAAGAATCTCAGGCCGGTGGTTTACGTATTTGCCGAGGGCGCCGGCCGGTCACCGGCCGAGATCGTGCTCGATGTCGCCGGCGATATGGAATCGGGCAGCACCCGCACCGATCCGCTGCCGTTGAAAGGGCGGACCTACCTCTTGCCGGGCAGCGGCATCTCCTGGAGCCTGCCCGAGGGCATCCGGGCGGTATGGAACGGGGAGGGCGAGTGGGAAATCACGCTGCGGGTATTTAGGGATCTGGGAATTGCCTTTGGGGTCGCCTTGTTGGGCATTTTTCTGGTGTTGCGCATCCAGACGGGTTTGTCCGCCATCACCGGCATCATTATGCTGGCCATACCGCTTTCCGTCATCGGCATTATGCCGGGATTCTGGCTGCTGAATCAATTCGGTGACCGGGTGGTGGACGGCTTCTCGAATCCGGTTTTGTTTACCGCCACCGCCATGATCGGGATGATCGCGCTGGCCGGGATTGTGGTGCGCAACTCCCTGATTCTAATCGAATTCATTCACCTGGCCCTGGGTGAAGGCAAAAACCTGTCCGAGGCCCTGCTGCAGGCCGGGGCGGTGCGCATGCGGCCGATATTCCTGACGGCCGGAACCACCCTGCTCGGCAACCTGGTTATCACCCTGGACCCGATCTTCAACGGCCTGGCATGGGCCATCATTTTCGGCATTGCCGCCTCCACTCTGTTTACCCTGTTGGTGATCCCGGTGATTTACAGTCTGGTATATGCCAACCAGCCGGGGCATGGGCTGCCTGTAAAAAAGGATGAGGAAACGTGAAAACTTCACTAAAAATACTGGGAATCGTCGTGGTCCTGGTACTGCTGGCAGGTGTCATGGCGTACCTGTCCGGTTTTTTTGAAGAAAAGATAGCGCTCGATTTCAGCGGCGTGGCACCGATGTCCGCTGACGGAAGGGTTGTTGACGTTCAGGCCGTATCCCGGCCCTTGATCGAACAGGCTCCCGGCACCCTGCGGGCCAAAGTCGAAACGGTCATCTCGCCCCTGATTGCGGCCACGATTTCATCGATTACCGTTTGGGCCGGTGACGAGGTTGAGGCCGGCGATGTGCTGGTGACCCTCGATGCGCGCGAACTGCAGGCCAGAGCCGATCAGGCCCATCAGGCGGTGGTTGCGGCCCGGGCCAGGCAGGCTCAGACTGAAAAAGACCTGGCACGCGTGCGGCGCATAATGAAGGCCGATCCCGGAGCGGTCTCAAAGGCCGAGCGCGACCGCCTGCAGACCGCCTTGAGCACCTCCCGGGCGGAACTGGTGCGCCTGCAGCACCGCAAAGACGAGGCCCGGACCGCCCTGAGCTACAGCAAGCTGACAGCACCTATTGCCGGGCGTATCGTCGCGCGCATGGCAGACCCGGGTGACACGGCCCGGCCGGGGGAGCCCCTGCTGCGCATGTATGATCCCAACACCCTCCGGCTGGAAGCCAGTGTCCGGGAGTCGGTGGCCTCAAAGTTGACCAAGGGTCAGAAGCTCTGGGCCGAAATAGATGCCCTCAAGAAGCGTTATGCGGTCGTGGTCGATGAACTGGTGCCCTCGGCGGACCCGGGCTCGCGCTCGTTTCTGGTCAAGGCCAGCCTGGGCGACGGCGAAAGTCTCTATCCGGGGATGTTCGGCCGCCTGATGATTGCCAGCGGGGAGACGCAAAAGACCTTCATACCCCTTGCGGCCGTCACGCGCGTGGGGCAACTCGATTACGTCGTTGTCAAAACCCGGCAGGGGGCTGTGCGCCGCTATGTCCGCCTGGGCCGTCGCAGCCCGGAGGATGGTGTCGAGGTTCTCAGCGGCCTGGCCGCCGGGGAGCAATTGGTCGTCGCTGACCGCTGAGTTCGTCGGAGGCGGGTCCAATGGTTAAAATCTGAAACGCGGTCCACCCACTTTGTGCTCTGGTTCGGAAACTGGTTTAGATCAGAGATGCTCAGCCCTACTCCAAGATCAAGCCTGATCATGGGTTTTCCGCCGGAGGCGGATCAGGTTTCAGGTGTCAGTAATTAACAGATCCGGAATCCTGATTTGATTGCAAATGAGGATCAAGACAGGCGACCGAAAAGCCCATTCATGAGCGACTCCGATACTGCCGGTTATAATCGATCGCTGACACCCGACACCTGACACCTGAAACCTCACCACTGCAAAAAAAGGCCACCACCCCTGCCACCGCTTGCAAATGGACGACAGCAGGGCTACCGGGATTGGCAATTCGACCTTAGTTTTGGATCGTCACCTTGCCGTTGATGCGCTCGATATTCAGCTCACCGGTTCCCGGTTCGAAGATTAAGACATTGCCGGTTATGTCATTTATGTCGATTCGGCCGGATTTGTCCGTCACGGTCAGATTGCCTTCAACGTACTGAATGGAGATAAGGCCGGAGCCGTCCGTCACTCTGACAGCGCCGCTGACCCGGCTGATTTCTATGCTTCCGGAGCCGTCGATCACCTCAACCCGACCTTTTATGTCCTCCATGATGATTTGTCCGGAACCATCCGCAACCCTGATGCTGCCGACGACCTTTTCAAGGGTGATCGGGCCGGAATCGTCTGTGATCTCGACCGGTCCCGAGATATGTTGAAGGTGGATCGGACCGGAGCTGTCATTCACATAGACGCCGATCTCTTGGGGGATATCGATGGTCAGGTTAATGCGCGCATCCTCCGGAGGACGCATAGATCGCTTCAGTTCGCTTTTTAAAATGGCCCGTCGGCCCGCGCGTTCAAGGCTCAATAGGGCATTTTTTTCGACGAATCCCTGTTGTTCACTTTGGCTTATATTTTCCCCTTCAACTTCGGCATATACCTTGATGGTGTCCTGCCACTCGGCGTTGGTTATATACAGCGAGCCGGCGCCGCACTCAACTATCAGCTGGTCTATACCCGCGGCCGGCAATGCAAGTTGACGGGTATGGGAGAATTTCCCGGTTTGCGCCGGGATCGGACCGGATGCTGCAAAGGTCAGAAGGAGGATGGTGCCAATTGCTGCTAATTTCATGTCAGCCTCCGAAATAGGGTGGGAGGTGGGTATGGCGGATATTATCAATTATGTCCAAGCGGCGTCAAGTCATTTTGAGGCATGGGGCGGGAGCGCAGCAGGCGGTTTCGGGAATTCATTTTGCTTTTCTGGTGCCCACGGTGGAGAAATAATAATCCACGATGGCGCGGGCCATTTCGGTGGAGCGCGTGCCCAGCAGCTTGCCATGAACTCCCAGGACACTGACGCAAATTGCGCCGGATCCGCTCGGCGGCACAGCAAATGCTGTTACCCAGTCGTATTTGAACCGGTCCGTGCGGTCGTTTATCGTGCCGGTTTTGGCGCCTAGATCGAAGTTTTTAAATCTTTTCTTGCGCCGCAGTTTGCGAAAAGCACCGCGGCTGGTTCCATATCGGACGGCATCCTGCATCAGAAGCTTCAGATCCCGGGCCGTTGTGCGACTCACAGCCGGCATCATCACCGGCCCGGGAGCCTGGTAGATGACCTTGTTCGATTCGTTTCCGATGGAATCCACCAGCCTCGGTGTCGGCATGTTGCCCCGGTTGACTGCCACCGCGGCGAGCAGGGCCGCATGCAGCGGTGAGATCAGCGTATCCTTGTTGAAGCCCGACGAGATTTCAGCCAGTCCGAAGTCGTCGGCCGGGACCGCCACCCGGCTGATCGCCAGGGGCAGATTAAAGGCGATCGGGCGGTTGAAAAAGAATTTTTCCGCATAGCGTGACAGATTGCCCTGGCCAAGATCGTAGATGCCGATTTTACCGAAAACGGCGTTATTCGATCGCGCAAAGGCTTTTCTGAAGCGGGTCTGGGTGGTCCAGCGGTCTTTTTTGGTTTTCAGCTGCGATTTGTAGAGGGTATGCCTGCGGCCCCTGAAATAGAGTTTTGTATCCGGCTTCAGTCCGGCGCTTTCGAGGGCGGCCGCGGCCGATACAATCTTGAAAAGACTGGCAGCCGGAAAATCCGCCTGGAGACACAGGTTGCCTGCATCGCCGTTGGCGTCGTAGTCAACCATTGACAGCAAACGTCCGCTGTGGGGATCCAGCACCACGACGGCCGACTGGCGGGTGCGGGAGCGCTTGAGCGTATTGTGGATATAGGTCTGAAGCTTGGGGAAAATAGCGGTGTGGATGAAATACCGCCGCCCGCCGGCACTCAGAATCATGGGGTCGGCGAGGCGGGCGGAGTCTTCGGCCCGTGTATTGACTGAGATTTTCAGATCGGCTACGGGAGATGGGGCCGGGCGAAACCTGGCCTGCCCTGCGGCCGCCGGCGGCTTTGCATGAGGCTGCCTAAAATAGTCCGGCAGGCGGATGCCCAAATAGACCAGCATAACCACCAGCGCCGCTGCCAGACCCGCGATTACGAAAAAGGCTGCAATTTTTTTTAGATATTGGCTGCGCCGGGCGGATTTTTTGACGGAGGCCTGGTATTTTTTCCATTTCGGAAGATGCGGCTGTTTGTAGATCATTACCCTCTGGCTGAATTTGCGATTTTTGTCGGGGCAATATAAAGATTTAGGCCGGGGGTGTCAAACAAAAAAGGGGGGTCGTGTTTTTGCCCCGCCGACCCTATCCGCGGCACAGGCGTTGGAATTGCGGCGGCGGATTTAGATTCGCCCATGTCCTGTCGCTATAAAGGATTGCAATTTCTGTTTATAGGTCTTATCATAGCCTTGCAGACCCAGAGTTGAAGGATATACTGCTTTTCAAAAAAAAACTCCGCAACACATAAAGGGTGGTATAAGCGGTTGTAGAAAAAAACGTTCGGATACGTGTGGGTACCGGAACGTTTTTTTACAAGCGCTAAACAACGAAAATGTATTCCTCCGATATCAAACAATGCGCCCGGCAAATTGTGAAAGAGTCCCTGAACCAGATCCTGGCAGGTACCTACGAAGTTCCCTCCCTCGAGGAAATGAAACATTTTCTAGAGGAAAATTTTGATCATTCCTTTGATGACTATCTGACCACTCAAAAAATTAAGCGATCCCACCCCACCTGGACCCGCGAGCAGGTGGAAGGCGAACTGGAAAAGCAAAAAAGGCACTACGAGAATGAATTGCGGGTGAATTTAAGGATCGCGGCCCTGAACACCATCGAGGAAATCGAAAACTTGATTATCAGTCTGAACAACGCCATACGGGAGTGGAAAGTGCTCTACCTCTAAAACCCGAATACCTGCCCGACGCTACCTCCCCGCTTATACCTGAAACTGCATTCCAATTTATTTAGATTTCGTGGTCATCTTTATCAGCACTTTGATAAGATCTTCTTTCATACCGAAGGGCATGGCCCTGAACACATCCCTGAGTCTTTCCTCCAGCCGGGTGATCATAATCTCGGGTGTCGGATTTGGCCACACTGACAGATAATGGATTTCATCCCGAATCTTCTTTCTCATCTTCATTTTCTGACGCCGGTCGATCTTCGTCAACTGGGTCAAGGTGTCCTCAAACCACTTGATGAGTTCTTCGAGATCCCTTCTTTTGAGTTTGGCCATGGCTGAATTATATCACGCTTCGAGTTTGAGATCAAAAACCGGACAACGTTGAAAACCTTTGAATTGCGCGCTAGATGTCCTCTGGTTGGATATGCGTGCGGTTCAGGACGCGGTGAGGATGCCCTGCAGGCAGGTAATTCGCTTAAGAAGAATTTCCGGGGTCGGCCTGGCGGCATTTTTGTTCGAGATTCTCCATGATGCAGTTTAGCATGGAATCCGACAAAGGCCTCGGCTTTATGTGTTCGAACAATGAGCCGAACTGCGCGGGGTTGACCACCGGAATACCGTCGGCGGATGTTCTCTTGACCACCCAGCCCGGCAGGGCAACGATCGCCCTGACCGCTATCGGCTCCCCGGTGGCAGCGCCAAGCCAGGCGGACAGCCAGTCCGCCTGACGTTCGGCCTGCTCAATGGTTTCAAAATCGGATTTATGCGCATAAATTAACATGCGCCCGTTATAGGTAACGGTGGCTTCCTGAGTGGTTATGCGGCCGGCACCGTTTGAGTTGGCCTTGGTTTCTACGGCAAACACCCCTTTGGGCCCCACCACAATGTGATCGATATTATAGTTTTCAGCCGGAAAATCATGATAGACCCGGTACCCCTGGAGCATAAGCTCGTTGAGCTGCTGACCGACAGCCAATTCGCCCTCATATTCCAGCCGTATGCTGCGGCGTTGGGACAACAACTTCAGCAGCGCCAGAACAAAATAGACGATGACACCGGTGCCGGCCAGGATTGCTATCCATAACACGGGCTGCGGCGGGGCAGTACCCGCAAAATAAGAATATGAAACAAGTGTGGAATACAAGATCAGCGGCAGAGTGATGACATAAAGCTGATATAAATTGACCTGTTCGTTCAGGATGTCCAGCTGCCTGAGCAGCGAATCGCTGGGAACACGGAAAAGATAATCTTTAAATGACGGGCTCAGGGAATTCAGGCGGATCCGCCGGCGAACAAGGTTCAGCACCGCCAGCATCGCAAATAGAATTCCGAATATTAAGATCACCGGGACATAATCGAGAAATCTATCCAAAATGATACCTCTGCGGGGTCATGGTTCGATAAAAACCGGTTAACATCACTTCCTAAAAATATCATGAACCTGCATCAAAATCAAAAATAGTTGAGTATGAAAAATGGAAAAATTACAAAAGTGCGGCGGTGCCGGGCGTTTGAGTCGGGACTGGCGCCTAGGTCATAAATGTCAGAAACAGGATGACGAACAGCCAGAACAAGCAGGAGATGACAAGTTCTCTAATAATTTCTTTTATCAGGATCAAACCTCCACCTTTATAGCGGTCGTCGGAAAAACGTTCCGTTTTTTAGAGGCTTTTTTTACAACCGCCTATCCCACCCGCGTGCAATTCGAAACATTTTTTTGATAAGCGCTATAAATGATCAGTCGGGAATAGCCTTCGAAAATTCGTCCAAATTATATATCGGCATCCAGTCCGGCTGACTTTAGTAATTTATCCGCCGACAGCGTCGCAGACGATCCACAAAATGCGCGGGCTTCCGTGTGCCGACCAAATCGGACGATCATTTCTGCGGCGGCAGCATCCGGCAGATCGATCTTGAGGCGGGCCGGTCGGAGGCCGCCGTCAGTCCGGCTTGTTGAATATGGTTTAGCGGGAAGAGGCGCCTTCCAGCAGGCGGCGTGCCGTCCAGAAATATTTAGCCCAGTAAGATGGGGTCATCTCCGAGCGGTTTGTTGCTGGAATCGACATTTTTAGAGCGCCAGCGATAATGAATGCTTCTTATTTCATGAATGGAATTTTACTCACGCTCAGCCGGTGATCTTGGCCTGATGGTATGCTAAATTCTTCTCCT
>Ga0209671_1001054_pt1 | contig 21692 bp, 20 predicted proteins | sample WorMetHERISLAND2_2_FD_187401 | JGI IMG/M metagenome (GOLD analysis project Ga0209671, IMG submission 187401) | Marine gutless worms symbiont microbial communities from Max Planck institute for Marine Microbiology, Germany - Olavius geniculatus... | ecosystem: Host-associated > Annelida >... | reverse complement strand
ACCTAAAGTCTTCTCTGTATAATCCTCTCCAATACTTTGGAAAGAAAAGACAGGTTAGACACAGATCTAAAATTCTTTGGGTCGCTGGCATTGAGTCCGTTCTTTTTTAGCAGTGGATGAACCACTGCATGCTTGAAGTCGGATGGAAAAATACCAGACGCCAGTTACTTATTGAAAAGCAGTACGATGAAGGGCGACAACAGCTGGCCTACGTACTTCACTAGCCAAGTTGGAACTGTATCCAACTGGCAAGTCTTGTTTAGTGCCAAGCCAATCATCTTCTCTACTTCGTCATGTGTCACGGCAGTCCACTGGCAAAGTGTTGGAACATGATACAGTGGCGTCGTTGCAGTGGAAGCTTGAACTGAGTTGACTTTATTCTTGAAATACGTGGCAAACTCGTCAGCAGTCTTGCTACCAGTCTCCTCAGTTATTGCTTCACCCAGTACTCCATGTAGTGCACGCCACAGCTTCTGTAAGTTGCCATTGTTTGCCGAGATTGTGGTGCACCAGAAACTGCTACGTTTGGCTTCATAAAATTCACGCATGGCCTTCAGCTTGTTCAGCCAAACTCGCTTGTTCGCATCAGTGCGTTTGCACCTAAGGCATCTCTCGGCTGTTCTGGCTTTACGATGAGCGTCGCGGCACTCAGCGTCGAACCATGGCATAGCTGGCCTCATCGTGCGACACATCATCCCTTTCTGCTTGTATTAGAGACCCGTCATCTAATTGAGACCCGTTTAATATTATACTAATAGTGACTGGCATTGAGGTCGTTATTGGAAATTGTTTTCCCGAAGTTCAAAATATTGCATGATTTTAGGAACTGAGAAAAAAAAATTTGAATAATGGTCAATGACACTAGTTGTCGTTTGTCTTGTTATACCTGATCAACGCATGCGTCTCTCTGGCACCGTTATGGAGATATGGCACCTCAAAGATAATGGGGTCACGACCTAAACCTTTTGGGTCAATTATGGGGGCTGAGGGCTCAATTTGGGGAATTAAATTATTTTTTGTGCCTATAGCGGCTGCCGAGACACACTTTTTGAGCTATTAAGTGCCACTATAAGCCCACACAATTTTTTACTATGGTACAAGAACTTTCCCATTGAAAATGCATTACAGGGGTTAAAAATTGGGGTAAAATAGGGGAAGGAGTCATTGGATTTTCACCCCCAAACAAACTCGATCTTACTGTTTGGGCCCCGGATGACTGTGCAAAATGTCATCAAAAGCGAATTAAAATTTCGGCCAAAAAAGTGTTTTCAGCCAGAGTGACAGTGTGACAGAAGTGATTTTATAATCTGTCCCATGCTATGCTATAGCAGTGGGACAGATAAAATGATCTTAAGGCAAACATGACTCACAAACTCGTCTTCCAGAGGGAGAGAATCAACTGATAGGCCTATGTAAAGCTTGCCGTTCTCTGCACATCTTGATAGGCTGCATTTTTTTCAGTCCAGCACGTCAGAGATATCTTGAAGTTGATACACTCAGATACGTTTTTGAAAATATTGCACCTGACAACGTCATTCCTTTTGTTAAAGATCTTAACTTTACTAATTAAATTAATGTAAAAGCACTTTTATATTAGCTTAATAGCCTTGATTTTAGCAAGTTTTTGTAACCTTGCTTTTAATACATGCATTAACTGCTTTTAATCATTTTAATTATGTTAGAATTGAATGGCATATTTTGTGCTGATGTGCTGTTTCTTAACAGCACTCACTCGCTCACGTATCTTAACTTTTGTCTTGTGATTGTCTTAAGATGTACCTGAAGATAAATTTAATCATAATGTCTGTTTTTTACATTGCACAGGAGAACATCAACCGGACTTTCCTGCGCTTGGTGAATCGGTTGAGTCCCGGCTACTCGAGTCCAGTGGGTGCTGGAGGTGACGCTTCCACCGCCAGGAAACCGACTGCAGCCTATTCCATTGGCACTGGCAAGGAACCGGTTCGAGCCATCATCATGCCAGCTACCACCAGCATTTCTCCTCAATCCACCGGTTTACCACTTCATGGTGCTGTACCAGCTGGAGGCTCCAGTGATATTGGGGGTAGTTACAAGTTTGAGACATACCAGCCGGGCGAGGAACTGCGATGTGTGGCTGCATTTGTCGTGGATCCATCGCGCTTTTTTCTCCACAAGAGCACTGTTGTGACTTCCGGCGACCTGGACTGTCTGATCGATGAGCTGACGACAGAATACGCCAAGTTGCCCCCACCGCGCGGAGCTCCATCGAGCATTGGTGACCCATGTGCAGCTCTGTTTGCAGAGGACTCGCGCTGGTACCGAGCCAAGCTCTTGAGCGTCACCTCTTCGGGTGCACGACTGCGGTCCATCGAGTTTGTGGACTACGGGAACATGGAGACAGTGGACGAAGGCTCCATGCATGCTCTGAGGTCTCGGTTCTTCACTCTGCCAGTGCAAGCCATCCAGTGCCGACTTGCTGGGGTTGTTCCAGCTTCTGCGGGGCTTACAGAGTGGTCCGATGATGCAGCAGCATTCTTCGAAGAGGTGCTCGGCTACTCGGTGCACACGGTGAAAGTTGTCAGTAAGGACGGGGCCGGAGTTTACACGATGGAGATGGGTTCTGTTGCACAGAAGTTGGTCGATGGTGGATTTGCCGCCTGGCAGAAGCCCGATGCTGATGGTGGATTTGCAGCTTTGCAGCGGAAGCCTAGTACTTCTACCAGTACCAGTGCTGCAGCTGCCCCGAGTGGGGTTTTCCAGAGAGCAGTTGTGGACGTCGGTCTTGCCGGTTCAACCTCGCGGCGCTCAGAGACTAGGAGGTCACCCACGTCGGATAGGTCATCTGGATTTGTGGAGAAAAAAGACCTAATGGCTGGAGCGCCGGAAGTGCCTGAAGTGATGGAGTTTGGTTCACTAGACATCTCCATCGACGTGAGCCAGAAGCACTCAGTTGTAGTGTCATGGGTCGTGTCGCCATCGGAATTCTATGTCCAGCTCGTCGACAACTGTTCGGTGATTGAGAAACTCTCGCGGGAGCTACGTGGGAGCTACGGCTCGACATCCCGTGGTAACACTGCCCTTGCTGCGAGTGACTGCACACCGGGCAAACCATGTGTAGCATTCTATGATGCTGACCGAAGCTGGTATCGTGGTCGCATTGTCTCCTGCACTTCTGGGCGGGTGTCCGTCTTCTATGTTGATTACGGCAACGCGGAAGTCGTGCCGATCGCCCAGGTCCGTCGCGCCCAGTTGCAGTTCATGAAGTCTCCACCCACCCAGGCCGTCAGATGCTGCCTGCGCGGAGCTGATGACCAACCAAAGTGGGCCAAGAATGAGATCAAGTTGTTCGATGCTGCAGTGTCGGTGTCGGGTTTGCAGTGCAGGTTTGTTGAACGTCTTGGTCAGGATGTTTATGTTGTCGAGCTGTTGGATTCGATTGGTTGCGATCTGACTGCTGCAAAGTTCCGTGCTACGTCAAAGCCAGATGTAGGCGTCACTAAAGCTGCTTCACCCTTGCAGCCAATGGTGAAAGCGTCGTACATACATGACACTGGGTTGAAGGAGAACGAGGTCGTTAAGCTTGAAGTGGTTCATGTCATTGAGAGAAGCCCAATCTTCAACTGTCACGTTATCGGACAGACCGACGAGCTGGATGAATTGATGGTTGATCTGGCAACCAGCTGTGAGAGCCTCCCAGCACTCAAATCTCCACCTGCTGTCGACGAGCCGTGCGCCGCACTTTACAGTGAAGATGGAGGCTGGTACCGTGCCATTGTCGACTGCAGCGTTCCGGCCGAGCATAGAGCGGTAGTGAGGTTTGTGGATTACGGGAACACAGAGTCTTGTGACGTGTCATCGCTGCGTGGACTGGATGCGAAGTTTCTCGGGGTTCCAGTGCGACGGGTTGATGCCCAGCTGCGTGGTATGACAGCCAAGTCACTCGATGATGTCACTGACGATCTGCTGGGACAGCAATTTACTGCGACCATCGTCACAGTGCAGAGAAACACTGGTGTTGTCACAGTGGATGACTTGAAGTATTTGGAGACTGGAGAGACCTTCAGGAGCTCACATAAGAGACTGTTTGCCACCACTGAATCTACTGTGCCAGCTCATTCTACCGTGCCGCCCCGTAGTGAACTGCCCACCAGTTCTTTGCCAACCGCCAAACCACCGCTCGAAGATGTCGATGTGTACGTGACTCATGTCAACTCACCTTTGGACTTCTACATTCAGACGGCAGACATCGAACCGACACTGACCAAGCTGGTTGACATGTTAATGGAGGCATACAATGGATCTACTAGTCAGGATCCCAGAATGCATCTGTCCAAGCTAGCAGTGGGCGACATCTGCTGTGCTCGCTATGCCACTGACGGTGCGTGGTACCGAGCGGTTGTGGAAAGTATTTCCAGTGACGAAGCGGTGAGTGTGCTGTTCGTCGACTATGGCAACAGTGAGGTGACGTCACGTGCAGAGATCCGCCAGCTGACTGATCAGTTCTGGTCCATCCCGGTCTGTGCCTGGCACTGCAAACTCTCGACCTACCAGTCGGCTAGCTGGACAGAGGCGCAGAAGCAGAAGTTTGTTGACTTGACCGACGCTGGGGAGAAGTCATTCATCTGCAGTTTTACCTCTGGCTTTTTGCAGGCATCGCCGCCATATCCAGTGGTACTAAAGGATGAAGGCAATGTTGACATGGGACAGCAGCTAGCCAGCATTGGACAACAACCCAACCCCACAGGTTGTAGGAGTTGTCATAGTAGTAGTAGCAGTAGTGACAGTAGTAGTAACCTAGTAGTAAGTGCCATGTCCAGTTCTGCTGAGGACAAAGTTGATGAGCATTGGACAGTAGCTAGCCTGCATTGCAGAACCCAAGTCTATTGGTAGTAGTTATAGTGGTAGTTGTAATAGTGCTGCTGATAGTAGTAACAGTGATAGAACAACAGCAACAACAACTACTACTACTCTGTATGTATGATAAGTAACAACTGCTGTTATTGTTTATATTTAAATGTTGGCCAGCTCTGAGAAGGTCCTGGAAAAACGTTTTGACATTTGTGCAAGAGGACTGAAATGTTTTTTTTTCAGTGAAAATGTGGGAATTCTGTTGATTGGTTGGTTGGTTGATTGGTTGGTTGGTTGGTTGGTTGGTTGGTTGGTAGTCTGTGATATCTGCCTCTGCCTGTTGCTGGACCTCTTGTCGGGGATGGCAGCTTGATAATCCGAAGGTTTGATACTTGATAATTTGATTATTTGAAAGTTTTAGGGTTCTTTCCTATGCAGTTCTACAGTCCTTGACTCAGTCAGTCTCCACATTCCCTCTCAAGTAAGAATAAGGTTAGGGTGAGGTTGAGGGTTAGAGTTAGGCTAGTGAAAATGCAATTTGCAATATACACCTTCGTACTATCAAACTTTTGGATTTCATACACACAGTCCTTGTGTGATGCTTTGGTTGAAGTCTACGTAACAAACACCGTGTTGCTGACAAAATTTTGTAGTAGAAGTAGTAATAGTATTTGTTGTTGTGCTAGTAGTATTAGCAGCGGCAGCAGTGTGTGGTACAGCTGTTGATTGATTGATTGACACCTGTATTCTGTGGGAACTCCCAGCGGGTGAACCAACATGGCAGCCATTGATGTTTGTGTAACAAACACTGTGTTGCCGACAGAGTTTAGTCTTAGTTGTAGTAACAGTAGTAGTTAGTGATTGATTGATTGATACAGGTATTTTGTCGGATTTACCGACGGCTGAGCCAACATCGGAAGTCATCAATGTCTGCGTGACAAACGTCGTTTCGCTGACAGAGTTCTGTGTTCAGCCAATGTCTGTGGAAGACGAATTGTGTCAGATGGCCGTAGAACTGAGTGAGGTGTGTGATAACTCGACCTTGGAGACTGAACTACAGCTGACCAGCATGGATGTAGGCAGCCTGTGCTGTGCACGATACCAAGGTACATTTAGTAATTGTAGTATAGAACATGTGGCCACAAGCTAGAAAATCTGAAAATCTCAGGGAATTTTCTGAACCTGGAAAATTCGGAGAATTTTCACAGAATTCTGTGCAACCTCAGGGAAAATTGTAATAGACAAAATAATGTCATCATGTATGGTTTCCAGGGTGCGAAAAATGCTCCAAAATGTGTTTGTGGCCTGGGTTGCAGTGATTACGATTAATTTTTGTTGCCATGACCTGTAGAATAGTAACTGTGGCCCGGGTAAAATTTTTAAAATTTTGGGAATTTTTTTTCACATAATGGCCACCTTGTAGTGCTGACGCTGTTGTAAGAGCAATGAGCATTAGTATAGGAAATAGCATTTGGGGGTCCTGTAACTCTGAAACCCCTGAACCAATTTTTAAAAAAACTTGGCAACAGTGATCACATTGCCCACTGGACCCAACTTGCAAAATTTGGTTATAATCAGTTCAAAGGGGCGTGGCTACGCATGCGCGAAATTCACTTTTAAGTAAAAGTATCTAGAGCGAAATTTTGTTTAGGATACAGTGGTATTTTTCAAGTACCGGTATTTAGGATGGATAATCTTGTAACTTGGGCCAGTCTGGAATTCAACATTTTGCCCCAAAACCATTTTTGCCATTTTCAAGTGTTGACTCATATTGCCTGACCATAGCTTTGTAAACTGAGAAAGTTTTTTGCTCTAATAGTAGTAGAGACATTAGTTCATTTGGCTTGCATCTGGGAAACATGTAAAGTACATGTATCTGGCACGTATCATTGACTCGTCTTTGATTAGCAAATGTGCCTGCATAAATGGACTAGACTGCTGGGCTGTAAGCATGAAAAAGAAGATAACTAAGGAAGGCTATACCAAAGATTATAGAGTTCATTACTCAGTCAAATAACAGTAATTCAGTCTATACTTGCAGTATTATTTCATTAGAATATTAGGTTAAAGGTGGTGTATATAGCTCTTTCTGCTCTGTGTGGAAACCTGTCTCAGAGCTATGGAGCTTGCGATATAGGATCACACACACATTCACACAGTGTTACCTGCCACCAGACAGAGGCGAACATGCCTTGTCGTAACCACAGCCATGCAGGCCCATACTCGATTTGCCTACCTAGAGGGGTGGAAGGCTGAGCTGACTCTGGTGTTGGGTTTTGCCTAGATGGTTTACCCGTCTGCAGACAGTCAGCCATCCAAGTAGTAAGTTAACCACTTGATAGCGACCCGACCGGGAGACAATCCCATGAACTTTCAGTCATAAGTCCGACACTATATGCCTTCGCTGGTCTTGCATGTGCCGTATTGATAATTTATGTTTTGTTTTCTCTATATCAGATGCGTGGTATCGCGCTGTCATCACCGATATCATCAGCCCCTTGGAAGTCCGCGTGCTGTACTTTGATTATGGGAATTCCGAGGTAGTTTCCACGACATCGGATGTAAAGCAGCTATCTGAGAAGTTCCGCATCAAGGCCCCATTTGTCTACAAATGCACGCTGGCCGGGGTTGGCCAGGCTGAGTGCACAGAGGGGCAAATGGAGAAGTTCACCAGTTTAACGGTAAGTCGCGCTTTTTGGAGATACTTTCTGTTGATAGCAGTAGCCTGATGTTGTTGTGATGAGGCTGTCAGAGAAAGAAGGGAAGGCAGGCAGATGCCCTGAAGAGATGAGGAATTCTAGCAGGTTGTCACTGTTCTGGAACACATCTGAGATATCATTGGAGTCATTAAATATCAAACTGGCATTCTGCTGCTTATTTTTGGCAAAACAGAATAAAATTTTCACCAATTTCCTCCCCATTGCCACAATGTAGACACATGGAGATGTGATCTGGCCAATAACAGCTTGGTACGAAGTCATTGAACTACGTGGTTGACACACCCAGGCAGATACTCATCTCACCTAAAAACTTGTTTAAAATTTACTCCAAACTTAATCCAGTTTTAGTTTCCTGTTCCATTAATAATGAAATACTCATATTCCGGTATTTATTGTGGCTCAGTTTTTGAAACATTTAACCTACATATTTGCAAATATCGGTATATTTTATGCTGTGAGGAGCAAAACAACTAACAGTAAAATTGCTGTCACTCATGTTTATTTGGTGATGAAAATAACTGCCTAACAGTGCTCACTCTAGCTGAAAACCTGTAGATATCCCGAAACCCGTCAAGTTAGTTTTTTTACGAAAATGGCTTTAACTGAAATAAAGAAAGTCTTATTTGATTGGTCATTTTAAAAGAAAACCCATTTTCTTTTGCAGCTCTCCAAAATTCCAAATTCGTTATGTAGCTGGTTAAGCTCACACTGTCTGCTGAAGGTTATGAAAGCTCGATGTTGATTAACTTTGTTGGTGCAACTGCTGATGTTAGCACCATCTATCTATGTCCGTCATAAGCTCTTTGTGATATTAGAATGTTTGATTATCATTTGATTGATTTCTTTGTGTTTTTCTTTATTTATCACCTCGGCCAGCGAAGGCAGAGTTTTTGCGATACCCAGTGGCATTTACTTATTTATCTGTTGGCTTTTTGACAGCAGGATTAAGCAAAACGTTGCAGGTGGATTTGGCTGAAATTCATAGAAAACTTGGGTCTTGGCTTGACTTAGAGATCATTAGACTTTGGTGGTGCTGCCACGACAATTCTGGTTCAATATATATCACCAAATTTTGATACAAAAAATGCTATATAGTCAGCACTCAATAGAACTTGCTACTTTGTAAAGAATATTAGGAACAGAGTCCGTTTTTTGGGACACCGTTAGTTTGTTGATTGATTGATGACAGGCTGATGCAGAACTGTCGTGTCAGTTTGTGTCACTTGACGCCAACACCGGCCGTCATTCCGTAGTTCTCAAGACATCCGATGGTCACAACCTGTTTGACAACCTCTCAGTGAACGTTGAAGGTCAAGAGGTCAAAGTTGAAGATGCAGTGGATAATGAGGTCAAAGGTCATGAGCTGCAAGACCCATATCTGCCAACCCTCGTCTCTGCTGGCAAACACAAAGTGAGTCAAATGTGCTACCTAAATGTACGTGAAATTGCACTTTCTTTTTTGAATAATATTTCTGATCTTTTAGATGGCTAGCTCCATTAACAGCCACCGCCTGTAATTGACTAGGTCAGTATGTCAGTAGTCGTCTTGAGAGCAGGGCCTACGCTGTTATGCAAAAACTGTCTGCTTTGTGAAATGATCATGCTGCAAGGATTTGTTAAGGTTTTCCACGAGTTTGAAAATGATACTTTGATTGAGGGCATTAAGTGAAAGACGGATAGGGGAGAAATTTGGAAAATTTCGGGCAGTAAGTCGCCATATCTCTGAAATGGTGGGAGATGTGGCAAATGTTACCATTAATTATTAGTAGGAAGTCCCATAGGCCACACAAAAATCAGTGATCTTTGATGACTATGAATAGCTGTACTGCACTCTAATGTATTAATTGTGCTGTTTTATGCTTCTCTCAGAGCTCACCACGGTAAATTACTACCTGGGTATATTATATTCGGTTCTACCCTCAAGCCAGTGAGAGACTAGTGCATTTGTGCGGTATTGTATTGTAGGTGGTAGTAAGTGACGTGGTAGACAGAGAAGGTTGCGTGCTGGTTTACCTTCAAGCCAGTGACAGACTAGTGCAGTTGGAACAGCTGCTTGATTGTCTGGATGATGTCTGTTCTGCTGATGATGCTAGTGAGGATGATGTCACACTGGACTCGTACCGTGCTGGTGACGCCGTGGCTGTCTGCGTAGCTACAATCTGGCAGCGTGCTAGAGTACTCAGGTACGTCGTAGACAGTGAAGGTTACCGAACACGTGTGGAATGTAGTCAGTGAGTTGGCTTGTATGGCGTAATGGTTAGAACACTGTATGATCAAGAGGTCGATGGTTTGACTCCTCGGTCTGGTTGCTATTAAGTGGTTACTACTTAGGGCCAGTTTCTGGATCTTTTAGTTAACTGATCAGTTAGTAAACCATCTGTTAACTGTAACTCGCAAGTTAAGTTTGTGCACGTTTCTGAACAAAACCTGACTGGCTGTCAGCTAACTGAGTGGTGAACTATAGTTGCTTAGCAACGATGCACATGACACTTACCACTTCCGCCTAGTGCAGGTGGGCATCATGAATATTAATGAGCGCAAGCGCACGTCAGCCAGCCCACGAGCCAGCCAACCGATTGCAGATGACGATTTTGTTCATTCATGAATGGATTTTGTAGTAAAATTTGTAGCAGCAAAAGTCTCCTCGTGCATTTTGAAGACATTGCCATTGAAATGGCTGGAGATTGACTGACAGTTTGCGAACAGGAACTGCTATAGTCTTTCGCACGTATTGTCAGCATTAGCTCATATTTTTTGTTTGTCACTAAAATATTTAAATTCATTGGTAAACACTGACTGTGTGGAACCAGAGACGTCACTCCTGGCTACTTGCCAAGATAGGATTTTTAGCATAACGTAACGCCATTTTTTCATTACATTCGGACATTTATTTCATACATTTATAAAGCTTAAAACAACACATTATATATGCAAGGTGAAATGTCTAATTGAGGTCTACATAAATTTCACAAGTGAGTTTGACCGTGGTCATAGAAGTGATGAATCCTGAAAGTTAGTGACGTGTTGCAGAGTGTGTGATCATAATGCATATAACCTAATGTCATCATTTAGTTTTTGAAAATCAATGTCGCTGTTGGCAGTCCTTGAATTTTATTTCATGTCTACAGTAGGAATCTTGTGGACAGTATATTTGTGCCGCTGCATGTCAGAAACCGATGTAGCATTGACTGTAATAGCGGCAGGAAGTCATCTACTGTTACAGCTCGGTGATGTTGATGTATGGCACAGTGTTGACACTGGATTCAAGACAGCCAAAGTGCAGTGTGTTGACAGCGGATCTGTACATGACATCGTGGACGTCAGCAAAATTCGACGCCTGTGTGCCGAACTGCTCTCTAAGCCACCATTTGCTTTCGAGTGTCAGCTGTTTGGTGTCACATCAGGCATGGGTATCATTTGTTCTGTATCACTACTATTACAACTGCAACAACAACCACTACTACTAGTACTATAGCGTGATGTTTTATAGAACAGTTACATCCTTTTTCTTTCTTTCGTGATTTGTTTGCATGGCGATAAATTCTTCTAAGTTCGCATTTGACTGTGAGGTGTTTGGTGTCATGCCAGATGCAGGTGTTGCACACAGACATGTTCTGTGAAGTATTGTGTCGACCCACATAGGGATGGCCGGGCTGAGTTGATGTGGGTGGTGGTGATGGTGGTTTAGTAGCATACCAGTAGGGTGTCAGTCTGTCAGATACCAACGATCAAGAGATTGTGGTTTCGACTCCCAGACAGGTTGCTATCAAGTGGTTATTACTTGGATGGGTCTGTCTGTCTGTGGGCAGGTAAACCCTCTAAGTACAAAACCAGTCACTAAGTTAACTCAAAATCTTCCATTCTCGAGTGCCGGCCTGTCTGGCTGGGGTTAATGCAGGGCACGTTCGTCTGTGTCGGGTGACATGTAACACTGTGTGATCTCGTGTGGCAGGTGATGCTCTGCAGCTCTGAGATGAGTCTCCCATAAAAAGCTATACACATCTTTATTTGTGCTCAGATGCAGGAATCAATCCCATCCCATGGAAGGATGGCCAGGCTGAGTTGACGTAGGTGTTGTATGTCTAGATGGCAGTATGGTGTCAGAGGTGAAGCGGCTGACAGATGACAAGGTGCTGACAGCTGAGCTGACGCTGGCGGCTGTCGACAGTGCAGACGATGAACGACATCAGCAGCGAATACAAGTGATACTTTACGACCGACAGATTAACATCAATTCCATCCTTGCTGGGAAACGCATTGCATTCGCTGCAGTCACTTGTGAGTCTGATCATTGTTATGTTATTACAGACAGGCAGACGTAGAAAAATACACAGACGGACAGACAGTACAGGTACAGAGACAGGATGCACAAATGTCGTTCAGACAGATGGACACACATCATGATTGTGCACCACAAACACTTGTGAGTGTAAGTCTCAGCACGGTTCTGTTATTGTAGACTGACACATACATGGTTTACATATGGACAGATGTACAGACAGTGGACGTCACATTCACTATGTAACCAAGTACGTAAGTACCTATTTATAATATAGTGCCAAAATCTCTCAAGGGAATCGTGGCAAATTGTAGAGCAGCTAGGAGACAAGATAAGCCAACTAAAACGATTTTTAAGATAAAGAATGGCCAAGCGAAGATGACCTGGCTGGTTATTTATGTGCTGACCCGAGATGGTTTGCCTGTCTGCTGTGACCGTCGTCTATCCGAGTGCTAACCAGGCTTGGCATCGAGTAACTTTGGTGATGGAGACCAGCGTGCTAGCCACTGTGCTAAGGCCAGCACATGGGGCATTGATATGTGAGATATGTTCGCCAATTGTCATTTTGTTGTTCATTGCTTTTCATATTGTATATTCGTCTGAAAGTGGTTGTTAAATTGTGACATTATGACAATTACAAACATCCACAATAGATGAATATAGGTCATTGTTGTTGTAGTTGTTATAGCTGTTGTTTGTTCTAGTATTGCTTGTTGTAGTTGTAGTGGTTGCTTGTTGTTGTTGTAGGTTTTCCACATGTTGAAGCTGACACGGAGTCTTTTGTTGCCGGTCACAAGTATGAGGTACGTTTGTGCGTACGTGTGGCTGGAGCATTTAGTAAGTAATGACAGCATTATCTGTGTCAGTAGTTGTCTGGATGGACTGGAAATGTTCGGGATTTTCACAGGGAATTGGCTGAAAATTTGTGGTCTGACTGTTTTAAGTACATCAAATTGCCTTATGATGTCGTCGTGGCTATTGTATTTTTTCATTGTACACAGACTGCAAGTGAGTGAGTAGGGTTTAGCATCTTGCCCAACCCGATATGGGTCATTTCAGGAAAGTGCACAGGTTATGAAATCATTTTGAGGAAGGTAATCTGCAGTTGCAGTTGCAGTTGCAAACAGCGGCCAACAACTGTAGATAGCTACATGGTTGTGATTGACAGCCTATATGAACTTGTCATCGCTTTATCTAGTGGTACCATTTCTGACCCCTGGGCGAGGACAGACAGAAGGTTGACACATTGCACCGTATGTGCGATTGTTTCAGTTAAAAATTGTGGGATCTGGACCTAAGTGTAATTAACGTTAGTTCTTGTTGCTTTTCTGTTCTGTCAGCAGAGTCATCTGCCTTTTTTATTAATGTTGGAATCTCTATCATTCACCACCTTCTTTTTCAAACTGGCTGATTTATCATGTCTAGTTTTTAGTTGGCAACCTGCTACCTCTGCCACTTTTTTCTCCCAGTTAAGTGAAGTGCGTCTGAACAGGAAATCAGCAGCTAGAAAGCATCAAACACATTCAAAACACCACCAAGTGTGCTCATGGAATTGCACACAAGCTGGCATGCTGTTGACTGTCTCACATGTTGCCATATTGTAATCCTTCAAACACAACATGCATTTCGCCCTGTGTGTGTTGCATTATTTATTTACTCACTGTGTTTGTCTGTTTCGACTGCTATAACTGCTCACGACTGCTCTAACTGATTCTTATTGTCAGACAGTCGTCAGACTGTCTGTTCGTTCACAGCTTGGACAGTTTGTTAGGTAGAGCAGTTGCGAGCCACCTTGCCTATCAGCCTGCTTACTTGGGACATCTATAAGCGACCCTTATTGGCAAACAGCGTGTCTGTATCCCACTCTCCCTCGGCTATTGTATGTAGCAGTTGTGAGCCACTTTATCTACTCGTTTGTCTGTTTGTGTCTGTCCTTCTTACTGGCGTTTGTATGAATCACTCACAGGTGGTGGTGACGGATGCGTCGGGTCCGGGTAAGTTCAGCTGTCAGCTGATGTTGAGTCAACTCGCATTGCAGCTGCTGCATGATAACATGAACAGCTTCTACAAGATTCCATGCTACAACCAGAATGACATCAGCACATTGCAGAACATTGCCGCTGACAACGATCTTGAACAACCTTCACAGGAGATGGAACGACCTCATGATGTCTCTGACGGTGACCTCGCCGAAGCTCTGAATACAACGGATGTCCTTGAACGACCTTCGCCACTTGCCCGACCTCTGCGGCAGCTGGAACGACCTCTGGCTGCTGCCTATAAAGGCGACCTCACTACTGGAGAAGATGAAGGTAATGAAAACGAAGATGAGGATGAGTTTTATGATGCAAAGTCTGGTGACGATGGTGATGCCGAAGCTGATGCTGATGATGAAGCTGGTACTCTGCTGACCAGTGACCAGTTGTATCTCGGCCTGTACTGTGCTGCACTCTACGACGGTTTGTGGTACCGGGCTAGGTATGTAATATTGTAGCAGTAGTAGTAGTAGTAGTAGTAGTAGTAGTAATGAGATTTAAGACTTGATTTAAAAGTGGCATGTAAAAATAGTTACTTTGTAGTGGAATATTGTTGTTTTAATGGCGAAGCATTTCTTCGATTCGATTTTATTCAATATGGCCGACACGCGTCTAGTTATGTGCTTGTACAAGTGACTGTGAATGCTCCACTCGTACAAATGAAGCTTCTACTGGCTGTAAACGGAAACCCAGACTTGTACTCGTACTCGTGTCTGTGTGAATGCAGCCTCACTGTCTGTGACCTGTATGTGTAGTGGTGGTAAAAAGGTAAAGGTAAATGTTGTACGTACTTGATAGAAACTCATCTCTGCCTTGTCAGAGCTTTGGAGCATCACCCGCAGTGTGGGATCACGCAGCATTAGCTGCCTCCTAATGTAGGTGAACATGCCCTGTCTTAACCCCGGCCAGACAGGCCGGTACTCGATTTACTTAACCCCAGAAGGATGGAAGGCTGTGTTGATTTAGGTGGTTGGTTATATACTGATATGGTTTACCTGTTCACAGACAGTCACCCATCCAAGTAGTAACCACTTGATACTGATCCGATCGGGCTTCAAATCAACAACCTCTCAATCGTAAGTCTACTGACACTTTACTGTTACACCACCAAGCCAGTACCAGTAGTAGTAGTAGTAGTAGTAATTGTTGTTGTTGTAGTAGGAGTGGCTGTTGTTGTTGTTGCCTACGTACAGGGTGAAGTCGGTGGAGGTAGACCAGGTTAAGGTCATGCTGATTGACTACGGCACAGAGACCTCCCTTGCCATCTCTGACTTGCGCCGACTCAAGGACCGGTTTACCAGTCTTAAGTCGATGTCTTTCCGATGTGTTCTGGAAGGCTGGGAGACTCCAGCGGGAAGAGAGGAAGATGATGATTCGGTCTTCACGAAGAAGTTTAACCAGCTTGTGTCTGATCGCAAGCTACTCGCTGATGTCGTGTCAATGACTGCTGAGCACGATGGGGTGGTTTCAGCTGACGAAGCCTCCCGCCATGGTGAACACCCGGTAACAATTGACAAATTACTACTGAAGGTTATAGATGTCTTTAGCAGGGTTTGGTTTTCGCCGGGGAAAAAAACCTGTTTTTCCTGCTTGAGAGGTTCGAGCCAGCAAAATACTTGTTTTAAACTGGCATGCTGCGAAAAGTACTCGAAAATGCTCATTACGCTAATGCTTGCGATATAGCGCAAGTAGATTACTATGCAAAGTTTGTACCAATTTGTATCATGCCCGAAGCAAAATTTGCCGTTGGTAAATTTACGACTTCAACTTTGTAAAGAGAATGACCGTGAACAAATTGACATGAAAACAAAACAATTGCATTGTTTTATATGTGAAAAAAGCATTACAAATATTGACGACATAGTTTAAGGTGGCAGAAACTGGCAAAAAAAACCTATTCTACCGCACTGGTTTTAAACTGGTTTAGACCATAGTTCAAACCATTTCTGGCAGAAACTTGCCAACCCTGCTAATAATAATAAAGATGTCTTTAGCTCTTTGTGTAAAAGCCTTCGCAGATCCACAGAGTGTCACTTTCCATATGAACATGGACTTTCACTTGAGCCATACAGGTTCGTGTTACTCAATTTACCTACCCTGATGCAAGGGATGGAATGCCGAGTTGATCTTTGTGGTTCTTTATGTACTTGGATGGTTTGCCTGTTTACAGATAGTTACCCATCCAGGTATTAACCATTTGATAGTGGCCCACCTAATTGAAATTCTCGTACCCAGAAACAAAATTCTCGAAAAATAACATCTCTAATTGTTAACCATGTAATTTGATTAGAAACTAAACTGTCATAATGCAAGCGCACGTCTGTTGTCACTTAGAACGGTTGTCATATACTCACCTGATGGCTTTTACAAATGAATTAAGATGCAGTCGTTTTTCTTGCATTTTCTAGACTATTTACGTTCTCTAGACACATACACTGTGTCCCCAAAAAATGTCCCACTATGTGATTGTCTATATCTTTGCCAAATATTAAGCGATTTTCAAAATTTTTTGCTGATGCATTCTGTAGACGATTAGCGATAAAGTGGTTATTGAATATTCTGCCACACAATAATTGTGTCACTACACTACTTTCTGAAATATAAATGCAAAAAAAACTAACAATAATAGACAGCAAGCATGTTGGTAAACAAAATACACTTCTGACCAAAAATGCAGTGAATGATCTGTACGATGTTACACTTTGTTAGATCCTTTTCTTTGGATATCTAGCGTGTTTAAAGATGTGTTTGTTTCTGACCTTTATGATTAAGTAAGTCTACCATTTTATCAACTGTGGTCGCATTATCTTCAGTACGTGCATGCTTTAGTCTGTTGGTCTCAAGCCTTTGATCAGTGTTGCATGTTCCCCAAATCTCTGTTAATAACATTCCCACTCTTTTCCTGTTGCAGTTTATCTTCAAAAATTCTGCCAGTAGCCCTATTCGCCAAAAACTGTATTTTTTGAACTGGTACAAGTTCATAATCAGAGCTTTGTCTCCATTGTTAAATGGCACATTACATCACCGGTATATCGCCAGTGCATTAAAGATTATTATTTATGGCAACATCGTCTGCTTTTGTTTACTAAACATAATTTAATTTTTGTATGAAAATTAGTAAAAATTATTTCAGAAGATGATTTTTGCATATGTATTATAGCGATTTTAGTGGTTTTTAAAATTCACGTGGTAGTGTAGCAACACAGTTAAAGTGTGTTGGGATATTTAACAACTACTTTATTGCTAATTGTCCACAGTATGTGCCAGTGAAAGAATTTTGAAAATCGGTTAAATATTTGGCGAAGATATGAGAAATGACAAAGTGGGACGTTTATTTGGGGGACACAGTGCTGATGATCACTTATGATTGACCACTTGAATGTGCATACACAAGTATATAAAAGTACAAATATTGATGAAATGTTTTATATGAAATGAAATGAAATTAGATTACACAATTTTTTAAATATTTTTAATGGATAAATTTTTAAAACTAGTAATTGGTTAATTATTTGTTAATATCTGCAACCCTAGACTAATTTAAGTCATTTAATCGATAACATTCTATTAACACCCAGTTGTCAGCCCACAGATGTGTACAATTTGCCGGACGACTCAGATGGATGACGGATGGACCGACAGACGGACAGAATTACCGTAGCTAATACACGCTATAGTTATGCTAGCTCTCGCGCGTAAAAATCCCGGATTAATTGAATTGCATGATTATGTTTGCTCTGTGCAGCAGTATGTGGTGCGTCTGCTTGACATGGGTCTGTCGGTTGGTGAGCGTCTAAGCTACCCTGATGCCTATCGTCCCGTGACTGTCTGCGTGACGTCGGCGACGTCTCCTAGTGACTTCTGGTGCCGTCGCTGCATTGACGACGATGCAAGCACCACAGAGTTACCGCTGCTCATGGATCGCATCGCCGACCTCTATGCCAATGTCAGTGCATCGGCCGAGGAGATTGCGAGCTTTGATGATGAAGACAGACTTTATGCTGCTAGGTATTTATCACTGCTGCTGCTGTTCTTACTGCTACTGTGTTGTAGTCGTGCCTTTGGTACACGTTCTGTTGTTTGTCATTTGTAATAAATGTATTGTGGCTCACTGGTACATTTTGCCAGGAAAACAATCTGAACTAAAATGAACAAGAAAATAGGGTTGCCTAATGGCTAGCATGAGGTACAAAGTTAGATTCTTTACAGAAACTCCCCAGTTTACCCCAAATGGGGTACTGACTGCATCCCAGATACTTACATTGAGAATTGTGGCCAAACCACCACTACAGTTAATGGCATGGTTACTGTTGACAGCCTATAGGAATGCGGACAGGTGTCCATCCATACTGTTGCCAACCCCCTATGGACACTTCTCCTAAAATAGAGGTTCTGACCCCCGGAAATTTGCATGGCACATTATGGTCAAACCGTATAAGCGCAGTGATCACTACTAACAGGCTACGGACATTTGCAGATGCCCTATCTAATGCCTCCATTGCCGGTTTTCCACTTCCATTAGTACAGCTACTATTAAAGCTCCGCTGTGTGTTGCTAGGTACACGGATGGTGTCTGGTATCGTGCTAAGGTGATCTCGTCGCGTCAGTCCGCTAATACATTGGCAGCTACTGACTACTCGGCCACACTGGTAGCCACTGATGACTTGGCCGCACCTGAGGCCACTGAAGAATTATCTACACCATTGGCCACTGAAGAGTCGGCCTCACTTGAGGTCACTGATGACTCAGCCCCACCACCGATGGTCACTGAAGACTTGGCCACAGTTGACTCGACCACCCCAGCAGCCACTGATGATTTGGCCACACCATTAGCCACTGAAGACTTGCCCACAGTTGACTTGGACACACCGTTGGCCATGGTCATTGCGACCACACCGGTGGCCACTGTCGAAGTGCTATTCATAGACTATGGAACTAAGACTGAAGTCCTAATGTCTGATCTTCGTCTGCTGCCTGACGACTGCTGCACCCTGCCGGCTCAGGCCGTTCACTGCCGTCTGTCTGGCATTGAGCCCTCCTCTTCTGCTCCGCAGATGGATGGCCAGGCTGAGTTCATCTCAGCTGATGCAACGGCATGGGATGAAGCCAGCATGAGTAGGTTCATAGAGCTTGTCATGTGCACTGACGATGAGAGATTTTTGCAGCTGGTGCCAGTCAGTGTGGTCCGCAACTCTGCCGGTGAGGTCGTTGAGTACTGCGGTCGGCTGTTGGATGGGGACAAGGACATCGGGGCAGAGCTAGTGACTAGTGGTTATGCCGTTGAGTCAACACCTGACATCAAATTTCGGCAGCAGACTCGTGAACCCAGGAGACGGTCTTCAGGTTTTTCTTCATCGGAGGATCGCTGCAATTTGTTTGTGTCTTTTGATGCCGGGAGTGACGCAGCTGTGACTGCAGAAGATGATGCTGCAGTTGGTGAAGTTGTGGCTCATGGCGATGAAGCTGATAGAGCCATGGCTGCTGATACGGCTGCTGTTGGTGATGCCATGGCATCTGGTGATGATGGTGTCAAAGGTGTTAATGTGGTCGAAGATGAAGTAGCTGTGTGTGACACCGAGCTTGTGCCTAGTGATGATAATATTTCTGATTTTTCTGTGGGAGATGTCGATGGATGTACTGACGCAGCTGACCAAGCCGAAGCTGATGATGATGAAGGTGAAAAAGCCGTAGCTGAAACCAACAAAAGAGACAAAGCTGAAGCAGATGAAAGTGAAATAGCTGAAGCCGACGCTGTTGAAACTGATCAAGGTGAAGCTGATGTAGGTGAAACAGTCAAAGCTGATAAATATGAAAAAGCCGAATCTGATAAAGTTGAAGGTTTTCTTCGTGGCAAAGTTACAACTGGTGAAGGTGATGAGGTCGAAGGCGCTGAAGGTGCTAAAGTCGAGATGGATGAAACTGAAGCTGAACTTGAAGCTGATCAAGGTGATAAAGTCGAAGCTGCTGAAGGTGAAGCTGATCAAGTTGAAAAAGTAGAGGCCTTTGAAGCTGAAGCTGATGATGTAGGTGATCAAGGTGCAGAAGTTGAAGCTGCTAAAGCTGAAGCTGAAGATGAAGGTAATAAAGTCAAACCTGGTGAAGTGGAAGTTGCAGCTGATCAAGGTGATAAAGTCGATTCAGCTGAAGCTGAAGATGCGGATATTGCTGATCAAGCTGATAAAGTCGAAGCTGTTGAGGCTGTATTTGATGAAGGTGAGAAATTCACAGCTGCTGCAGCGGAAGCTGATCAGAGTGATAAAGTCAATGCAGCTGAAGCTGATCAAGCTGATAAACTCATAGCTGTTGAGGCTGAATCTGGTGAAGGTGGTGAAGATGCAGCTGACGAAGTTGATAAAGTCAAAGCTGTTGAAGCTGAAGATGAATTCGATCAAGGTGACAAAGTCAAAGGTGCAACTGTAGCTGATGAAGATAATACAGTCACAGCTGGTGGAGCTGAAGCTGATCAAGGTGATGAAGTCGAAAGTGATCAAGGCGATAAAGTCGAAGCTGCTGAAGCTGAAACTGATGAAAATGACAAAGTCGAAGCTTCTGATGGCGAAACTGATGAAAGTGGCAAAGCCGATGCTGACGATGCTGATGTTCCAGATGTTGGTGATACTGCAGACATTGCTGACGATGAAGTTACGGATGATTTCGACGAAGCAGTGGAAAGTCTCGGTAAATTCTTGACTGTTTATCATCTGTCTTGTCTCTTTGCTTATATTGAAAGAGTTGTCTAAAACTAGTCCATTTATGTTTTTCTTACAACGAGGCGCTTTCCAAATCTGGTCGAGATCTGGATTATCATTGTGACATTAAGTATCGCTTGAATCATTTTTGAACAAAATTAAAGACCCAAAGCACTTATTTCGTTACTCAGTACCTTCTGTTACGGTGTCCCGCAGTCTGATGGTTTTGCGACCGCTAAGCAATTGGACAAGCCTGTACTATTTGTCTAAGTTTTGAATATTTGTGCTTGTTTCTGTCTGTTTATTAGTGTTCGATTTACAGTTAGCAGTTGATTGTTGTAGCATGTCTGCTGTTTTGTAACGTTTCTTAACATATTGTATTTTTTTGCAGCTCTTAACCACTAGTCATCTGTAGGCTACTTCAACTGGGATTTTCTTTCATGCATTTCCATCACAGTGATGTGCTGAGGTCTGATGTTGAATGTTGTATTTCAGAAAAAGCTGATTTTAGTGAGTCTTAAGTTCAGTTGGATTATTTCATATTTGATGCTCTTTATGCAACCAACCACGCAGGTTGACTCGGCCCTTTTTCCCTCTGTAAGGTGGTAAAATTAGTGTCAGTTTTTCGGGCTGAAAAGTAATAAATGGCGATGGTGAATGTACACGCTGTAGTTGCAGTTTAGGTGGATCTGTGGCTTAAGCTGATTGCCTTGATCCAGAGATTAGTGGCACCTGGCGCTTGCGCTGGATTTATCAAATGAACCGGTGAACTCTTGCAGTGGCAGTGCTACGGTGACAGCACCATAAACATTGTCGTAAGTGGTTTGGTGATGTATCACAAAGTTGTGGGTTCACTCTGCCGAAATTCATGCACTGGACATGGCGCTAGACATCATCCGCCGTACAAGAAGCAAAGATTGTGTGGTTTTCTCGGACTCTTTGTCTAGCTTACAAGCAATCGAGAGCTGTAAAGTCGAAAATCCACTGATCTATTGATCCTGAAGGATCACAACCAACTAATTAGCAGTGGTAAATCTATAACCTTTTGCTGGATTCCCAGCCATGTGGGTATCCGAGGAAACGAAGATGCTGACATCGCCGCTAAGGCTGGACTTGATGTCGCCATCACCAACATGAG
>Ga0209671_1001053_pt1 | contig 21695 bp, 9 predicted proteins | sample WorMetHERISLAND2_2_FD_187401 | JGI IMG/M metagenome (GOLD analysis project Ga0209671, IMG submission 187401) | Marine gutless worms symbiont microbial communities from Max Planck institute for Marine Microbiology, Germany - Olavius geniculatus... | ecosystem: Host-associated > Annelida >... | reverse complement strand
GTTCCCCACAACCCTCCCCTCCCGCCCTCGGCACTCGTACGTGCCTTGCACAAACTGCAATTTATAACATCTTATTTTTAGCTAGTAGAACTGCGTGAAAATGTGCTATTTCAGCAATGGGTTTTTGAAAGACCCTCGCACAGAAAAGGGCTGCGACACCCCTTCCCAGGCCACACCTCCTCCTCCAGCGCCTTACCCCTTCATAGTCCACTGTGTAGGCCTGTTAAATTAAAAAGTGAACAACTGAACATGTGTAGGTTACTTCCAACAAGTACTTATAAATAGGGCCTATTGCTGATTTCACAACATGCCACCAAAAACTGGCGCTAGAAAACACTTCAAATGTGCCAGATACTGAATCTAAGCAATGACAGAATATTGTCATCGACACATAAAAAGCTGTTTTAAAACATCTTATTTGAAAAACAGCATAAAATAGCACTTCATTTGAAGCTTAACAATATGTTCTTCAAATGTTGTTCAATCTCATTTAATTTCATTTCGACAGACTACCCACTTGTACCCAGCTCTGTGAAGTACATAAAAGTATTTTGTTAAAAAGCCGACTTGATCGAGTTTCCAGAAGTCACCGGTTTTAGCAAACTGGAACACAGAGACCAAAAAAGGAACAAAAATGTTATCAACATCAGCAAATATAAACCCCATCTAGGCACTGACTGCTACACATGCCAGTACAATAAATCACAAATTATTAGTAGCAGTATACAAGTAAAACCACTTAACCATTAAGGCTGTTGTGGCAGAATATTATAAACCTGATCGACACTCTTTCTGTCATGCAGCCAACAGCTATTAGCAAAGCACTGAGTAAAATTACATTGACGATAAAAATTAATGTTAGTAATGCAGCCTCAGAATGTAACTTATTCTACATAAAGCCCAACAAGGGCATCTGCAGAAATACTTCTAAGAGGCAAGGAGGGGAGGAGGGACAAGGTGCCAAGAAAGTGAGTGAGTGAGTGAGTAGGGTTTAACATCCCACCCGACACAGTATAGGTCATTTCGGGGATGGCCTTTCCAGGCGGAATGTACACAAACACATAATAATGGACCAGTAAGTTTAACCTTTACAATAATGAAACAAAAGTTTTAACCTTTACAGAAAAACCCAATAGGGAACACAGAACAGAAAATGACGTAAACCTAAAATTGTAAGAACTCTCCATTATTCATGTGCATATGTAACAGTAATGACAGTTCTAATAATTTTCCCTGTTATCCTCCAGACAATCATCAATCTCCTAAAGCTGTATATTGCAGGACAGGGGGACAAATGGGAAGGATGGCTTAGGGGTATCCACCACTACAGCCGAGGAAGAAATCAGGAAAAGCATCCTCGAACTCACAAAGCATAATCCGGCAGAAAGACTCGACTGAAAATGAACTTGATGCATTTTAGATGCACAAAATACTTCTGCAGGCTGGTTAGCATAAAAAGCAAGTGATATGAATTTAGATTTTTCTGTCTTTCCCCCCTCCAACTGGAATTGAGTCAAGGTCTGGGATATTCATCCTGGCCCTGTTTAGTAACTGATAAGATATGAGTGGGGAGTAGAACCAAGCAAGAATCTTTCATGGGTTTGTATCGTTTTTTGTGTGACACAAATTTCGTTGGAAGTAATTAGAGTAAATTGGTCATTGCCACTTGCCGCCATGAACTCTGGCAGCATACTGTAGCATGTTTTCGTTAGAACCAGATCTCAACCAGGTGAGCATAGCAACATAACAAAATAATGCATGGTGTCTCAAAAAGCATCCACGGCATTTTTGGTTGTAACTTCAAGAAAAGTTGCCAGATTCTAATAATTTCTGGTGTGAATATTCCCGACACAACTTGCCATCAATGACTGTTCAGCTTCCCACTTCATCCAATGTTTGCTTCTGCACTACCAAGGGATGCAGACCAAACAAAATATGCATTGAAATGTGCAAAAATGTAAACAAAAAACATTCCCGTCATTATCAATCATAACTTGAAAAACATCATTAGATTTTAATAATTGTTGGTCTAAATATTTCTGACAACTGGCTATTGAATAATTGTTTAAGTTCCCACCTCACCCAACTTCTGCTCTTGCACCACCTGGGGAAAACTGACCAAGCATATCATGTGTTGAAATAAATAAAAAAAACTTCAATAAATTCTATCTATCCAGATCTCTTGCCTCCAACAGCCAGTCGACGAGGTATGACTGTCATAAAGCAGTGTGTCTACCAGATGATGTTCAGGAATGTTTATGAATTCAAGAAGTGACTGGTGAAGTCTGGATTAGTCTGAAGCAGAACATTATCGATACTGACTGCTGTCAATGAATGTGGAAAGCGTCTCCATGCCTGTATTCGCACAACGCGCCCATATTTCAAGCAATTTTGGTGTAGGCAGTTGAAAAACGAAACAATTGGATGAAATGTCAGCTAGTCTCCAGAAAATTAACAAAATACGTTTTTGCGCATTATTTAGATTAAGCAATAATACTGGCAAGTTGTCTCAGAAATATCCGTGCCAAAATTATTAAAATCTGATAACCCTTCTTCAAGTTACAATCGAAAATGTTTGGGATGTTTTTTTGACAGTGTAGAACTGCACGTATTTTCACTTCACTATAGCTTTACGTACACCGTGGTCCATAAAAAACGTGCCAATTTTATTTCTCAAATAGCTTCATAAAACATTGGCCAATTTTGACAATTTTTGGCACGTGACATCAGAAAAAAACTTGATGCAAACAACTATAGTTTTGGTCACCTCACATTAATACTGTCGCTATACTACCTTGTGAAATGCAGAAGTTATAGTTTGGCCATTTACAACAATGAATTCATACTGGATAGTGCATGCGTCAGCTCGGATATGATTAACTGAAAAGCGCCAAACACGATTGGCAACTATTGTATCTCAAAAAGTCAATGTATCACATCACACTGTCTTTATTACAGCATGTGCTCAAAATGTCCTCCTCCAGCGCAAATGCAAGCGGAAAATGTTGACACCAGTCGCAAGCAGAAGGCTCAACAACCTGCATTTCACAAGGTTCAAAAATTATTAAAATTGGCCAATGCTGCACGGACCTATTCAAACAATAAAAGTGGCATGTTTCGTTATGGACCACAGTGTAGATGTACACATGTATTTTCTGAGATCAGACAAAACATGACAGACTTATCATTTTCCAAAAAAAGGGCATATGCTCTTTCCCCTCTGCGGACACCAGCACCAAATAATGCATAGTTGCAATAACACACATAAAGCAGCTCAAAAATTAAAGACAAACGAAAACAAAAAATTCAACAAATAGTAACAATGAATAGAGTACCGATTAAACACACACACATAAGCCTACTACTGTAGAAGCAAAATTTAGGCTAAATTCTAATTCAACCTAACAACATGATTCTTCCAAATCATGAAAAACAATAACAACACCGCAACAATGCTATCAAATATAAATTTACAGCTTTTCACTCAGTCAAGTGAACATGATGGAATGCTACTTTACTGCCACAACTTCTAGCAAGGAAGTGGACTTAAACAGTTTGGTATCGCTAAAGCCGAACAATTCCAAAATTAAAGCAACACAGATTCAATGTCACTGCACATAATCACGCTCCATTAGTTCCACCAATTCCCGGGAGAGCTGTGCAAAAGCTGGCCGACATTCCGGCTCCTGAAATCAAGCCAAACAACATCAGCATTGTAAACATCATTGCCCCACAGACCTATAAATAAGTAGACTGTTTTCTCACTGTTCACCTAATGCAACGAGTAGAAGCCACTTAAAGCCCATTTCATTAAATATTCATCGTGCATATTTCAGTGGGTATGATCCACCGACCTATAGCTGCGTTTTTGATGCCTAACGCACTAGTGTTAGTTCATAGATAAATATCTGCTAGCAAACCAGATTGTTTTTGCTATTTTATTTTTATTAAATAGCACATCATGAACTTTTGGGTCATGTAGCTTTAACCTTAGGACTTTTTGTTGCGCAAACCAAATTAAGGATGCTTGTAAATCGAACTATATCAAATATTTATCGTGCATATGCGGAATGGGTGTGGCATTTTTTGGGCTTCAGAGTTTTTGCTAAGTCAATTATCTATGGTATATCTTATCTTAGGGGATACAAAGTGTTGAAACAACAATACAAAAGATGCTAAACTGCACGGCACATAACGAAAAGCTATTGCTTTCAGTGAAACAGGTATAGCATTTGGCCTGCAAAAACCGCTACTGAAACATCTCCAAAGGTTCTGCGTAAAGAACCACACGTAACCTAAATTAATCGTAACGTAACGTAGATTAATCACAGAAAAGTAGGCCAACAGCAGTAAGGCAAAAAAATTAGTTGACAGTAAGATGGGTACTGGGACAAACTGGTAATCTAGATGGGACAAATGACATTTTCAGTGAAATCTTCCTTTATTTCAACAAATAAATCAACCAACTGATTAATTTTTGCCTAGACAGATGATCTACAATGATCTTAATTACAAATCATTCAATCAATCAAATGAAACCTGCAACTGCTACTTACATACTGCCAGCATTGCTCCATTATTGAGAATACTGTGTCTGGGCAGTTGTCTGGTTGGTTGAGATATCGTCGTTTAACACAAACATGATTGACAACATCTGGGTTGTTTCTGCCGGAATACGGCATTTCTCCGCATGTAAACACCTCCCACATTAACACACCTACAGCAGGCAGACGCATGCAGTAGCAGAAAATTTAGGCATGCTACTATTAATACTGTACTTTATTTATTTTTATAATGAAATTTCATCAAGCATGTTCCTAGATAAAAATAGCTGAATGCTGAAAATTTGCAACAAAGATGCAGAAGTGTTTTGATACTGCACAGAATAAAAATTAAAATGTAAACATATGTTTGAGTTAGATTTGCAGGAATTTGGGATAAAATAAAACCCCTTTATTACAGTCACGCCGAAGTGCACATAACGACAGTACCGTGGCTCCACCTTGTGAATGATATCGACTTGTGTCGTAGCCTGAAATCACAAAAAAATCCATAAAAAAACCCTATTTTGGCGTTCAATGTCATCCAAAGTCATTGAATTCGGCGCCAATTGAGACCCAGTGTACGACTTCCTATTAGTGATTAATAGTAACCTAGGCCCTATCTCGCACCATTACTGAGATACAGTGACTTATTGGCCAAAAATCACAAATTTTGCCTACCCCTCTCATTTAGTGCCCTCGTTCGGGGTGACCCCCTTCGAATATATGGAAAAGCTTTACGGTTCCTGAAACTAGAGTCTTCCAGGCAGCCGACGGTGAAGATTTGGTGATTCTAGCTTGCATCGTTTTTGACTGATCCACCTGTGTGACAGACAGACAGATGGACAGACAGACAGAATTGCGATGGCTAAGACATGCTAAAAGCAGTAGCTGCTTTCTCGCATAAAAACTAACCAGCTTACATTTGTCACAAGACGAGCTATCCACAAAATTTTGGTGAAAATCCATATGGCTGCTTTTGTATATATTTTCATGACAGTTAGTACACAAGTGATGACCTGCAGCCTTGACTAACTGTACTCACAGTCTTGCAAATTAACTGATGATGATATGTTTGTCTGCAAACAAATGACACAAAAGAATGTTTCCAGCACTGCATAACAGTGGATAATGCACAAAAGTTACAAGTGATGATCTGTACGCTACAAACCGAAGGCCCAGACATCAGACTTGCTGCTGAACTTTGTGTAGCCAAGTATCTCCGGCGACGACCACTTCACTGGATACTTGGAACCAAATGAGCTCGTGTATTCATCGTCAATTACAAACCTTTACAATCAGTCACAACAGAGATTTCTGATCGTCAACATTACGTATTGTATCTCAACAACCTCTAGAACCCTACCAAATTTCAAGGTCATATAGGTCTAAAATCAAAATCATAGGACCGGAATTCCGGATTTCAACCATTGCAAGCTAGGACAAAAAGTTGCAAACACAATAACTCGTTAACTGCTGCATTTGGCTAGATAAAATTCTGCACAAAGATATGCCTTGACAACCTCTAGAACCCTGTTGAATTTCAAGATCATACTCCAACATCAAGGTTACGTGGGTGTTTTTTTCTGTGTGCATAATGCTGCAGCTACTTGTGGACAGTACTTCGCAGTAAGCAAGGATTGTTGAATGTTTTCCAAAATAAATCACTTCCAAAACTGTCTGATTGCTCAGTCAGGCAAAGTATCACCACGACCAACATTAGCAACAGCAATACCTGCCACTGTCCATGACAACTAACCTTGCGAGTCCAAAGTCGGCAACTTTGACGACGTTGTTCCTGCCCACGAGGCAATTACGCGCTGCAAGGTCACGATGAATGAAGCCATTTGCTTCAAGGTACTCCATTGCTGAACAGACCTGTTGCCATTACATCATGTGCATTTTCATTCAAGTTACACTACAATGTAAAAAAAGTCTATAGCTAGCCACAAGACCCATAGGGCAGCACTGATCTCCATTAACTCAACCCTCAGCCAGACACCATTTTACACTGCCAGACCACAGATATGGGGCTGTGCTGGTTTACATCCCAGCTTTTGCCGGTACTTAGTGCACACTGCACCTACCTACAGAGGAATGGCCTGGCCGAGTTGACCTGAGGGGCTAGTTACATAACTACATGGATGGTTTACTCACCTGTCAATAATCACCCATCTAAGTAGTAACTGGGTCTGGTGTTTATTAACTTCGTTGATGTGACCAATGACCAACGACGTTACTGACTAAGCCAAACCACCAGTTGCCACACCGTGGCAGCATAGCCTACATTAAAAAGCAAAACGTCAGCCTGGGCTGACACAATATGACCACTTTATTTCGACACAAAAGTCAGAATAATAAAAACTAGGCTAAATGATGATGATGATGAAGATGAACAAAAAGTACAGATATTACAGAACAAAATGCTATGCTAAAAATCAAAGTAACCAATCATCAAAAATCTGATGCATAATCTCATATTTGCTGTGACCGTAACAAACACGAAGTAAAATCCAGTTGGAACAGCCATCCACATATACAGCACTTACTTATTATGTGCAATAGCAGAATGCTTCATGCGTCTTAGCTATCATCTGGGCGTCTGTCTGTCTGTCCGTTTATCCATCACACTCGTGATCTGTATCAAAACGGTGCAAGCTAGGATCACGAAATCCTCACTACGGGCTGCCTCAAGGTCTCTAGTTTTTCGCGACAAAATTTCGTGCTCCTAGGTGAGGGGGTTCCCCTCGAACGAGGGCGTCAAAGAGGGGTACCCCCAAAAAGACATTATTTTGCCATTATTGGCTCATATAGTGTGAAAACGGTTGCAGATATGTACAGACTTGCTGCCTATCATAACAAGCACTAGTGACAAGCTTTTTAGATTTGTCAACATCGATGACCTTGAACCCCCAAAAAAGGGTTTAAGTAAATTTTTTGCAATTTTTGGATGCAGCGCACATTTCAACACTGAACTGCAACAAAATGGCTGGAGATAGACCAAGACAACCTGCATACGAAATTTTCAGCACTAAACGTGAATTTTAGCAGTCCAAGTCCCGACAACCTAGGTTCAAGGAGGCCGGCGCAGGTGGGCGTCAAAGACAGCTACCCCCCTAAAAAGTGGTTTTTTATTGCAATTATCTCGTGTAGCGTGAAAAAGTTTGCAGATAGCACACACATGCTGCTTATGGTAACAAGCAATAGTGACAAACTTTTTATTCGTGTCAACGTCGATGACCTTGAATGACCTTGAACTCCCAAAATAGGGGTTTTTAGTGATTTTTTGCAATTTCTGGCTGCGACACACATTCAACGCTGAATTGCAATGATATGGCTACAGATATTCCAAGACGACCTGCGTATAAAATTTTTAGCAATAAACATAAATTTTAGCAGTCCAAGTCCCAATCCCCTAGGTTCAAGGAGGCCGGCGCAGGCGGGCGTCAAACACTGCCCCCCACTGAAAAGTGGTTATTTTACCGCAATTGTCTTGTGAAGCGTGAAAATGGTTGCAGATAGGCACACACATGCTGGTTACCATAACAAGCAATAATGACAAGCTTTTTAATAGTGTCAACGTCGATGACCTTGAATGACCTTGAACTCCCAAAATATGGGGTTTTTAGTGAATTTTTTGCGATTTCCTGTTTTGACACGCATTTTAAGAATGAACTGCACTGAAATGGCTGAAGATGGACCTGGACATCCTGCATATGACATTTTTAGCATAGAACGTACATTTTTAAGAATCTAAGTTTCAGTCTTTTAAATTCAAGAAGTCTTCCATATAAAGGCCTCAAATTTAAGTACTTTTTAAAGAAGCACTAATCTTATTGCTGTAGGCCTACATTGATTGCCAAAGTGGCAGGACCTCTATCGCGCATCATGTGAGCTTTGCTCAAATTACAACTGAAAGTCCACCTTCACATTGTTTAGCACTGTAGATGCTTACTATATGGTGCTGCGAGCCATAACACGAGTCATTTTTTTGGAGTCTTGACAGCCTGTGACCTTGACCTTTCAAAATGAAAATTGGTCACTACATTGGTTACTCGCATCCTGAAGAACTCTGACGCTGATTTTGAAATTTTTACGCGTTTTGTTCTCAAGTGGAGAAGCCCATATGGGACTGATGTGCAGCGATAAAAAAACCCATACAATAGCTTATTAGTACAGCCACAAAATAAACTCTAAAATAAAATTCATTCCCAGTATTGCCTAATAGACTGACAGAAAACCTTCCAGGCCAAAACAGCTTACAGCTGTACAATTTCCAAATGTTTAGTTCATTACTGGACATCACTTAACACAAAGTAACTCCAGAACACTAGCTGGTGAAAAAGTGAGTGAATAGAATTTAACGTCCTGCCCTACTCACTCACTGGTTAAAAAAATCAAGATTAAACAAACAGAACATTCAAATATATCCTTCTAAATATAATACACTTAAATTCCGACATCAAGTTATCATTTGACCTGGATGCAAATGTCAAGCAACTGGCTCGTTTTCTCTTTGAGAACATGCTTTTGTCGTCGCAAGAAATGCACCAACGCTCCTGCGATGCAAACAAACTGCATGCCAAAGATGCACTCAAAGGTACGAAAATAAAATAAACTAAAATGAAACAAAATAAAATAAACAAAACCGAACTGAAGTATGACACGTTACGACATCAGATTAGTTCAGTTTAGTTCATTTCATATCTGTCGCTTTGAATGCACCTTTACAGTGACAGAAGCATTATTAATCGTGGGTCCGATGAAACGCCGCAACGGATGTCCGGTGCAGTAGGGCTGTTGCAGTTAACCCTAACCCTAATCATCTGGTGTGGTCCGGTGCAGTGTTTCATCGAACCGTAAGTCATGCCTGCCTTAATTTCACTGTTATGACCAATTCATTTTTAATACCCATTAGGCTAGTCCAAAAAATAAAAAGTAAACTGTCATTTAGATTTCAATTATTTGAAAACTGAACTGGGGCATCCATAACATTGAATTATCCTCCTGGTTTTCCACAGACAGTACAAACAATCTGCAGTTAGGGATGTTAGTTTATAGTAGAGATTTTTTTAAAATATGCGGAACTTTTAAAGGGAAAATATGCGGAATTTGGTGAAATATCTGGCGCAATATGCGGCACATGTATGTGGCATATATGCGGCATATTTCTCGGCATATTTCTGGCATACGCAAATTCGAGTGATGGAGAATCATAATCATGATCCTTAATAGGCCTTTCCTGCACAGTTTTGACTTTTTCAACTTCAATTTATTCAACGTCTAATTGTAAATACTGGTAATCATTTGCCGCCAAAATATTTAGCGGTTTTAAAACAACATTGGACAAGGAAAATGCTGAAAAATGCGATCACATATGCAGAAATACGCAGCATATATGCAAATATATGCGACTTTTTGCATATTCATCATAATTTTTGCATATGCAATTCTGAAAATGCCATTATATGCAGAACAAAATAATGTTCATACGAACACGAAGTCTGTCCAATGCATATCGATAGTTTACAGTATATGTCTATATAAATATAATCAGTGAGCCGTTTAGACCAGTAGAAAAAATCAAACAGTTGAATTTCAAATTGTACAGCAGCAATAATCCTTTCATCATTCTATATTGTTTTAACTAAACAACAGATATTGTCAGTCACGAGACAATTCGATTCGTCACTAGTGCTCTACTATAAATGGTCCATCGTCACCATGTGTCTATCTGGCACCCTTACGGAGATATGGCGCCTCAAAGATAACGGGGTCAAGAGTTTGACCTTTTGGGGTCACGTGACGTCATCGGTCACGTGACTGTTCGACTCCCGGGGGTCGAGTTCCTATGGGTGGTCCATAGTGATCACGCATCTATCTGGCACCATTACGGAGATATGGCGCCTCAAAGATAATGGGGTCACGAGTTTGACCTTTAGGGGTCACGTGACGTCATCAGTCACAGAAAGAAAGATGGAAGAAGGAAAAAAAGGAAGGGGGAGGGGTAAGGAAGGAAAAGGGAAAGTGGAAGGGGAAAAGGAAGGAAAAGGGGAAGGGAAATGAAAAAGGGGAAGAGGAAAGGGCAAGGGAAAGGAAAAAGAGATGGAGAAGGGGAAAGAAAGAGGGAAGGAAAATGGGGAAAGGGAAAGGGAAAAGAACAAGGGGAAAGGACAAGGGGAAGGGGGAGGAAAAGGGGAAGGAAAAAGGGAAGGAAAAGGGAAGGTGGAAGGAAGATAGCTTAAGAAATGTAGGACGCATGGATGCAAGCACGGACGCACGGATGCACGGACGCAAAGGTGATTTTATACTCTGTCCAATGCACACTGGACAGACAAAAATATGCGATATGTGGGTTTTGGCAAAACAAAGTTGCATATGCAATCACATATTCGCATACAACCAGCATCCCTATGCAGCGTAAGTCAATACTTCTACTGGTACTATGCATTATACAAGAAAAATAAGTAACTAGATGCAAGTCATAAAACAGATTATATCAGCTGCAAAAACTCAAACCGTTTCTCATGTACTCAGTGACAATCATGATCGGTTTCTTTTTCGTACAAACGCCCCAGAGTTTAACAAGGTTCTTGTGCTGAAGTTTTCTGTAACAAGTCACAATACAAAAGCACATGTGAAAGTCATGACAAATGAGGCAAAGAAAACCATCGCAGTGTTACTAACCCATGACATGATATATCTTGATATCATGATACAATATCATAATATGATCGATAATATGACTATGGTAATGCAGCGTGGTTTGGTGACAGAAAGGCATGGCAATATCTATTGCCACAGCAGCCAGCATCACATAGTTTGAGTGATGCTGCTTTAGAAATTAACAATAAGTAATAGAAATGAGTATTAATATTTTAACAAAAACAATAGACATACTTACACCATGACCTTTGCCTCGTCAATAAAATCGTCTTCGGACATCGTGCCGTCCTTCATGGTCTTAATGGCAACCTCTTGGTCATGCTTGTATATGCCCTTTGTCACTTCCTACAACAAACATTCTACAACATGACCCATGCAGTCCTTTGATGCTGTTGGTTGAGTGACGGGGAAAGCATTATTAAATTAATGCTGTATTAACAACTGTGCCAAAATACTGCCATTGACTGCCCAGCCAAATGCACAGCAACTCTGAAAAGATTGCTGTTGGTTCAACAAAAACTGTAAGCAGCAACAGCAGCCATTAGCAGAAATAGAAAGCTGCTCCTACCCTAGTGGCACCATATCTTTCGTATATGTCTCAGGGAAAAAAACAGTCATCACGGTAAAAAATGTGTGGTCTTTTGTGACAAAGCACTGCTACAGTGATGAGAACAAAGAACAAATACAAAAACTAGAAAAGCACTCGAAGAGCGCAGACCTCCGCCAAGCATGCTAACTGCGCGTCTTGTGAGCATTAGCTCAAATTTCCGGATCAACCCAAAATTGAATCACTTGTAGCTTTTGCCATTCCCGACATTCCCTGAAAATTTCAGAAAGATCCGTCCATAACTTTTTGAGTTATCTTGCTAGCAGACAAACAAACAAACAAACAAACTCTGGCAAAAACATAACCTCCTTGACGGAGGTAATTACTGGAAAAAATGACTGAAAAGACCCACCCCAAACTGGCCTGCACCAAGCCGCTCTTTCATCTCAATATCAGATGGATCAATCTCCTTTGCATCTAAGAACACCAATCAGTAAATATCAAGTTTAACAATAACACATAAACAGCATGCTAGCGTTATCCTGATACGATGAACCAAATGCAATAACTAATACCAGCTGGCAAACAGAAGCAGATAGCAGATAAACTGAATTTCTAGTCACGCACAAACTTATGCCGTAATTTACAGTACAAGCCTTAAGCAATTATTTTATGTTTAAAAACTACAGGCACAATAACAATAAAACCCTGTTTATAGTTGTTATGTCTTGGATATAGGCCTAAGTATTGATTAACAAGAAGCCAAGCTGTCACTAGGATAGTTGACCATACTGGTTGCAACTGACCGTCAAAATCATCCAAAGTCAATGATTTTCATTTCATCTGAAAGGGCGTATGCCAGTTCCTTCTAGTGATTAATAGTAACCATGGCCAAATCTCTCACCGTTTCCAAGATATGGCCAGTTTTCACTATACAGACGACGAACAGACAGACAAATGACAACTCGTACCATAGGCTTAAGTACAGTTGGCTAATAAATCAGACAAGTACAGATCATGCCATAGCAAAAATAATTATGATCAATTATGTTACTTTTGATTTAATATGTAAACAATAAATGTGTCACCATAGCTTAACTGCATGTATATTGTTTACTATGAAATGATTTAACTTTAAATTAATTACCAGGTAAATTGCACAGAAACGTTTATTGCCAAGCAGTGGCAAAAACAATTATATCGTAATTACACAGCTGATATAACAAACCTATCACAAGCGATGGCTTAACTCGATCTGACGGCGGATAACGAAGTCGAGCAATTAGACCTACAGCAGACACAGTAGCCAATTAACTTCACACCAGCCAAGTGAAAAGATATAACTGACTATCAACCACATTAGGCCATGAGTAAGATAATTGCTTTTTATGCCATGTATAAACTAAACTGCATGGTTCCATATGACATGTAAAACATATTGTGTGCCGAAAAACAGACAGCAGCCACCTCACTTTACCATAAAGAACAAAAAAAGTTAACAAATAAAATAACTACAAGAAAACCAAAAAATGACGTCAAAGAGTTAGAAAAATAGTCCAGCAATTCGCGAAGGCAGTCCAGTGGTTATATGATGAACAAAATATAATGCACAGAAAATAGATACTACTGTGTATGACCGACTGAAAACATTAAGTTTCGGAGTGGTACCTAAAGACCGGAAAAGTCAAACAGTCTTATTTTGATGCAGACCACAACCACAGTCAACGACCTAACTTTTTACTAGCATTGATTGAAAACAATCAAATTACTCGATAATCACTCAGTGAAGCAATTTGCTCCTACAGACCGGCAGCATTATGCCTGTGATAATGGATAAGTTCCTGGATTGTGCTGAACGCATACTTGTCAACGAGATAGTACCGTCCTTCTGGACTCGTCCGTTTGATATGGTAATGCTTCGGTGTAAAACTCCTAGCCATATCACATCATACAATACATCACATGTAATTCAGCAGGGTAATATATCAAGATACAGAAATGTTGTGCGTACCAAATAATGCAATATTTGATTACAGCTATAACGAGTCTTATTCCACGATCCCGCTCATACCGAAAAGCACTATGTCTGCAGTGGTATAACAGCTCGATAACTCCACAGATGACCAAACGAATGCCAGTTCAGACTCACGATTGACAGTTGACAACCATGGAATAAGTGCATTAAACCAGTTTCACAGAAATCATTAGAGTGGTAGTGGGAGTAGCAACATCAGTTAGTAGACTGACCCTGCAGCTTTCATGAGTATGGTCAGTGTGTAAGCACCGGGTCGACTTGAGTCTCGGACCATGAAGCAACCGTCGCGCCCGTCACTCTCCACAATTGCTTCACTCTCATTGCGTGATGTGTTCGCATAGAACCAACTGCAAGCATATAAAAAAACTTAAAGCAAGATATCCTTTTGTTCTGTTCATCTATTGGAAAAACATTTGTGTTACTCAATGTCTATATTCACTTACTAGTTGTTCAGTCATGTTTTACATAAGCATAAAAAATTCAAGTGTATACATTAACAGCAGAGAGAGTTATATATGACGTAAACCAAATAAAAAACACAATGAAGTACACAATAAAGATATCAGAAGTCACTTGTAATATGAGCAAAATGCAAAGGTTAATAGAAAATGGAACAAAACTTGCCACCTCAACTTATAAGACACTGCACACTGGCCATCCACCTTATACCTTACTGACCTTCAGCAGTATCATAAATCCTCAGTGTCCATGCGCTCTTCTACCAGTCAGTTACTTGCAATTCCACGGCATAACTTATCCTTTGGTTCTCGTTCTTTTCGTGTTTCTGCACCGAAAATTTGATTTTCCTTAACTCCTCAAATTCGTCAGTCTTGGCTACCTCAGACGTCACTTGGCTACCTTCAGACGCCACTACTTTCAGTCAGCCTTTTCTGCCACCTAGCGTCCATCATCCTATGCGCCATGATTCTTTCTGAGACTTTGGCGCTTTATAAATCATTTACTTACTTACTTACGTACGTAAAACAGTGAAAAATGCTAATAAAAAATAACAGTCTCACAACGTGAAAGTAACTGACTGACTTCATGATAAATCTTGTACCAGTTCACCTATGTAGTTCAGAAACTTGAACTTTCATTAATGAAGACACTTATAACCTACGAATTTGCATAATTCCAAACTCACTCATATTGCTCCATGTTTTGGCTGTTGACCAGCTGAACATAGTTTGCAGGAATCTGGCCGACAGCACTGGACAGCAAACAATGACACAATGCAGTATCTAGATAACGCAGTCATAGCCCGCAGGTACCTCCGCCAAGGCAAAGCTATCGCCAGGTGGCGTCACCATCTTCACTTTGCCAGCGGTTCTCTTATACCCCCTTTAACGCAATGTTAACGAAAATTTCAAAGTGATCCAGAATCCAGGATTTCTGCCGGATCACGCCCAAAATTGAATCACTGGTGGTTTATGCCATGCCCACCATGCCCTCAAAATTTCAGAAAGATCCGTCAATAACTTTTTGAGTTATCTTGCTCACACACAGACAGACAAACAGACAAACAAAGTCCGACAAAAACATAACCTCCTTGGTGGAGGTAACAACACATAACAGGCAGAAATACAGGGTGGGCCAAATAATGACCCAACTTGTTTTTGTCAGAACTTCATCAAACTCCACCAAATTTGCTAATTTTTGGCATACAAATAGCCAAGATGATAAAATTACGTAGATACACTCATTGTCCATCTCACCTAATTTGTGTCAGTGCACTACCATGTTAAAGGCAGATGCTCCAAATTGTTGCATAATGCTTAGTCGTTGTCACCGTAAAAGTTCTAACAACTTAATTAAGCGCACAATAAACTAAAATGTTATTTATTTAGCAGAATTTAAGTTTGTGAAACAACATGCTTCCAAATTTTTAGAGCTTATGCCTAAAATGTACCCCACCGAGGTCAGCCACCTTGACGTGGTGGTGGGGCTTTGCTCCGATGACCCGAAAAGATTTCTACTATCTGGAGGATAGGAGCGTACTAAGAGCCGACCAAATACGTGAGAACATTTACTACACGTTACCAGGGCTTTTGTGCTGGTTTCGGCTTTATAGCCGACCACAGCTTTATAGCCGTTTACTTACGGCCTCACAGCCGTTATTTACGGCTTCACAGCCGTCTACAACTTTATAGCCGTTACTTGTAACCTGTGGTTACTTTTGGGGACGCGCATTGGGCTGAACTGATACGGCCTCAGCGCTGGGCAGGTGTAAGAGCCTGCCCACCCCGAAGGCAAGGCCTAAAATGTACACAATGGCTTAGACGGGATGCCACAGCTGATAGTGGCATTAACGATCAACTGATCAATATCACAGCACTCATTCATGGATTAGATGTGTTTGGAGCTCAACATTCAGCTATTTTGTTGTCTACTATTTTCAGCGCAAAATATTTAATGCCACAAAATTATTATATCACGTGGCGCCCTCTGTCAAATTAATAATGAAAAAATGAGCAATCTGATGCCGATAATCACCGCATAATATAAAAATTTGGAGCATCTGCGTTTCGCACGGCAGTGTGTTGATATAAATTAGGTAAAATGGACAATGAGTGCACTTCACATAATTCTTGGCTATCGGTGTGCCAAAAATTATCAAATTTTGTGGAAATTTGATGAAGTTCTGACAAAAACAAGCTGGGTCACTTTTTGGCCCACCCTGTATGTATGCCAATTAACTCAGAACTATCTTATTTCTGTTTATGTGTACTGCATGTATGATTTTCATAAGAAATAAATAAATAGTGAAGTTCTTTGGCAAGGATAACTGAGTAGACCCTAATGTATAGTTTATCTATTGTATAATGATGTCCATAAAATGCACATAAAATATTTGCAACAACTTATTTCACAACATCACTGAAATAAAAGGCAAATAAAAGCCAAAAAATAAATAAAACATAAGTTGAGAAAAAAACAAACCCGTTCATAGATCGAGCCTGAAGCCAATTTGCAGATGGTGAATATTCCTCCAACAGCTCATACTCTTCACCCTACAGCAGATCACAAGAATTAATTGGGAAATTATCAGTTTGCTAAATCTGCACATTGTACATTTTACAAAATCTTTCTACATTCCTTATAGCAGCCCATTACCCTTTGGATACTGGCCCTGGTCGCCCACTCTTCCGAAGGTCTTCTATTCCGAAAGTCCACTGAGCAGATACACGCCACAGTGCTAACGTTTTGGTTAAGGTTAGGGTTAGCATTAGGATTAAGGTTAGGGATAGGGTTAGGGTCAGTATTAGGGTTAGGCTTATATAGGGTTAGTGGGAATAGTAGAGTTTCAAAATAGCGGACCTTCGGAATAGTGGACCTTGGGAATAGTGGACCCGAATCACCCTTTGTGGGATCGTAAAATCAGCATCAGCTTTCAGAGGAGTAGTAGTAGTAAATGCCTGTCGTAAATGAAATTCTATAACCAGCAGTTTGAGCAAATCCCAAAACTCAAGCTGATTGGCTTCATCCAAAGGTCCGTGGTCGCCCAGCGCTTGTGCTACATTCATCAAATAAACCAGGTGAACTCTTGCAGTGGCAATGCTATGACAACAGCACACTGTCCTTCGCAAATTACAATTACAACATGACAACAAATGGAACAGTTGATATTAGGTCTAGCATCAGAAAATGCACAACACTAGCACTATGTCAACACATGATCGCAACACTGCAGCATACAACTTGTGTTCACGTCTGACTACGTAAAAATCATAACTATCAACCTGCTCAACAAAACAAATGATATAGCAGCAATTTGCTCGAATTATACTTTGATCAGCTCTAGCCTCTCCCTGCGACTCGGCTTGTGTGAATACAGCGCCACTACGTACACACTTTTTGAGTTTCGAGCTGGCATACTTGCGTTTTTCTTTAATTTTGTACTCTGAAACAGAACCAACAATCTTGGCTTACAAGTACTACATCAGCATAACAATTAAAGTATTTAATGTAAAAAATTAATCTTAAAAATACATGTTACAATACTATTTTCACAAATAAGCTTATCATCTGCATACTTTCACATTCAACCAAACCTGAAAATATAATGGACAATCAATTTTGCATATCAAGTCAATCTTACTTTCCAAATACCAAATACAGAATAAATACAAAATAAAATACACACACAAAAAAACAAAACTCTGACGCTACAGCCTTATGGCGTTTTACAAATATTTGTGATGTTACTAACACTGCAAAATAAACTACAAGAAAACAGGATAAAAAGCACAGGACAGAAGCTGGTAGCTACATGAACAGTGCATCAGCAAACAACGACCAAGAGGTCCTTCTCAGATTAAAAACATGTACCAAAAACCGTTTTGTAGATTCACTAAAGACAAAATCTTATTCAACATGCATAGATTACAAACAATTTGATATTTCACACCACTTAAAATTACAAAATTTTGAATTTTTCTACATAAATAACTGAATAACTGAGTAATCTTAATAACTTTTGTATGTCATCTAGGCATGTGCCTCTAGTGAACAAATGTCACCCTACCACCCCTGTATTGAGAATGAAACATTACTGGAATTAAAACTAGAACTGTTTGTGTTTAAGAAGAAAAACTGAAATTATAAGAAGCAGCAACTTACTGCGAGTTGGCGACGTTTATGAGTGCCAGGTGGCATTGTAGCAGAACCATTAACTGCCACTACGAATATCAAATACACATCAATTACAATATCCACAGATAAATGGATTGGATTAATACTTTCAATACTGGTATGATAAACTTAATCCAAACCTAACAGCTAAGTGCACATGCAACATAAACTACAAGTGTTCAGATAACAGCATTCTGCCAGCCTGACTTACAAGATTGAGACTGTTACTGCACTGATTAATCTATTATATGGCACATCTTATGTCAAAAATAGCACAAACAATAATGTAGAAATGATAAAGTGATATACACTCTGGAGATGAGACGATCTAGCAAAAGCCCATTATAGCTAAGTTCTACAGGCTATAGCAGGCAGACAATAAGATAATTCAGTTAAAACAAAGAAAAATAAAAACACAAACTATCTCCACTGTAATCGACAGCGTGATTACGCTGATGTAATATTCTGGATCGTGACGTGTAAGCCATAGCATGAGGGTTAGCTATAGCAGGCCTTAGCCTGATTACAGTGTTATAACGCTAAGCAAATGCAAGTAACTGACTGCGTTCTTTTGGCACTTGGTGAGTGATTGGAATGCAGCCCAATGAGCGTTTGTTAACAGCATCGCAGCAGCTGTACTTTGCAGCTTTCGACATCCACACACCGGGATGATACGTGTCATTAAATTCTGCACCAGCCTCAAGACAAGCTACACATTTGAACACACAATTCAACTTTACTGACCAGAACACATAAACTGTGCCAGTTAAATGCAAGTACATTTGTAGAGTGCACAATATCAGTGTTAAATCTGTTAATTCTAATGTGCAAGGAGTGGGGGAGAGGGCACTAAAAAGGCCTGACGACTGGTGTTATTTATAAATATGTCAAACCGCCAACTAGAAATTTGCCTTCCATCCTACAGTAGTGGATACAATGAGTACTGGTTTGGGGTTAAAGCAAGAGTGAGAGATCACATGCACAGTCTGATCCTACATGGCAGACAATCTTCCATAGCTAATAGATAAATTTCTATGAAAACATAGCCACTGTTAAATCTTTTCCAACCTTTTAACACCAGAACAACTCAAAACTATTTCATTTCATAACTATGTAACACAACACTAATGGCCGACCTGTACGCAGAACTTCAATCCATTCCAGCATCAGAGATCTGCTGTGAGCCATTATGTACAGCGTACTGGTCTCGTCATCCAAACAGTCATCACCACACCGGTACACCACCTACAGCACATGGGCAACGTACTGCACAGAAAATGCTACAAGTGATCAGAGATCTCAAGCCTCTGCTGAAAACAGTGCTGTCACCTGGTCAATACAATGAATGCTGACCAGAAAACCACCCCCTGAAAAATGACATCTAAAAATTTGTCGATCCTAAATCAGATCATGACCAAAATATGAGTGGTTAGTCCTTCGGCAACTCTCCAATCGTCCATAAAATTTAATCACAAATTTTTAGTTATCCTGAACAAAAGCAGCAAGCAGACATAACAGAAATGACTATATCCTACTACTAGTTAGTCCACCCAGAAACGATAGTTTTTGGAGCAGACTTATGTTTTACTGTAGATGTTTTTTACTAGGCCGCCCGGAATGACAGTCCGGAAAGCCTTACATTTTACTGCTGTTTATTATTTATTAATCCGCCCAAAAGCAGTAGCTTTCAGAGCGGACTTATGTTTTACTGCAAATGTTTAAAAATTTTTTTAATCCAACACAAGATCTCCGAGATGCGTCGGCCGATTGGCATGAAGTTTTGCACAATGATCAGCAGTAGGCCAAAGTATATAATGCCATTCCAAAATTTTGGGGCCCTCCCCAAAAAAATTTTAGGGCCAAAAACATGCAAAATTTGGCCAATTTCGGATGAATTCAAACTTTGACAGGGAATATCTCCAAAATGGATGAAGATATTCAAAATTGGTCAAGTAATTAACTGACCTCGATTCCTTCCGCATTGGATAAAAAATGTTTCCTGAACTTTGGTCCAGAAACTTCGGATATTTAGAGGTGGAATCATACACACCCAAATCGACTTTTTTGGAATATTTTGGCCCCTAGGGGGTGCTGCACCCCAAATTTTTACACATGCTACAGAATGGTCATGTCTTGCTATCGCATACTTCATGGGATGGGGGTCTCCCTTACAATTTTTTTCAAAGCAAAGTCAAAAATTGGCTTGAAATTTAGTAAATGCGTGCCTATAACTTTGGTGGTAGTGGGAGTAGCCTCACGAAACTTTGTCGCATGACGTGCCCCTAGGTGGGATGATAAAGCGGGTACAACTTTTAGGAGGCACCGCCCCCTCAAAATTTGGGTGAGCAAAAACATCCAAAATTTGGTGCGATTTAGGACAACTTTCAAGCTTGACTGCAAATATCTCTGGAACAGATAGAGATATCAACACGATGTTAATGGCGTTATCAAGCAAGGTCTCCCAGGAGTTAAACAAAAAATATAGTAAACTTTGGCCCACTAGCAAAAAAGTTATAAGCACACATGTTGACCCACCCTAAGTCGACATTGCGCGTTCTGCGAATGCTAATGCATTTGAATTCAGGCCACTTGACTTTGATACTGGAGGAATTTCACCCGCCTGAATTTCCCCCTGAATGCGACTTATGGAATCAGGCGGACTCATGTTGGGCTTTGCCCCAAATTTCTAGTTCTTTTTATTTTCAAATATGTCAAATAAGTTGAAACCAAAACAACGTGCAGGCACACTGTGATGCAAAACTAGGTTGACATTATTGAGTGAGCATGCTATTCCTTACAACATGATAACATTACATCATTTAAGACATTAATCTCTCTACGCCAATGTACATCATCATGCCATCAATCATCATCATCAACATCATCATCACTTTGTTGCATAAATGACATCAACAAGAGTAACAACATGACATAAAATATGCAACAAACAGCTTATGCAAGAACTAAGCCAGTATTCCAGTATTAACTAGAAATTTGGGGCAAAGCCCAACGTGAGTCCGCCCGGCGCCCTAAGTCCGATTGGAGGAAATTAAAGGGGGGGTAAAATTGCCCCGGCATGAAAGTCACGTGCCCCGAACTCAAATGCATTGGCATACGCCGAACGCGCATTGTCAACTTAAGGTAGATCAACACGAATGCTTATAACTTTGTTCGTTGTTTACCGAATTTCACAAATTTTTTTTTGTTCAACGCCGAAAAGATCGTTTTCGTCAACGCCGTTTAGATTTTGTCGCTATCTTCATCGGTTCCAGAG
>Ga0209671_1001052_pt1 | contig 21701 bp, 13 predicted proteins | sample WorMetHERISLAND2_2_FD_187401 | JGI IMG/M metagenome (GOLD analysis project Ga0209671, IMG submission 187401) | Marine gutless worms symbiont microbial communities from Max Planck institute for Marine Microbiology, Germany - Olavius geniculatus... | ecosystem: Host-associated > Annelida >... | reverse complement strand
GTTAAGTTAAATAATCTTTGCAAGTTTGTTGACAAATTATTTGTTTACTGGATAAAAAGTGTTGTTTGCAGGTTGTATATGTAGTTTTAAGAGATTCGTCATCGAATAAAGATATGGGTCAGTTGTAACTTTACGCCACGCCCATAAAATTTGCACAGGCCCAAGCTTTACTTTTATTTCTGATGTTGTTTGCTGGATTGGAATTATGTGAGAGCTCTATCAAAAAAACATCTTTTGTAGATGAATCAGACGCTGTGCGCTTGTTTAAAAACACTTATTTTGATGCGTCAGTATCACATAGTGATTTGATTTGCCTGTATTTTAGCAATTTTTGCAAAATAACTGTGACCTGGTCATTATTTTACCATTCAGCATTTTTCACTTATGTTTTGGCCTTTTTCAGTTTAGTGTTATCCTAAATACGTTCTTATACCATCTGATAATTTTATCCATTGTGTGTCATTGTGTTAATTGTGACATTATTAGTAAAAGTTGAGAGAAATTATTATGTAAATTATTATGTAACACTGACAATAGATACCAGTACCATCTTTCTGCAGTTTTGTGTTGACACTGATACCACTTCACACAGTTGGACTCTGCTGCATGATGATGATATTACATTTCAGAGATGATGTCTGAAAGTGAATCTCCAGCACTGATGAATCCTGTAGATGAAATATGGACTGAGGAAGAGGTGATAGAATTTGGGCTAGCGGGTGAAGAGGACTACTGTGATCTGGAGACTGTGGAGACAACTATTAATCTTCCCACGATGCCAGAAGCTGCGGAGTCAGCTGAGCTGGTTTACTTGGATGATGCAGAATTTGCATTGGCTGAGCCAGACATCAGTACCACGAAAAAGTCAGGACGGGTAAGAACTATTTGTTTGTTAGTGACACCTATATTGTCTGTCGTTTCTGTTGGTTTCCTGAATGTGAAAATGACATATTGCTTCAGTTGTAGTATAGTGATTACCATTGACAATATCTACAATACATTTGAAACAATATTTTCGTCCATATTCTTTACTTGTGCATGAATGTTTGTGAAATAGTTAGATTAGTGATAATTTCTACTGCTGTACCAATACTTTTACTAAAATCATCATTATGTTACTACTGGCTGTGAATATTCTATATCAATGACAGTTTAGCTATAATGCTGTTAATAGTACCACCATTTTTCGTGATGTAGTTTGTGGAATATTTTAAAAACCATTTTTCGTAGCTGTGCTAGAAGAAACTGTCTATTGTTCTGAAGACCGCTAGTGCAGTTATCTTTATTTAACTACTTTTTAATCAATAAATATTGGCATTATTTAGAATACATGCACGTTGTACAGGTTCGGAAGAAGTCTGCACGTCTGATGGAGATGGAAGAGTCAGATCAGTTAGAGCAGCAGGTTTTGCAGCATCAGTCAAGAGCGAATGCTCGTAGGTCGCGTGACTCCGAGCAGGTAGTTCGTGAGATACCTGTGTCATCACTGACTGAAGACAACCTTGTCTCACCGGGCTTTGAGAAACCCGTCAAGGTACGCTTCAGTCTCGGTGCTAAACACAATGAGGTCGATGTGATGCCGGTGTCACCAAGAAGCAGATCAAAGCGAGACAGAAGAAAGTCAGCTGCTGAGATCAAAGTAGAAAGTGATGAAGATCTGGTGGTTGATGAGCCAACAGCAGCTGTCATCAGCACTGAATCCAATAATCAGTCTCTCATACTGAGGATGAAGCTAAACGCAGATCCCAGTGCAGCAGTTTCTTCATTTGGCCAAGCTCAAGACTCACGTCAGCATTCTGTACGCCATTCTTTGTTTTCTACTTTTTTGTTGCATTGTTTTAGCAATTTATTTTTACCATATGCCTGCTGTACACTGCAGAACACTAACTAGTGTTGTTATTTTATTTTCTTAATTACTTTACATGGTTTAGTATGGGAATGAAAAAGACAGTTGATTAGAAATATTGATTTACAGGCACTAAAATAAATGTAAAAGCTAGATAAATGACTTGAAAACATGTCATGCATTTCTGAAACTGCCATGGTTCTAAGCTGCAGATTTTCTGTTATGTAATACTTCAGACATTTTACCAGTGAGCAAAACATTTTACTGATAATTGAAGTTGTCTTAGGCCCCCCTGTCCTCCAATAGACAGCATTCTGAGACTGATGATAACAGGGTGATTATTAGAACTGTCATTACCTTAACATATGCGCAATCATAATGGTCAATTCTTACAATTTCAGGCTTATGATTGAGTTTTGTGTTTCATGTGTTTTATATTGCATTTTTTTCTGTAAAGGTTAATTTTTTTGCTCCTTTATTGTGTGTTCATTTGTGCATACTGCCTGAAAAGGCCATCCCCAAAATGATCTATACTGTGTCAGGTGGGATGTTAAACCCTACTCGCTCACTCACTTAGGACTAAGACTATGATTGTGCAATAAGCTGAGTCTCTCAAAATAAAGTGCACAATTGATAAGTAGAATAGTGGACATAAACAGCCTGTTTGCTGTGCATACACAAACTTATTGGCAATTGCTAATTTAGCATGTTGAGATATTAATATTATGGCATTTGATTTTGGCATATTACTTAAAGGTAACAGTTAACTACCGGTATGAGTATAAATTTGCTATCGATCATCTTGGTTTTGTGTGTGTAGCTGCCGGTATTCGTATTTCTTGGCAGGAATCTGATTTTTGAGTGTTGATTGTTTAGCATGGTCTGATTTGTGTTGTATTTCAACAGCTGTGCAAGTTATTTCTGATGTGAATTGTTTTAGCCCAAGAAGTCAAAGAGACCAGCCCAAGTGAAAATGGAAGATGAACCGCTGCCTATGCCTGTAGCTCAGATTATGCCTGCAGCAGTAGTTAGTCAAGTGAATGTAGGCAGTCTGGCAACATTAAAAAAACGGCATAGGAAAAGATTACACAATGGTATGAGTGGTTCATGCATATCATTTCATATTGTTACAGTTTGTTAGTAGAAGTATATATAAATATCTTATTTCTTTGTCCAATTAAGGGTCATAAAACCTGCACATGTTGTAGAGGGTTGATGTCCTCTGAACCGTGTAGTTGCTGTCTATCAGGAAATAAATTCATTTATTCGTACATTTTCTGTAGTTTCTCGCAGAATTGCAAAAAATGTATTTTGGAGTTAGAAGTTTTTTATTACTTTTCCAAAGTGTGAGTACTTACTACCCAAAATTTTTAAAAATGATTGTGTAATGTATAAAAATAATAATAGAAAATTATAAAGTACAATTTAAGTTCCAATAACGATTAAAATGCAAACATTGGTGGTTGAGGTTATATGGTGCTCTGATGCATAACATCATCACATGATATCACGAAAGAAATATAAGTAGAAGTGTAACAGGCAGTTATTTATAGAAACTCAAGATCCAAAATTATGTATCGAGAATTTTTTATATAATGTATACAGTTATATTAACATTTTGATTATTTCATTAAGTTTTAATTGCATTATTCAATTGCATTATTTTGATGTCTGTCAGTTTATTTTGTCTAGTGTACATAAACACATTGTCAAAACAGTGTTATTTTATGCTATATCGGTGAAATTAAAAGCAAGAAATGGACAAAATATTTATTTTAACTTATAATTTTTGTGTATTGACTTTAGATGTGATAACCGATGACCAGATGGTAGCAACATTTGTGGAAGCCGAGCGTTTGTCTGTTATAAAGGCTGCGAGACAACCAAAAGGCACGTCAAAGGTTAGTCTTGTGCATGTAGTGAACAATTGTATCTCTCGTTCATAAATTTTTGCTTACATTCATTTGCTTTGATATGAAAGATGGCAAAGTTGGTAATCCGAGATTTAGGTGGTTACTAATAACGTATGCAGAAAGAGTACTATTCTGTGTAATGTGTTCATCAGATTCAGATGGTAGATATGGTGAACTGTCCATTGCTTTGACATTGTTGGTCAGACATCAAGGGCATGTGCTACAATTTTATGGAGTTTAGTTTTGGGGATGCAGCTTAACATCGAGCAAAAACATGCCTTCATATGCATTACTGTTCTCAGAGATAAATGATTGCAACAATAATGGAAATGCTGACAGAAAGTTTTAACAGTTAGCATGGTGAAAATATACAAACATTGAACTATATGCTTACGATGTTTGGTCTTTGGTTGGTACTGCATAATTTTGGGATTCAGAGTCATTCTAGGTCATTGATGTTGATACCACTACAAAGTAAAAAAAGGTAATGTCCGGTACTTGCTATAACGATTCTTACATGAGACGGACTCATGGACAGAATCGCTTTACAATCTCGGAAGTGGCAGCTGATTGGCATGAGCTAATGATACCGCAGCGCACTATGCGGCCATCCATTGCCCGCGCGAATGAACAGTTGGACCCGCGGTTTGCAGCAAGCAGACATACCACCACCCCAATCAGCCACACTAGGCCTTCACCCCATAGCCTGTGGGTTACTACTTATTTTCCATCCCACGGAGGGTAGGAGGCTGAGTTGCCCTGAGCACACAGTAGGTTAGTAACTTGCTAAAGGTTGCTTGCAAATGACCGGGAATGAGAATTGAGCCATAATCTGAAAGTTACGAGTCAACACTAACCACTAGACCACTTGCATTTACACAGGCACAGGTGTGAACAAGTTGTCCAGAGTTGTTACTTGGTAGTGCACCGGCTGGGAATTGAACCGTGGATCTTTCTGTCTCGTATCAGTGCCCTAACCGCTGAGTCATCAGGCCACCAGTGCTTGTTATGACAAGTCAATAGCAAAAAACACTTTAGGGTGTACCCCACTTTGACACCCATGCACACAGGGCTCATTGAACATAGGGGGTTGGGGCTTGAACTGCTAAAATCCACATTCAGTGCTGAAAATTTCATATCCAGCCATTTTGATGCAATTTACTCTTGAAATTGTGTCACAGCCCGAAATCATGGGGCTTTAAGGTCATTCAAGGTCATCGACATTGATACCCCTAAGATGCTCGTCGTCAGCGCTTGTTATGATAAATAGCATGTCTGTGCCTAATGCCTATCTGCAACCATTTTGATGCTAGACAAACCAAAACGATTGGGGTGCCCTTATTTCTTTGTTTCATTTGAGTGGACCCCCTGACCCAGTTGCATGAAATTTTGTCACGAAATGCTAGAGATGCTGAGCTATCATATGATGAATACCCAAAGTCTCTATCTCACATGGGCTCTAATTGGGTTGTGACTAACTGGGTTGTGACAAATGGACAGACATACAGACAGAATCACGATGGCTAATACGCGCTATAGCTAGCTCAGCTAGCTCTTGCACGTAAAAATTATTTAATACATTCAACATATAAATTTGTCAAAGAAGCATGATAAGCAGTTGTGGATGTTTGGTTACAGCCACCAAAGAAGAAGCGTCCGAAGGGCTACACGGCATACATGCTGTGGTGTGGTACGCAGAGGGTCAAACTTATGACAGTCAATCCAGGAATTGGTTTGTAACATTGAACATTCTGACACTCTCTTGAGTTGAGATCGGCAGTTTCTGTAACCAATGTCATCAGTGCTTTTCTGTTGTTGATATGGTGCTTTCCAGCCTGTAGAAATATTGCTTTGGCAATGTTTAAAAGTGTCTGGAGATCTTTGGGGAGGCTAGTGACCACTGTATACTTAACATGTATAAATATGGTTGTTAAATTTTTGCTTCTCATAGTTGTGACAATTGTTTCTACAGTGAATATTTATTCTGCAAGAAGCTGGCTGGTGTTGTGTGATCTATTTTTCATTTGAGTTGTCAGCAAATTTACAAAAAACTTTTCACACATTATTACTATATTTGGTGTGAAGGCCACATTTGTTCCTTAGGAGGTTGTGATGTGACATACACCGTGTCCCAAAATTATCGGAATCTCTACAGATAAGTTAGTGTAAAATTGTTAATACCTGACAGATTTTTTTTTACAAAATTTAAACCAGTCATTGAGACAATCGTTCTGAACTTGTCTTTAAAGTTTGGGCTTTAAGTGGCTACTTTTGGCCTCGATGCAAGCTCTTAGTCTAAGGCGGGTATGCTGCTGTTTGATCCGTTTGTCAGTAACAATGCATTGAACGTATCTTAATGTAGACAAACTCTGACGTCATAATGACGTTACACTGAGCACACACGGTATGGTGCATATGTCACAATGGGTGTGACTGTAAGTGATGTTAAGATAGTGCAGTGTATATTTCGTTGAAATCTATGAACTACAAACTGAATTAGGTGTGTTTGAAACAGGGGTGTCGCTAATTTTGGGACACAGTGTACAGGAGACAAATGACAAATTATGTGCTTGTATTTATTTGCTTGTTTATAAAATCAATAACTGTCATATTGAGTTGGTTCTTAGTGGGTTTAAGGACACTGTTTATTGGTGGTGTTTATTGGTGATTGGCTGAAAGGTGTTGTTGTACGTGACTGGTCCAGTGTATGCAGTTACACGTGTAAATGAATTTTGTTGTCAGACTTTGCAACTCTGAGCAAGACACTCGGAGACTTGTGGCAGACTGTTCCTGAAAAAGAGAAGATGGTATGTTCTATCTGCAAATTTTTTGTGATTATTTTGTATATATTACTAACACTGGTTTTGTTTGGGGTGTTCATTGTAAACTGATGAAGAAATTTATTGCATTTTTAAGAAATATAATATTGCATAATTACTGCAGATTTCTTTTTCTAGGGTTAAATGTTCTGAATACTGTATACCAGTGTTTGAATATGTACTGGTATTAGAAATTAGTGATTTAATTGGCACTATTTTCAGTTTCATTTTGTTGATTTTGTTATGGCTGATACTGTGCTATCCGACTGTCTTTGTTTATGTGTTGGGTTATTTAATCACTTTGATATGCACTTGTGTCATTTTATGTGGGCCATTCTAATAGGTTGCATTATGGATTTTACCCTTCTGTTTATTCATCCATCTTGAATTGTTTGTCCACCTGTCCATTTATTAGTCCGCCCGGAAGCGATAGCTTGCGGAAGCGGACTTAAGTTTTGCTGTGGTTTCTTTCTTTTTTTTCCCCTCGCGTAATCTCCGAGCTCCGTGGGCCGATCACCGCGAAATTTTGCACGATGCTCCTAAGTATGTTCAATATTATAATCCTGGTCCAAAATTTTGGGGAAGCCTCCCCAAAAAATTTTTAGGGGCTAAAAACATGCAAAATTTGGCCCGATTTCGGTCGGCTTCAAAGTTTGGTGGCGAATATCTCCGGAACGGATGAAGATATTCAAAATTAGTGAGTTACTCGTTCGACAGCGATTCCTCCCGCATTAGGCGAAACAAGTCCGGTGAAGTTTAGTTTAGTAACCTTGGAGATCTAGATGTGAAATTGTACCCACCGAAATCCACTAGGAACCAAGTTATAAGTGCTAATGTTGACCTACCCTAAGTCGCATTTTTCGGAAGACCATATTTCAGCCCCTAGGGGGTGCTGCGCCCCCAAATTTTTACACGCGCTAGAGAATGACCAAGTCTTACTAGCGCACCCCCCACTGGGGACGGCGGCCCCCCTTACAACTTTTTTCAAAGGGGGGTCAAAAATTGGCTTAAAATGTAATTAATTAGCGCTTATAACTTCGGAGTTAGGGGGTTTAGCCCGACGAAACTTTGGCACGTGACGTGTCTCTATGTTGGGGTGTTAACGCAAGTACAAATTTTTGGGGCACCGCCCCTCTTAAAATTTGGGAGGGCAAAAAACGTTCAAAAATCGGTGCAATTTACGACAACTTTCGAGTTTGAGCGCAAATATCTCTGGAAACGATGAAGATAATGACATAATCTAAACGGCGTTGACGAGAGCGATCCTTTCGGCATTGAACAAAAATAATTTGTGAAATTCCGTCCACCACGAACCAAGTTATAAGTGCTAATGTTGACCTACCCTAAGTCGACAATGCGCGTTCGACGTATGCCAATACATTTGAGTTCGGGCCATGTGACTTTGATGCCGGGGAAATTCTCCCCCCCTCTTTACCCCACCTCCTAATTTCCCCGAATCGGACTTAGGGTGCTGGGTGGACTCACGTTGGGCTTTGCCCCAAATTTCTAGTTTCATACTGTCTCTTAACTTAAAAACAGCAAGGCATAGAAAAAAGTGTGAATATGCTCCGTAGCAGGTTTAATGTGGATAGCCACATAATCTGTCAGCACTGGGCCATGTGTACGTATATTTTTCTAGTTCTGTTATTCATGTGACTGTAAGGTATGGCGCCGAAAGGCTCGTAAGCTGTCTAAGAAAGGTACGTCAGTGATCAGTACGGGGAGAGTGAAAGATGGAGCCTCAGTGAGGGGACGACCTCCCGGTGTTCACACTGGTACACGTGGCAGGCTTCCACTACATGACACCCGGTCTCATACCATCTCTGCCCTGGACGAACCCAGTTCACTGCATTACAAGGTCTGCTTGTTCATACTTGTTTGTAATAGGTTAAAGATGTTTGTAGAAATTCATCGCCAACTGATAGTCGAACCTACGACCATGTGATTGCAAGTCCAATGACCTACTGTTGTGCCTCTTGTACTGTTGAATGCAGTGATGCAACTACATTTACTGTTAATTGGCTGCATTAGTAATTCAGTTTTTTTAGCTCTTGGCCTTTGTTTCATCCTCAACATAATTTTCCGAACTTACTGTAGTTTAGGGATTTGTTGCAGCAGCATTACTTTTTACAGGACAGATACCTTTTATGTCATGCGACATCATCTGTGACTGTTGTTGTATTGTTTCTTCTGTCTGATTGTGTATGTTGACATATATTGTGACCAGTGCTGTTCGGTAATGAAGTGAAAATACTTTCGTTACAAGTAAAAAGTAGAAAGTATTACTTTTTACTTGTAACGAAGTAACGTTTTGAGTGATTACTTGTACTTTTACTTCGTTACATTTTCAAATACTTGCGTTACAAGTAAAAATTTGTCATAAACGTCATAAACGCTAATGGGTCAATATCCAGGAAATCGCAACCTGAAACCAAAGGGTGTCCATTTGTCAGCGGCTGATACCGTCTGTGTGTGCTGATGAATAGACTGCAGTGCTGCATTCATTGTGGTGTGGGGCCCCTGCAGCGCAAGATGCAGCGTCTGGTCACGCCAGCACTGGCCGTGCTGGTAGTGGTAAACACAGTGGACAATGCATGCCTGCACAGCGGGGTGGTAGCCAGCTACAGCAGCAACTGATGTTATCACCAGCGATGGTTCCTGGGCCGGCTGCTAGGCAGTGATGCTAGTATAGTCCCTTGTCAGTTCGCAGTCACTGGGTCAGTTAGTTAGAGTGAGTTAGTTAACCGAGTCTGTTGCTTTGGTTAGAAACATCTGTTTTTGTCCGTTGACTTTCAATAGTGCGGCTTTAGTCTTCTGATTAATTTCTATTACCAAGAGACTTATGAACGTTTGAACTTCAATAGGCCTAGTTTAGTTGAAGAACATCTATTTTTGTGCATGAATCAGCGTGGTGTGTTATTGAGATAACGTTCATAAGAAGACAAGAATAAAAATATTGAACAGTGTTAAACTGTTGTCTTTGCCAGAAAAGTTACTTTTACTTTTTTAGACCACAACTTTTTACTTTTTGCTTGAGCAACATTTTTGGCAGTTACTTTTACTTTGTAATGGAGTAACTTTTTGGCCAGTTACTTGTACTTTTTACCAAGTACTCAAGTTGGGTACTTTTGACAGCACTGATTGTGACGTGATGCTGTGACTGGTCAGGTGGTGGGTACTGGGCCGCTGGATGCTGCAGCTCACCTGAAACTGCTCGGTGAATCCTTGTCGGTCATCGGAGCAAGACTTCAAGAACACAAGGTTACTTGTCACTCGTTTATGCTTTTGACGGGACTGAAATATACTCAGGGCTGTCATGCTAGAGTTTCACAGCGGAAAATACTGCACTTTGCAAGGTCATATTGTGCAGCAATTTAAGCAAAGACGTGATTAAATTTTGAATTGGCATATAACATTGCTATACAAGAAGTTTGAGATAGTGCTCACGACACACACGAAAGCCTATAGCAGTTCCTGTTTGCAAACTCAGTCTATTTCCAGCCATTTCATCATTGTTTATTCTTGGAGTGTGCGCTGCAGCCGAAGATCGCAAAAATCAATAAAAACCCCTTATTTCGGAAGTTTAGGGTTTTTCAAAGTCATCGATGTTGATACGACTGAAAAGCTTATCACTAGTGCTTGTTGTGATAGGTAGCATGCTCATGCCTATCTGTAACCGATTTCATGAAAGACTCGCCAACAACGGTAAAATAACGACTTTTACAGGGGTACCGTTGTTTGATGCCCTCTTGCGCAGGTTTCCTTGAACCTAGAAAATCGAGACTTGGACCATTGAAATCTAGGTTCAATGCTGAAAATTTCATGTGCAGCTTTTCTATATCTATCTCAGTTGGTTTTGGCCCAGTTTGCTTTTGAAATGTGTCTCACAGCTTGAAAACACCAAAAAATCTGGCATATCTCCTGATGTGCAAAATTTGGTGAAATTTTACAGGTGGCTTCCCCACAATAGGTGAAATATAACGCTTGCATGACTTTTTGTGCCTTTTTTTGACTGTGTAATGGTAAAGTTTGAATTATTAAATTGTGATTGGTGCTGTTTTATATCTACAACCATGATGTCACCCTTACGCTGTATATAAACTGAACAGTTTTTACGCATGAAAGCAGCTACTGCTTTCAGCGCATCTTAGCCATCGCATTTCTGTCTGTCCGTCCATCTGTCTGTCACACGGGTGGTTCAGTCAAAAACGGTGCAAGGTAGAATTACCAAATTTTCACCGTCGGCTGCCCGGAAGACTCTAGTTTTAGGAACCGTAAAGCTTTTCCATAAATTCGAAGGGGGTCACCCTGAACTAGGGCACTAAATGAGAGGGGGTGGGCAAAATTTGCGATTTTTGGCCAATAAATCGCTGTATCTCGGTAACGGTGCAAGATAAGGCCTGGGTTACTATTAATCGCTAATAGGAAATCATATACTGGCTCTCGATTGGCGCCGAATTCAATGACCTTGTGAAATGAAATGAAATGAAAGGTAATGAATGTGCGTTGCTGTATTGTTATGACAGGGTCAGATTGCTGTGCAGGGAAGTCTATCAGTACTGTTGGACTCCATGCTATGTGCACTCGGGCCGCTGATGTGTCTCACTACACAAGTGCCGGAGTTGAATGGCTGTGAGCAGCGCATTCACGCCAGCACACTCAATAACATTGCCTATATCATGCCTGGTGTAGGCTAGATAGATCACCACTCTGTACTGACCCCTATTCAGTGGTGTAGCTGGAATGCAGCAAATAGGGTGCCGCTAGCAAAAATTGTTGAGGGGATGGTGAATGTGGGAGGTAGAAAATGTGGGGGAGTGAACCAGGGATGTGCACGAGACCTTCTGAGCCGAGACGAGACCTGAGACCCATGTCCCCGAGTCCGAGACGTTCAAAATTTTGTCCGAGACGAGACTGAGACGAGACGTTTAAAATCCGAGACAAGACGTTGCAGCTTCCGAGATGCTGGCCGAGACCTTGAAGCTCCCGAGACTCTTGAGAATCCATGCTATGTGCACTCGGGCCACTGATGTGTCTCTTGAGAGTCTCGGGAGCTTCAAGGTCTCGCCGAGACGTTTTCCGTGATGTATGGTGAAACACATTGACAATGAAAAAAATTATACAGATTAATTCACTCGCACCATGGTAAGTGCTTTCTATTTCTGATATTGTGGGTTTTTGCACTTTATTTTGACAATTATCACTGAATAATTAACGACTTGCAACATAAAGAATTGCAACTGCAGTGCTGTAGACATGAGCCATTATGTTTATCGCTATTTGCAAGCAACTGAAATTAGTAAACTACGTCACAGCTGATTATAGCTTTATACGTCGTCTACATTTGGCTGATAGTATTTATTCTGACACCATAGACATTTTCTTCATTGCGACTAGGTCATTTTATGACAGTTGACATAATTCTGCTTTATGATAAATAAGTAAATGAAAGAGTAAAAACACTGTAAACGAATATGTCTAAGCCACAAGTGTCATGCTGGTTAGTATTGCTCTAACTGCAGCTACAGTATGCACGGCGCTCACCTGCACAAAACGTCTCGACGAGACGCAATGGCCCGAGACCCGAGATGAGACCTACTGGGCTGAGACCGAGACGTATTGCTCCAAGACGAGACCGAGACGTTGAGGATTTTGTCCGAGACGAGATGTTAGTACGTCTCCAGACCGTCTCCAGACCTAGACATCTCGACCAAGACCACATCCCTGGAGTGAACTAGTTTGGGAACGTTTTGAGCGATTCTGTGTATTCCATATTTCTACACCACTGTTTGTGTTATAGTTACTAATTGATTTATTTATATTTGCTGCTTTTTTTGGTGTTCACTATAATAGTAATAATGACTATAAGTGGCCAATATTTCAAACCTCAGCTGACAAATTTTTGGTTTTGGATTATGATCCATATCACTTGGAAATCTAGTCACTTCATCCGTGGGACCTCTTCTAAATTTATTTGTAACTTTATAGGCAAACAATCAAACAGACAGACTCAAATTACTCGAATGTACTTTCCTTCATCTGATAATAACATACTGGTAGACACTGCAGCTATTGTTAGAGTTTATAGGATTTCTTTCATGAATGCAGAAAAATGCTGGGTGGCAGTTGACTTTTGGACCGAGGCAGTCGGCTTTGGACTGCAGTCAGCCCGAATAGGCAGCTATAGTGTTCACATTCATAATTACCATTTTATTGGTATTAATCCTGGAAGCATGTTGATGGTGGAGGCTTGTTTTAACTAAGCCAGATCGTAAGAGCTTGATAATTAAGTTATGATACAAAAGAAAAAAATTGTCAACTGCTGTTTGTAGATTTTGTTTTACTGTACTGCTGTTATAAATTGATGTAAATAAACATGATTTTGATATTTCTGTGCTGTGTATAGCAATTTAATATACTTGCACTACCTGCTAGGTTTCAGATAGAATAGTTAACAAGCAGGCAACGAAGTTAAAGCAATTGGACAGTGACAAAATACAGTTGTTATTCCGTGCACTGTTTGCTATTTGTGCACTGTGCACTGTTTTCCTATATGGATAGGCGTGTTGCGACCAGTAGCAGCAGTATAGATCGAATAGAGAAACTGATTACGTAGACTTTTAAGGGCCCCTTTCACAAACTAGTAGCGATTGTTAGAATTGAAGGGAAAGACTAGCAGAGCAGGGTCAAGTTAGCTGTGACTGTACGCTTTTCAGTCAGTGATGCCAGAGAATTGTTTGCGGCGAATTGCATGTACAGAAACTACGATAACTGCTGAGATTATAGAATGGAAAAGGAGTAAATAACACACTGCTCTGGTATATGCAGTATGTGAGTTACAGTCATGCAGTGGCAGAGCTAGTATGGAACGAATAGAGCGACTGATTGCTGTTTGAGTAACTGGAATTTTAAGGGCCTGTCTCAAATGTAGTAGACGTAGAAACTATAATTATCCACTATATTTCTCCATTTTATATTCCACAAACTACAAATTGAATTTGTTCTGGGAGGGACTAGGGAGGCATACCGCTTGAAGTATTTACACCCACCCACGCAGCGTTCAGCCTAGATATGCACCAAAACTTCTCTGCAACCATTCAGAAGCCGAAGTACCTTCGTACGCGCATTTTTCTACCACCGAGAGAATCTGGAATTTGTTTTTGGTACGCCATTAGTTTTTACAACCACAATGTCGCCAACTAAGCGTTCCATCACGCACCTCGCTTGCTTAGGGATTAATTGCACTAGTCTGCTAATTCGTCTTCTGGGCAGCAATAAAAACCAACGATAACTTACAAGTTGCTTTTTCCGTTCGGATAACACCGGCGGCGTCGTCCGTAAAAGATCGCTTTCTGAAATTATTAACATGTGCTTGTCTCGTCTGGAAGTTTTTTTTTAGTTTTGCCGCTATAACTCTGATAAAGAACGCCTTACGTGCACCTACAATTGGTTGGCGCCGAAAGATGATCAAACTTGTTTTCCATTTCACCATTTATTATTATTTAGCGGACAGTTTTCGTGGACTGAAAACTCAGAAACGGGCAGTTGATTCAACAGTACCAGTGAATTTAGAGTGAACTTGTATCAGGTATCCCTCTGACGACACACGTTCGTCGTTCGTTATATTAAGCCTTGGGGCTAGAGCCAAACGATGCATCATTGGCTGTAGTTACTTAGCTATATTGCATTCCAGCTTCCCAGGTCATCTCTAACCGCTGGAAATCAATGAAATGTTTAATCAATCCACCCACAACTTAGATTAATAAAATAACTAAACATACTAGCGCCTCCTGATCACTATATACTGTAAAGTACACTGTGGGCCATAAAAACGTGTCACTTTTATTTTTTTAATAGCTCCGTGAAAGATGTGCGGATTTTAATAATACTGTCGCTACCTTGTGAAATGCAGAAGTCGTTGTTTGGTTTTTACAACGTAAATGATGAGAAGCGTCTACGTATATCTGAGTCCTTAAAACGCTAATTGCAGCTATATGCCTGCGGCAATTGCCCGTTGGCGTGTACGGTGTGGGTGATTTGGATAGGAAAAACGATGAACCACGTGCGTGTCCGTTATGCCAGCTAATGAAACACAACGACTCGAGTCGTCTCTCTGTATAGACCCATTGTACTCGGGCACCACGGTAAACCCGACAGTATGACGTCGCTGACATGGAGCACGAAGACTGTCTGCAAACGCCAGTATTACCAGACTGTGATCTCGTGGCTGCGGCTGTTAATAAACAGCAGTTTCATTGCACTGCTGAAGACAACAGGTGAGTATCTGTGTAAGTTGCTTCAGACTATACACTCATCGCACACTGTTTTCGTAACTTTTGACTGCAGTCATACGTCATAAAGCAAACGGCCGGCGGTGTAGTGCAGTTTATGCGACCTGAGCATGTATTAAATGTTACAGCACAGTCTGGAGTGGTATAAGTTGCACTGCATAGTCTATTTGCTTAATCGATGACGTCACGTGACCCCATAAGGTCAAACTTGTGACCCCATTATGTTTGAGGCGCTATATCTCCGTAACGGTGCCATATAGACGCATGGTATGGACCTTTTATAGGCCTAGTAAAGCGCTGGTGACGAATCGAATGGTCTCGTTACTGGCAATGTTTATTGTTTAGTTAAAATAATAGAGAAGGATGAAAGGATCATTGCTGCTGTACAATTTGAAATAACACTGTTTGATTTTTTTTCTACAGGTTTAAACAGCTCACTGATTATATTTATACGGACATATACTGTAAACTGTCGAAATGCATTGGACAGGCTCCATGTTCATATGAACATTATCTTGTTTAATTTATAAAATGGTTGGCCGTAGCTGTGCTAGAAATGTAAGCCAAAAATTAGTTTTAATTGTTTTTTTTTCGATCGTAAGTTCTGCCCTAGTCATTTGTGACGACCGAAACTGTATTTTACGGTGCAGATTGCGTTGAGTATTGTCAGTTCGAGAGATTCAACGCGAGCTGTTCTATGGACGAGGTCGTGCTCGTGACGTGGGCTAGCTACGGTCGACTGAGGCTTGGTCGGTGTTTGACGACCGATTACGGGTCTCTGGGCTGTTCCGCTGACGTCACTCAGTTGCTGGAGTCAATGTGCAGCGCACGGCGTCAGTGTAGCGTCGACGTTGCGTCTTTGAGATCAGTCGATCAACCTTGTCCCAGCGATCTCACCTCATATCTCGACGTCTCTTTCCGCTGTGTGCCAGGTAAGGCTTGACTTGGCATGCGACTATCAGGCTTTGTTGTAAACAGTAAAGTGCAAAGGCGTCATTTAAAGGGGGAGGGGCTGGAGGGATCTACGGAACCCCCACTCCCAGTAATTTATGATTTTATTTTTTTCCTGTAAATCATAATTTTGAAACAGCTGCAAGAAAAATATTTTACGTAGACTGAGACCCCCAAAAGATTACTGAGACCCCCCAATGATTTATTGAAATGACGCGTACACTGCTGAAGCGCCATTGATAATTTTTATGGTTGCCACATAGGCTTACTTCGTCTTTACTATTATACTGTAACTCAGGCTTTCGAATTAAAATAAAACAACGCCGCGTTCAGTAATAAGTACCCTTTTCCGCAAGATTTTTCTTGCAGTCTCTGCCTTTCGTTAAATGTTTCTCATTGAATCAAAGATAATGGTAATGTCATGATATCATTTCCGCGATTGTTCCCATCCTAGTCACTCCTTGCGCCTCAGATTCAGCTGATTTTCCCCTTAACATCGTGTGCAGTTTGAATTTACTTACTTACTTACTTGCTTATTTTAACGGATGTGTATCGCCTGTAGATGTGCTGTGCATTGTTCATGCAGTTGTGGATGTGGCGATGTGTTTGCGTCCTCGACGTTACCACGACCACGACGATGTCGTAACTCGTGTTCTCCTGGATGACGTCAGGCCAGTGGTCTACGTGGCACTCTTTGACGATGACTCCGTGTCCACGAGACCGCAAGCATCTCTTGGTTCCAGACGTTCACGTACCTGCGCTCCGCTCGTTGTACAAGCTCGCCCCGGACAGCACGTCAGCGTCACTGCACGCAGGTCGATTTGCTTGAGCCCAAATTCCATTACGCCGACTGTGCGACAAACCTTTGTCGCGTGGACTTTCATGGTTCGAGTCCGCGACTTTCACTTATACCCCGTTTACACGAGAAAGCATACATGAAGCACACATGAAGCAAACGTATTCAATGTACACGTGCACAACGTGTGCTCTAGGTTTGCTTCACGTGTGCTTCATGTTTGCTTCATGAATGCTTCCTCATACGTGTAAACGCGGTATTAAACTTTCCAGCGGATTTTGTTGCGAACTTAGCCCGTGTCTTGTCAGCGACACAAACTGATTTGTCACGGACTTTGTCGCAACCATCTCGACACGTCGAAATAGTTTGAATGCCCGAAACTTCCCCGAGACATTTCCGTTTCATGGCTTGGTTCGCGACTTTCGTGGTCCGCGTTTGCGTCTTTCATCGGAAAGTCGACGTGATGGACTTTGGGCTTTACCAACTCTCGCTCCACACGTTCTTCATACTTTGCTGTCTAATTAGCCTATTTAGGTGACGGAAAAAGAGCAATGCGCAAAAAAAATTATAAGGGCAAGCTGTGATAATCAAGTTTAATTGTATTTGACGACGGAGGTCGCGCGCTGTAAGTCTACTTAGCCTTATCAAGAACTAACAGTGTTTGAATTGCCAGGGGGGGTAGGGGAGGGGGTTAATCCCCTCAACTTTTTTCTCAACCCCCTTAACACACTGTCAAATTACGTACAGGGAGGTCAGCTATATGCTATACACATACGATTTTCATCACAATTTTGGTCTGTCTCCGACCGTCGAAAAGTTCAACCCCCAGCTAATTTTTCACAATTTAAACACTGGGGACGAAAAATAACTAAGTCATTTAGCTGTCATTTTCCGCAATAGGATCAACACTGCATGACGTAAAATTTTGCAAATAGACCTTAAATACAAGTATGATGATGTATGATGCAGTGTCGTTGACGGTCGTCGCCCGGTTTCTGCCAGCGAACTGGCAAAGCCGCGTGCAAAGAAACTAAGTGGATGAGGTTGACTGAATACAGCAACACGACGACGACGACGACTACGAAGACGTTGTCAGTTCGTCGACGTCAGCACCCATTATTCATCGGCGCCTAATGACTTATTGCTTTTAAGTGCCGCATATAAATTTACTTTCATTATTATCTGCGATGTTAAGAAGTAACGGTACCGTTCCTATTGGTGATGGGTGTACAAAGAAGATGCGAGAGAAAGGCAGTCTCACTGTGACTCAGACGACGAGAACGTTGTCAGTTCGTCGACGTCAGCGCACGTCTGTGATAATGTCTGGACTGCCGCGTGTGCCGCTCTGTGCGTCCCAGACTGCGAGTCAGAGTTCAGAGGCGCGGGTCCTGTACAGATCGCGTACTAACTCGCTAGTCGTCATCTTCACCCGTCTACGGACGGCGCGTCTCCAGCATCTAGTCGCGTTTTACGGTAGGCTTATACCCCGTTTACACATGAAGCAAACTTAGAGCACACGTCGTGTACGTGTATATTGAATGCTTCATGCTTGCTTCATGTATGCTTTTTCGTGTAAACAGGGTATTACTGTCGACGATATTTGTGTACTGTAGGCCTATTTTTGTCGTAGCTAAAACACAAACTTAGCATCGTGAAATTTAGTAAGTTGTAAAGCTTACGCCTAGCCTACTGACCTACTCTTTATGAGCCACACAGAATAGACAGTTTGATCTTCGCTCGTATCATCCATTCGTATAGGTGTAAAAAGCTTGTGCGCGTCCAAGGAAAAAATATCGCTTCAGTATTAGTTATTGCGAACTGTATGACCGAAGGCCCTACGTCATTTCAGCTGTTAATTATTTTTGCTACATTGTATGATTGTATCTAAATCAGCTTGCTGCTTATTCTGAGCGGCGTATGAGCCTATACGCTAGAAAAGTTACTGGATGAGAAGCGGGGAGCAAATAGGGTGTTATATACAGTAGCCATTTGCACCAAAAAGAGTCACAGAAGACAACGATTGTGATAAAAAAGAAAGTTGTGATTATAAGTTTTAGCTGATTACTTTAGTTTTAGTCTTGAGCCTAACCAAATTTTGTTGCATATTTACGATGCTAGTTCAGGGACGCGAAACTTTGTTCTATAAAAGTTCAAATTTGTATCGAATTTGCACGGCTTTGGAAAGAGGCCTTTGGACGTCCGGGGAAAACAGGTGTTCCTTCCACGTACATGTGTACGGCAGAGCTGTTGACGGCGACTTGAGCCTACACTGAGTGTGCACAGGCCCGTCGAGAGTCAAAGCGGAACGTGGTAAAACATTCTCGCGGGGCCCCTCTGGAGAGAAAATTTTTGATTTTTTTAAATGGCGCATTCTGGTGTACTTTGTAATTTTTGAGCGACGACGGCCCGGGGTAACTTACGGGCCCTCTACCCCACCCTCTCGACGGGCCTGTGTGTGTGCATTGGTTAGCGGTTGGCTGCGCGGATATTGTCCGTTCGTCGTCTGGAGACTGGACTGTAGAACGCGTGGACGAGAAGAGCGTCATCGTGCGTTGTCATGGCTCCGGTCTGACGCATCGTCTGACGTGTGTGGGCTCGAGATGGCTTGGTGCCAGTCAGAATTGCAGCGCAGGTGATGCCAGCGATGATCGCACGGCCTTCGACAGACCCTCTGGTGCACCAGCACATTTATTTTCTGCTAGTTTCATTTTTTTATTTTCGTCAATTTTCCTGTCTTTTTGGCTGCGTACGGTGTACTTTTAAATTGTTTCTCGTACATTCTATGTCGTAAAGTAATGTTATAGGCTACACGTTGTTATTAATATGAACAACAGTGACCACAGTACACGCCATTTCAGCAAATCACTGGGGGGTCTCAGTAGCCTAATCATTAGAGGTGTCTCAGTCTACGTAACGTATTGTTCTTGCAGCAGTAACACTGTTTCCAAGGTATGATTTACAGGAAAACAATAAAATCATAAACCCTTGGGGGTCCGAGATCCCTAGTTCCCTTTAACGACGCCCCTGGTAGGCGTAATTCAGTATGACGCAAAATTGCTCATCGGGGTTACCGCTGCATGGTGAATTATAAGTAGGCAAGTGCAATTTCTGGATAGGGTTCAATCCCCAAATTTTTTCCCCTAGGAACGTTAGGGACCCCATCTAACGCCAAATCATGGCAAGTCAATACATCGATGGGTTTAAGTAGGGCGCACGGATGTGACAGACGACAAGCGACAGACAGACCACGCTAGAAATGGGTAGCTATAGGCGAAATCGCTTGCGGTAGTGCGAGTTCGCCTAAAATATACATGTAGCTATTTACGCAAGTTAGGACTATAGCTAATAGCAGTGCAACAGGTCCCGTCTGCAGACGGCGATACAAATGTGTGTGTTGTGTCAGTGTTTAGTAAAGAAGTCGAAGCGGCCACGGAGTGGCTCAGCACCGTTCTATCGCTGATTGTAACTAGTAAGTGGCAGCGCAACCGACTAAATAATGACCACGTACATTTGGTGTAACTACATGTATGAACAGATCAGTGTTAACATATCCGCGCTTAAAGATATCATCTGAGAATTGGCCTTAAATCACATAATGAGTTCTAACGCGTTTACTAGTTAACAGCTATAACTGTGGTTTCCTTCACATTAAAGGTTGCTGCATTCTTGCCTTTTACCTACGTTTACTGGACTATAGCAGTTTCTCAGTTTAGTGTTGGATGTAACCTTATTACACTATATCGATTAACGCTAAATCTTTATAAATGCGTATAGTTTGTGTCTGTAGTATACTCAAGCTAAAACATCAGTGGGCCTAGCAACTTTTGACTTCAGTTTAGTAATGCTTTACTGCTGTTGTTGCTGTTCAGTTTCCATTGGAATGCTGCTTGGCGCCGTTTTGGGACTAGTGGTCATTGCTTGTCTACGGCATTATCAGCGCAGGTATTCAATCGTCAGCTGGTCTGTCAGTCGTCTTTGAGTGCAGTAGACGACTAGAAGCGCACTGGGATACCACAAGCCAATGCCTAGGCCTAAGCATTAGTAGAAAATTGTTCCAAAAATAAGTTTTTATATCTGATTATAGTAACTTTTGAAAATTTATATTTCACAAGGTAGTGTAGCGACGCAGTTGAGGTGCGGTGGGATATTCAAGAATCGCGTTAGCTATTGCAACTTAAGATAGAATGTGGCAGTGACAGAATTGTGAAAAAGCGATCAACATTTGCAAAAGATATGGACGCAAGTTGGGTGCTTATTTTGTGCCAGAAACATAGGTGTTCAAAATTTCAATTGTAATAGCCTGATGCCGAAACCTGTTTTTGCCTCTGTCTAAAGCTGCGCTGAAGACCGCAGTGATGAAGGAACCTGACTTGTGAGTAATCTAGCTATCTAGCCAGCGGCGTCGTTGATTGAAAAAGCTGAAGGCAACAAGTTGCATTTTTTTCAATTTTTCGACAGACAGCTGCGAATTTCCAACAGAGATATTCAAAATTTTAATTTTGCCGACAAATTTCGCCAATATCCGGAACAACCAGCACCAGATTATGTATTTTTGGGAAAAATATTTTTTTTATTTTTCCATTTTTCTACAAGAAGCAAATTTTCCGACAGGCTGGAATTTGGGAGACAGTGCAGTGCTTCTTCCACGAGTGCACGACACTACTGAATCTATAACGGACAGACAGGCAGGTAGCAGATGCACGTTAAAACTAGAAAACGCTCGTGAGAGTGCATATCCGCCAATGTAGTTTTCACAGGATGGCGCCACCGTAATTCTTGCCGGTCATCGTGTACACAGACACACCGGCAGAATGACGGACACACGGACAGAACGACCAATCCCATAATCTCCTTCAATGTTCACTTCGTTCCAATGGTGGAGATAATGAAAATGGCTTTTTTTCTTTACAGAGCTTCTCATTGATCAAGCTGTTGAACGAATTATCAACGTCTGCAGCAACACGTGTTGTTTTTGCAGGTTCATCCGCCAAGCGACAGACACAGCCACAGACGCAGCAGTGCAATAATTTCTCGGTGGTGCCGATCAGACATAACGGATTTTCAATCTATAAAATAAACTACTAG
>Ga0209671_1001049_pt1 | contig 21721 bp, 15 predicted proteins | sample WorMetHERISLAND2_2_FD_187401 | JGI IMG/M metagenome (GOLD analysis project Ga0209671, IMG submission 187401) | Marine gutless worms symbiont microbial communities from Max Planck institute for Marine Microbiology, Germany - Olavius geniculatus... | ecosystem: Host-associated > Annelida >... | reverse complement strand
AAATGTTCTGGAGAAAGAGAACGGAGCACAAGGCACCGGCAAGGCTGGCTTTTGGGAAGAGTTTGAGGTTTGTTGTACAGTGTTGCACAAAGCCATTTTTTTTAAAAAGTCCAGCCCGGTGGGTTTTTGGGTTTTATTGGGGTTTTTCGGTATCAGGTTTTTGGGTTTTTCTAGGTTTCTGTAAAAAAGCTCAACTTGATGTATTTTTGTATTTCTATGGCTTTTCAGTTGGTTAGTCCATATGAGTTTCGGTTTGCTGCCGTAGTAAAAGTATAGCAATATTTGCAGATTTGTAGGTTGAAATGCTTGTGAAACTTAGCCATAATAAAATATTGCATTATTAGTAGAGCAAGAAACTGAAATTTGATTTGAAGTTTGTGTGGGTTTTTAAAATGGTTTTTTAGGTATCTGCCTTGATGTTTCAACTCTGTTTTGAACTTATTTGTGCATCGTCATTCTTATTGTACAGTCTTTTTTTGGTTTCATTTTGGCTGTCTTAATATTACTAATTATGATCAGAAAAGTTAATTCTTATCACGATTTGTGTCTTTCAACAGACTGTTTTGTATTATGTTTTTTGTCGGTTTTCACATGGTTGTTATAATGTTATTCGGTTTCTGTAAATAAGTCATTGACGATTAAGCTAGTTATAAATAATACGAGTATTTCATTTTATGTAAACTTTTACATTGTTCTGTGGTTTTTCTGTGTTTTTATAAGTAAATATTTGAAACATTGAAAATAAAATACATCTTTTATATATATGTTATTCTACTGGTTTCTTTAGATTGTCTTTTTTTAAAGAATAAATCTGTTCATTATGGTATTATTGTTTGTCATAAAAATGTTGTTTATGTCTCTTATATCGGCTGTGTGAGATATTATAAAGTCATGACTGAGTAGTTGTTTGATGACTACGGAGGAAAATCAGCAAAAATACTGTTTTGCAATGTTGCCAAATGTATTTGTGATTTCTCATATGTAAACAAATGTGAAAGTGAATAGATTTTATCAATTGTTAATATTAATGTATTGGTTTAATCAGCATAGGTACTGTCATAGGTACTGTCTTTATGTATTTGAAATCTCTCATTCATAAATAAATGTGGAAATAATTATTACATAGTTTTTATTAAGAGTTAATATTACTGTATTGGAATAGTTGGAATAATTTGACTATTGAACGAGGGTATTGCTGTCATTGTTTTCATAACATTTAGCATTAGAATTTGGTTTTTGTCCATTGGATGACTGTGATAGATGAATAGTGCAATAGACTGCAGTTTAGTTTGATGTTTTGTCAATAGCAACTGCAACAGCTCGAGTGTCGTCACTTGTACAGTCGGACGGAAGGACAGAAACCCGAAAATAGAATAAAAAATCGATACAAGAACATATTACCTTGTACGTTGATATCATTTTTCTCTTCTTGATTAAATCGATTTTTTTAAAAATGTTAGTGCATAAATCGTTTCTTTATATCTCAGTTTTAGTAATTTACTAAGAAAAAGTTACAGAAGAAAAACTGGTGGTTGTTTATTAGTGATTTATGTTTGTTGCTGTTACTAGATGTGTGTTATGTGCTTGCAAGCTTTAACAGTGTCATTGTGGTTTGTCTTGTATTAATTTGTCATGAAATTACTTACACCTACACTGTGCCATACTGAACTACAATACACGTGTATACTAATTGTTGCACTTTCGATGTGATACGTGATGCGATATATTATTTACATGGCAGTAAGTAAGTAAAACACATTGGTGTTTGGTCAACTGAAATGATGAAGCGGTGTGTAAATCGTGTTTTCTGTCAACATGCTAAGATAAGAAGTTTTTGCAGTTTGAAACTAGTGTGATTACATTACGCTGTCTGTATAAGCACAGCTGATTGGTGGAACCAGGGGCCAAATTTTCTAAACTTTACTAAGACATTTTCCAAAGATCTTCCTATGTCAGATGATTTAGGAATTCCAAAGAAGTTTTTTATTCAAATTTTCGACGGCTTTCTTTGCATTTTCAAAGAACTTCTTCTTTTCTTAATTTCTTATCTTATTAAACTTGTTCAACCAATCAGATGCGCTTATATCGACCATGTGACATAATCAAAACTTCTTTGGAAAACTTCTTATCTTAGCACGTCCATGTAAAATGAATTTTACACACCGCTTCATTTTTCAAGTTGACCAAACGTCAATTTTCTTTACTTACTTACTCATTGTTGATTTTACCACAGTGTCACGCAAATAACCTATGACATTACATATGACGTCTAAGCTAAGTGTCAACATTGTGTACTTTTTGCAAATTTCGTTTTATTACACAGCTTTCTCCATGTAGGACAAGGTTAGTGCTTTTCTATATATTTGCCTAAATTCTTCCTAAGAAGTTTTGAAAATTTGGCCCCAGTTTACAAAGATAAGAAAAGAAGCAGTTATTTGGAAATGCAAAGAAAGACATCAAGAATTTTGAAAACATTTTTGAAATTTTTAAGTCATTGAGTATACGAAGATCTTTGGAAATTGTGTGAGCAAAGTTTCATTAATGTGGTCTCTGGATCTTAGGTGTGTAACTCTGCAATACTTTGTAGCGGTGTTGTTGTTAATAATTTCAGTCGACCACACACGAGTCATACTCAAAGACGATGATCCGAACGTTTCTGGTTCTGACTACATCAATGCTAACTACGTATCGGTAAGTTCAACTGCTGACATTTCGTGAGTTTGGTTAATGTGAATGTTTGCTCTCATTTGTGGTCTGAAATTGCAGAATTGAAAAACATCAGCAATGTGTTTTATGACATTTTCCTATTTTTTCCACTTTTTATACTCCTGTAATACATTTTCTTCATTGCAGCGCAGCAGTGGAGCCTGTAGTCTTATTGTGCTGATTAATAGCTTTATGTGATATGTCCCAGGAGCTGATATATACCCAAGGAGGACAAATGCTATAAAACAGGAATGGAGCGCAATACGTTTTCAGTCTGAATGTGTATACTTTTGTAAAGTTTGCTAGATGGCAGTACTGTAATACGAACGGTTTCTGTAATGAGTTTGAATTTGGAGATATGTCTCAGTTCAAAACTGTGAAAGAAGAACTGACATTTTGACGAATGTTTGTGCTCTTCGAAAACTTATGGTTGACGTGGTGGGCCCCTGGCTCGGATGTTCAACTTTTTGCTCTCGTTTGTTTTAATCAGTGGGTATATTGAGAGCATTGGACAAACTGTTACTTACTGTATCGTGGATGGCATTAGTGTTGTTAGTAAAAGCGCTCCTTCTGTTTGGGACTCACTGTCCTATAACAAACTGTAGATCTGCCAAACTTGTCTAGCACTTTTAAGTGTTGTTCAAAAACTGCACTCTTTGACATTGCCCCTTTGGAAACATAAATACTCAACTTTGAGTCTGCCATTATGCACCTTTTTTGCGACGTACAGTATATCTTTTTCTCTCTCTTTCAGGCTGTTTTGGATCCCTGAGGTGACAACATTGATCTATCTCTTTCTCTGTCTTTTTCTGGTTTTTTGTCCAGTAAACATTTGCCTCCATGATTTGCTTGACACAGTGGTCTTCTTCTCACCATTGTACATGCCAGTACCATAGTGACATAAGTCACTATACAAATGTGTTGCGATTGATTACCTCCGCCAAGGAGGTAATGTTTTTGCCGGTCTTTGTTTGTTTGTTTGTCTGTCTGTCTGTGAGTCAGCAATATAACTCGAAAAGTTATAGACAGATTTTTCTGAAATTCTGAGGATATGTTGGGAATAGCACAAACTACCAATGATTCAATTTTGGGCATGATCCGGAAGGAATCCTGGATTCTGGATCATTTTGAAATTTTCGTTACCATTGCGTTAAAGGGGGCATAAGGGAACCACTGGCAAAGCGAAGATGGTGACGCCACCTGGCGAACAACATTGCCTTGGCGGAGGTACCTGTGGGCTATGACTGCGTTCTAGTTGATGGATGAGTTAATGTCGAGTTGTTGGTGAGTTTAGATAGATCACGGTCGGTCGGCTACGTCGTCGTCGTCCAAGTCATACATTGCGACACAAGGCTGTCTGCAGCAGACGGTCATTGACTTCTGGCGTATGGTCTGGCAGGAGAACTGTCGTATCATTGTCATCGCTACCAAGCTTGTCGAACGTGGCAAGGTACGTCAATTTGTTGCAATTTTTTGTTGTTTCTAGAGGTGCACTGAATTCAGATTCAGATCTGGCTGGATATATGGTGGTATTTGTGGATCCAGCCCGGATCCGGATTTGGTTGAATCCCAAGTTTGCGGATACGGTTTGGATTTGGATCTGAAGTCTGGATCCTGTTCAGATTCGAATTCCTGCATTGGTGAATCACCAACAGTGACCTTACGTAATAAGCTGTGACTTCTGGTTTTTATGTAAATAATTTTTATGCATATTATAAGTTAGTTTTAATGTAATTTGCTCGTAACCGTAAACCTGCAGTGGTTAAAAATTTCACTTTATGCACAATGTTTACGATGATTAGTGAGGGTAATTTCAGTTAGTGTTTTTGTGATATTTTTGCGATGGGGTTCTACTATCTGGCTACTATGAAATGTGATCCGAAGTATGAAAACTGTAGTTGTTTTGTGTGTCATCACAGATGTGAAACGTAAAATGGTAACAAATGCAGTTTTGGTAATTTGCCGGGTTTTGATTCTGTAGGGTAAGTGTGTAAAATATTGGCCGGAGGCCCCGGAGACGGTGAAAACATACGACGTCTACCACGGTACGCTGACAGTTACACATGTCTCCACGACGACAAACACAGACTACGACTTACGAGAGTTTGAGCTGAAAAGAACAGAACTGGCGGTTTGTATATATATATCAAATAGTGATAGGTAGGGTTCACAGTTTTCCCCGGGCTGCGGAATTTCGAGCCAAGTCACAGAATTTGTTTTTTTCTGCAGAATTTTGATATTGCTGTGGAATTTTGTGGAATTTTGCAGAAGTTAAGAAATGACGAATGACTGGTACGATCGTCGGCTTGCTAATGGAGAAAAATTTAATTGAACTGCCTAAAACTGCGTCCCTACTAATAATTACCATTGTATACGGCACAGTTGTAAATAAACATAATGCGACTAATTGACAAATTGCACTTTTGAAAAGAAAGAAAGATCGATAATTTTTTTTGTATGTTGCCAGCATAACTAAGCGCCATGCCAGCATTTGAAAACTGAAGTTTTTTTAACAGAATAAAGCTTAGTTTACAGACAAACAGAAGATTGCGTTGAGCTGCGGAATTTGGATAATTTTGCCATAATGGGCCGTGAAATTTTGTAAACTGGCCCACAGAATTTGGCAAAATTTTCCAGGAAAACTGTGGGCCCTAGTGATAGGCTATATAGATTCATGAAATTACAGTCTTTGTTCACTAATTTGTTAACTTTTTGGTAGCTGCAGCTGTTTTTTTTAGAACAGTTTGTATTTGCCACTATTTGTTCCAGTGGTGAACAGATTGTCATAGGTATGAGTCAAAATTTGGTCACCCACGATGATTAGCAGAATTCAGTGTATGCTGCATTCAGACTGCTATTTGTTTTTCGGAACGTCTTATCAAAGTTTGGTATTGTTCACTGTGCGCTGTCTTTACAGCATCATGGTCAGAACTGTATACGCTGGGTTCACTGTCAAAACCAGGAACAATAAAATGGGAAAGTCAAAACTCTGCCACTACACGAACCTTAAACCTAACCGTAACTCCCTAATTTCTAACAATAACATTAACATCTTTAACCCTAATCTCTACACCTGACCATATCTTTAACCCTAATTTCTAACCTTAACCCTTTTCACTAAACCTATGCTTAGATCACTGTTTCCCATTTTTGCCGTGCATGGTTTTGATATTCCTGGTTTTGATGGGACATTGGTTGTGTGTGTATGTGAGAAGGTGGAGGGCAGCGAAGAGGTTGGTGATGAGGAGAGGGAAGAACTAACATCGACACGTGCCGTCTATCAGTACCACTTCACGGCCTGGCCTGACAAGTGGGTGCCGAAGGACCCCGGCCCCGTTCTTAACTTCCTTGAGGACATCAATAATAAGCAGGCGCAGATTGACGACGCCGGGCCGATTGTTGTCCACTGCAGGTCAGTTCCTTCCGTTCTGTATAGAAATTGCAATCCCGGGACCTCGAGTCCCATAATCCCGGCCATTTTCAGTAAAAAGGTAAAAGTAAAAGTAAAGGTTGTCAATTTGTATAGCGCATCATCGTGAGCATGCGCACGCCTCTAATGCGCTTTCGTCACTAACCAGAGCTGCCTGCCGCATGGCCACCGTGTGCAGCCTGCAGACACAGGCTGGCGCAGCGGCCGGTTAGGCAACCCCAGTCAGCTGTACCAAGGTTCCCACCTTCCGTAACTCATGTGAATGAGTTACTACTCATTTTACCATCCCACGGAGGGTAGAAGGCTGAGTCGACCTAGCTGGCAGGCTTCGCACCGAGGCAGTCACCCATCACAGTACTAACCAGGCCCGGTGTAGAGTAACTTTGTTTCAGCCAAAACGCGCTACCAACTACGCCATGCCACCAGTACTCCTGGAAATTGGTGCTGCACCAATTCTGGAATTTTGGGATTTCAAAAATTAGTTACAGTTGTACTTTTTCACATGCTAAATGATACTGCTAACAATTCTAGCCATATGATGAATAAAATATTTTATGTGTGTAGAGTCCTGCTCTTTGCCTTGCGACGTAGTTTGTATTTTGACAGTCACAATCACTCTCTACAGTTTGGGTATACCTGCCGTATGGGCCTATAGTACATTTTATGCATGAAATAAGTGCATTGGCCCAGGTATACCAAAATAACAACCAGTCTGTAAGCCTAATCCCAAAAATAGATTACAAATTTCTTTATCTCCAATCCTTGGATTGAGAATTTAATCCTTTGATTGCAATCACTAGTTTTCTGTTGCTGTGCGCTGCTGTATTCACTTAACTTTTTACAGAATCATGGAATTCTGCAGATTTATATCTGCAATTGGCATCCACGAGGTTTCTAGAAATTGGGCGAGAATTTGTGCGTGTGTGATGGCTATAATCATGCATGATCAGACATTGTAGAATATAATTATATACGAATCGATGAAAACTTGTCAGTATTTGCAGTATAATGTACTGTTGCATTGAACATTTGATATTGACTGAAGTAAAAACATGGATTCAATAGTGTTCAGTGGCGTATTTTTTGTGTTTTTTGTGTATCATAGATTTGCTGATTGTTGGAGTTGTTTTACTACAATAATATTAAACTAAATATTAAACAATTCATGTCACAAGAAAGTAGCTTCAGAGTTAATGCAAAGTTCTGCAAGTGCAACACAAGGTCATGATTTTGAATTGAGTAAAAAGATGACAAATAGGAGCTGTGTAAATATTTGTTTACAGAAAGAATAGTGGATTTGTGGAATTGTTTGCCAGCTTATGTCTTTGATAGTTTTTATGTTGATAGTTTTAATAGGAATTTGGAAGAATTTTCGTGCAGCCAAAATTAGGGATTGCAATCTCGCGATCCCGGTCGTTTTTCACTAATCCCGAATCTCGGGATTGGCAGTGTTCCAATTCTGGGATTTTGGGATTACAAAAATGAGTTAAAATTGTACTTTTTCGCATGTTGAATAATACAACTAAGAATTTTAACCATCTGTTGAATAAAATATTTTATGTGTGCTATATTTATATGCTCTGCAGTGCATTGTAATTTGTATTTTCATCGTCACAGTGTCTCTCTCTGCAGTTAAGATACATCTTCCATGGAAGCCAATGCTATGCATAATTAAGGCCAGTGGGAATGCCAAAATGACGACCAATCTGAAGCCTAATCCCGAAATGGGGTCCCGGGATTACAAATTTCTCAATCCTGGATCCCGGGATTGAGAATTTGACCCCAGGATTGCAATCACTAGCCAAGATGTTTATTATAATTACAAAGGCACCATGACCGGAACTGGAAGCAGAAGATATATTATGTTTGTTATGTCAGCATGTCATAATGGTGTGTCGTGCTCACAGTTTTCTGTGGAAAATTTTGCCAAATTCTGCGGGCCAGTTCGCAAAATTCCACGTGCACTTTGTCAGTTAGTTGCTTTGTGTTTATTTACAATTGTGCCGTATTACAATGGTAATTATTAATAGGGACGCAGTTTTAGGCAGTTTGATTTTTCTCCATGATATAGTTAGTCTAATTATGTTATCAAGCCGATGATTGTACTAATTATCAGTCATTTTAAAAAATTCTGCAAAATTCCGTGAAATTTTGCGGAGAAGGGCAAATTCTGCAGCTTGACTCAATTCCGTGGCCTGCAGAAAACTGTGGGCCCTAATGATATGGTCTTGGAGGCATTTAGCCTGTGTCCACTATCTCGATGTGCTGTGTCTGTGTATTTTGCAGTGCTGGCATCGGTCGAACTGGAACATTCATTGTCATCGACATGATCCTGAATGAGATCAAGAAACATGGTTTGTTCGCATTTATCTGTCTGCTGCATTGTGCCGTTTGCCGTAAGTTACAGAAGTCATTTGTCAGGCATGTGGGACTGCAAAGAGGCAAATGATGTTAAAGGAAGCCTAGGTGGCATCAGATGGGTGGCTGTCAAGTAGTGTATGTGGGATGATTGCCTGCTATTGAAGATGCAGGAAATGCAAACTCATGTAAGGCAATGGTCTACAGTGGTCTCCAGTGTTTGCTTTTGAAGGTGATTGTAAACTTGTTACCAAATAATGCGTTTGTCACTTTCGTCACATTTGTTTTGTATCTCCATCCATCAGAGCGTTCTTTCTTTATCTGCAGGATTGGTAAAAAAGTGAACAGATTTTGGTGAAATTTTACCCATTTACTTGGGGCACAAGATTGAATTCTTTTTAGGTTAAAAATATTGTGGTTGAGGACTTTATCTCTTCTCAAGGCTAAGGACTTGGGATCCAAGGACAATGACTTGGAACTAAGGATGAGGCCAAGGACACTGTTCTTTGTCCCTGAGGCACTTCAAAGATGAGGACAAGTTCTCGAGGACACATCACTGGATGTTGTGATATAGGATTGGAATGTGAAATTGACATTCAGAAGACAATCCAGATGGTTCGGTCGCAGCGGTCCGGCATGGTGCAGACTGAGCTTCAGTACAAGTTTGTCTACTTGGCTGTCAAACACTACATGGACACTGCACAGCGCCTGGTTGAAGAACAGGTAACAGCATCGAATTGTACTAGTAGTAGAAATTTTGTAAACTTTGGTCCACAAACAAAATGATTCTATTGTCTCATTCTGACCCATCTTAAGTCAACAGTGCATTTATACTTCGTGTAGGCTAATGCGATTCCATTTGGTTGATGTGAAGTTGCTAAGAGCGGAATTTCAGCCTTCTTCCCTAATTGTCCCCCAGTCAGACTTACGGTATCGAGCGGATGCACGTTTGGCTTTGCCCCAAATTTCTACAGGGTGCGGCAAAAAAGTGGACCCCTAAACTTTTTTGCTGTTTTCTAAGCAGTCGTTTGGGATTTTAATGCGAAATTTTAGTTTTATTTAGTGAAACCTTGTACATCTAACCACCAAGTAAAATGTGATTCTGTTGAAAAACGACAAAGTTATAGACTTTCTTACATGATCACCTACCGATTTTTCAGCATTAAAAAATGCTCAAAACTTTTGACAAATAGTAAGTTATTTTGTTTATAAAATTATCGCTTAGTTATCGTTCTTTTAAAGCAAGCGCCCGCTGCTCACCGGGTTCATCTGCCAGCAGGACAGCACACACAGCATGCAGCACACGGAATGGGCTGTGGGCCAACTGTCTAGATTTCGTCACAGGACCAGTGGCCTCCAAATTTGCTGAATATAAACCCAGTGGACTATCACGTATAGGGTGCAATGTTGAAGGCTTACTCCAAGCTTAAAACAAAGCCGAAAACAATCGCTGAAGTCAAGGAAGTGCTTCAGGTTACCTGGGGCAACTTGCCACAAGAACTGATCAACAAGGCTGTCAAAGACTTATCAAAGTAAGCAACTGAAGGCTTGTGTTGGAGCTTGGAGCTGGTGTGGACACTTCGATCATTCACATTGATAATGAAATTCTGGCATCTGATCATTAGTTAACTGTGTTGTTTTAACGATGTTATTGCATTGGTGTAGTACCTTGAACATTTTTTGGTGCTGAAAAATCGGTAGGCGGTCATGTTAAATAGTCTATAATTTCGTCATTTTTCAACAGAATCACACTTTCCTTGGCATTTTGATGTAGAAGGTTTTATTCAATAAAACTGTAAAATTTTAAATTAAAATTTCAAGCGGTTGCTGAGCAAACAGTGAAAAACTTTAGGGATCCACTTTTTTGCCGCACCATGTAGTTGTTGTTTGTAGTAATAGTAGTGGTTGCTGTTGTACAGTGAATGTAAGAGCTTGGACATTAGTACCACAACATCCAGTACTCTGCAGACTCATTGGGTAGTAGTACACCCTGGTCCATAAAGAACGTGCCACTTGTCGTAGTTTGGCTATTTACAACAATGAATTCATACTGGATAGCCCACACGTCGGCTATGAAATGATTAACTGATAAGCGACAAACACGATTGGCAACTATTGTATCTCAGAAAGTCACATGTATCACATTACATCTTCTTTGTTACAGCATGTGCTCAAAATGTCCTCCAGTGAATGCAAGCAGCAAACGTTGACACCACTCGCGAACAGCAGGCTCAGCAGCCTGCTTTTCACAAGATAGTGTCGCAGCAGTATTAAAGTGAGGTGGCCAAAAAGTCATTTGCGTCGAGTTTCTTCCTGATGTTGCACGCCAGAAATTATTAAAATTGGCCAATGCTGCACGGAGCTATTCAAAAAAATAAAAGTGGCATGTTTTTTATGGACCACGGTGTAGTAGTAGTTGTGGTACGAGGGGCGTTCAAAAAGTTTTGCAAGTCGATGTGTTAGACTAAAAAACTTTTTAAAATTTATACACCAATAAAACGTATATTTTTTTCCGAACACATATGAGGTTAAAATGGATGTGACGTCATTATGATATATGACGTCATAGAGCATTAAACTGGAACGATTTAGAGTTCTAGCACAAACAGCGTAAAATTGAGCTAGCTGTTGCATGCCATTTCTCCAGCCTACAGCCAGATTTTCCAATATGAGGCCCTGGGACACGTGATTTTATGCGAGCCCTGACAATTACGTCCATGAATTTCTCATTTGTAATTATAAATATTTAGTAGCCTAAATATGTGCTGGCTATAAATGAGAATGCTTCTATCAATTACGATGGCTCGTCAGGATTTGACATTGTCAGAAAAATTTTATTAAAAGTAAACAGTTACTGATATCCATCATCTTTGTGAAAGGTTAAGGAAAGTTTGCAATGCACAACCTTAGGAGCCCTGGTGTGTGGGGGCCAGGGAACAAGCCCCAAAGATCTTTTCTTAAATCCGGCACTGCAATCCAGTTCCCAAGTTACAATTACCCAGCTAGCTGTTCGTGACTGGCTTCGTACAATAAGATCACCCTACATACAGTAGAGACCTCACTTACAGCAACTATTATACTTTTCTAAATTTCAAAAATTATCTTTGTGGTGTTTGCTATCCAAGCAATAAATGACTCAAGTCTGTGGTAGGTGCATGGCTGGAAGGACAGACATAAAACGCCTCGTGACGACATAAGTCACAATGACGTCACATCTCCTTTAAGCTCTCATGAGTTCAGAAGAAATATGCGTTTTATCGGTGTATAGATTTTGAAAAGTTCTTCAGTCTAACATATTGCCTTGCAAAACTTTTTGAACGCCCCTTGTAGTTGTTTTTGTAATAGTAGTTGTTGTTGTTATAGTAGTTGTTGTATTATTAGTTATTGATGTTGCACAGCGGATGCAGAAGCTGGGTCATGAGTATCACAACATCCAGTACTCCACAGACTCACTGGTGGGAAGCAGTCGTGATCTGTCTAAGACTGCGTCACCGTTACCATCTCCATTTGCCGGCTCGTCGACGTCACTTCAGTCCATCGGCGTCCGCTCGCCCGTCGTCTCTCGCGGCAGCGTGCCGTCCACACCGACTGTTCCAGACAGGTACTAAACTTTTTTCTTCATGGCGAACTCTGGTCAGAGCGTTGCCGTACTGATGACTTGTCACCAAATATCTTGATTTCTAGCCTTTCTCTCAAAAGTGTAAACTCTGAAGTTCTGGGGCTGGATATCTTTGTCGACTGTTCTGAGCCAGGTTGTTCTTGGGCATCTGGACGGTTTTTTCCTGTCAGCTGGTGGTCGGTGTGCAGTGGCTATAACACACTGGTGATTCTCCTCTGGGACTGTACGAGCTAAGTGATCAAAAAACCTTAGGCAATGGGACCTGACCACCTAATTTCTTAGTATGCATAATGTATATTGCTTTTGCATTTTTCTGTATTTGAGTACTGAGCAGTTATTTGTGAGTACGCAGGGTGTTCAAAGAGTTTGTAGCTAGTTATAGGTCTATATCATAAATGTCATTGTTATCATGTCACTGAGTAGTACATCTGACACTAAAATATTGGCTGTAACTGAGAATCATGAAAGGATGCAAATTTGCTGATGATAACGAAGTAATCCTCTCAGCTAACAACAGAGCCTATTCTGCAAACGAATCTGAGCCTTGGAGAAATGCTGAACGAAGAGCATTTTTGTTGCAAGAGGCTTTGTTGAAAAGTGACAAAATGCTCCTTGTGGTCCTACCAACTTTAACACATAGCCATACATACAGTAGTCATAGGACTACTTGCTGTCCACCGTAGCGACACCTGGTGGACAGTCGTTTTGACGAAGGCAGCAGTGGTTGCCAAAACGTCGAATTTATATCAAAATGAAGGTTGTATATTGATGAATTTAACTTATTAAAGTGCCCCTTATATGTTTACTTGACCTTTATTATTTTGTTTGGCAGGCGGTCATGATCGTCTGTGGAGCAGTACCAGAACATTGGAGCATACGGTGGAATTGGTTAACAGCAGCATTCATCGTTGACTGTTGAGACTCTGTCTGTCATTCTGTGCATGCCAGGCAAAGACTGGTTGATGCATTACAGGGCAATTCACGACTACTCACTACTTGTGACCGGTGGTAAAGCAGGCCTGACGAGAGGGGAGCAAAGGGGGGAAGTTTTTGGTTTGGGTCTGCTATAGCGAAGGGCCGCCATAGGCAGGACACGGTGGCTTTCGCTATGGTGAAAGCCGAGTGACTGACGACCTCGGCCCGACGGCCGTGAAGCTGGCCATAGCTTCACGGATTGCCAGTCGACCAACTAGCTCCTCAGGGTTTACTAAGTAGACTGTCACAGGCAGCCGTTGGCAATTTTTGTAGTTACATGCACCGCCGTCAAACTTAATACCTATATTGTACACTAATTTATGGTGTGCATTATTGTCACATGAATCTTTGGTAAATGCTAACCCTAACCGGATCCCTAACCCTAAACTCAAAATCTAACCCTAATCTTAAATGTAACTGTAAGCAAAAACCATAATTTTAATATTAAACACAAAATCATACTACATTACACGTGAAATTGTTGCCCCCTGGTGAAAGTGAATGTAAACATCTGTTGACGTGAATTTTTGTTGGCCTCTCGATATGGCGGCTGTTCACTATAACGGCCTGTTGCCAAGTTTTTCTGGGCCCTGCAATGTTTGGGACCTTGCCATTGTTTAAAAAAATATATTAGCTATATGTTTGGCAGCAGAACTAATCATCTGAAGTGAGCTTACGTCACTCGTCAATAATTTTGCATAGATTTTTCAACAAAAATGTTTGTTTCTTGAATAAATGAATGAATGTATTCAGTATTCTAGCCCGCTCCCCGGAAAACATCTCGTATAATCCTGTGAGAATGTTTCCCAGGGCCTGCTGTTTCTCTCGACGGGCCTGTAGTAAAGGATGACTAATTGACCACTGGTATGATTTTAGACATGGCATTATCTGATCCGTTTTATCCGTCAGCTAGATTGAGAGTGACATGATGATTGGGAAAACGATTATCTTTGTGGGTCATGGTAGATAAGGAAATTTCTGTCATAATTGCACATTAATGGCAATAAAATTGTGGGAGTATTGTATTAGCAGTAAAAAAATTAGTCGGTTTATGAAATGATATGTATGGTAAACTGGTTCAGAAGTTGAATAATATTGTGGGATTGTATTGGATGGTGATGAGTTTTTTTATATGAGGATGCAAATCGGGATAGGGATTTTTTTATGGATACAAGGTGGGGATGTGGATAAATTTGTGGGGAATTGTGGGTATGGCATGGGATGGGGCAGTTTTATTCAACATGTCACTCCCCACTTACAGTGATGACACAGCTGTAGGGACCAACCGAATTCACGGGAAAAAATGCATGATTTCACGGCAGAATTTTTAAAATGTGTTGAATTTCACAGAAAATTCACAGAAAGAGTTTCGAAAATTCATGGGCCACACAGATGTTATTTCGAGGTGCTGTGCTAATGCAAACAAAGAAATTTCAGAACAACGAATATTTACTACACTAAGTCAAGACTCAAGACATTCAATGTCAACTACTTAGCGCTAAAGTGCGACACGTGGCAAACAGCAACATCCGTACAAAAGCTGCTGATAAAACTCTGGAATTGTCATAAATTAAACTAAAAGCGCTAAAATTCACGAAAAATCATGGATTTCACGGAAATCAGCGTTTTTCACGGAAGGAGGTCAATTTCACGGAAAATGTCACGGCTGTGATAGCTGTGAAGATAACGTTAGAGAATTGATCATGTTATGCAGGAAATCTTATCGAGAAATAATTAACTGCATGTAAGTAAGTGAGTGAGTGAGTGAATTTGTACAGCATGCAAGGTCGACAGAAGATTACTGAATTTGAAGCAAAGGGTAAGATAAGGGCTAAGATTGCCTAGAAGTTTTGTGTCAGTCATTAAAACAGCAAATGGAAGAGGAATAATGAATGTCTAAAGGAAGGATATTCCAAATGGTGGGGTTGGCTATGGCAGAATGTTTGTAGCAAGACATTTAGTGTCACTGTGGTAGGCTAATGGTTTAAGGTGAGCATTTTTGCAGTGCATCTCATTGTATCGTTGTATTATTGCTTTATGTTACTGAATTTTGTTATGATACTGTTCATATGCATGACACTGGTAACCGGAAAATTGGGAAGAGTGTGCCGTGGAAGTCAGGAGAATCCCATGGAATTTCCATGGTGCTTGGAGAGCAGTTGAGTCTGGCTAAACCAGGTTGAATGGTCAAAGATTTTTTTGTGTCTAGTGTTAAGCGAATTTTATCGTACCTCGTGCAGAAACAGAATAGAATTGTACAGCAAGTCGCGATCGATCGATTGAATTCTGCGCTCGTATTTTTCCACAGAGGTGTAACTAATTGGGTATATGTTTCTGTGTTAGTATTTTTAGTATGTAAGATGCATGTTACTGCATGTTTCAGCTTAGCAGCGCTGGTATGTTTTTAGCATTTATTGATTTGTTTCTAATTGGATGTGTATGTGTAAGCATGATGTATATGTTAATTATTCTTACTTACCTCTTGGCTTTGTAGAAAAATTAGCTCCAATGTTTATTTTTCTCCAATCAGGCTTATAGTGTTCATAATTGTAATGCTGCGGTTTCAATTTGTTTTTCTTTTGTGTATAATTTTGTCAGATTATGGCAATGCAGAAAATCTATTAGAAGTAGACCATCGCTGGATCCGATCTGACCCCTGGTGAGTGTGGACTGAGTGAGTGAGTAGGGTTCAACGCCCCCTGCCCCGACATTTTGGGGATGGCCTTTTCAGGCAGTGCACTTACACATAATGGAACAGACAGTTTAACCTTTGCAGAAAAACCTGATATGGAACACAAAACACAAGAAATGATCTAAACCTAAAATTGTAAGAACTCTCTATTTATAAGTGTGCATATCACAGGCTGAACAGTCCATAACTGTTGTAAAGCACTAGTTCAAGCCATGTGTTAACGGCGACTTTTCTTTCTTATGGCAAAGCCAAAAATTCGACTCCCGCAGAATCAAAACCCATGATCTGATTGAGATAAAATTTGGCATGGTTGATTACGTCTGCTAGATAACCCCTCATGCAAAATTTCATGTAAATCTGCACAAGGGGGCTTCTCGGCATATAGGTGAAATATGCGCAAAAATTTTTGTAGCTGTGATAAAAAGGTGATATTATTCAGCAGCACATTGACACACAGTCGGTGTGATGCGGGCAATATCACTTTTTGTAATTTTTGCTGTTTTCGATGTGCAAGTCCTTAAATGTTGCCGTTAACAAGTGTATAAACTGATGTTTTGTACATTTATGTATCAGTAATGTCATTTCTAATAATCTTCCCTCTTATCTTCTGGAAGTCATCAATCTCAGAATGCTGTCTGTTGAAGCATTGGGGATATGTCAGCATGAAAACACAGACTGACCATCAGAGTGGTTATACAGAAGTTGAGTGTTTGCTGGTGCATGTTTTTTGTTGTTATGCAACCTGGTGTATGTATCGGGTTAAAAGCCAAGTCACATCACTTTCCATAACTGTTGTAAAGCACTAGTTGGCTTAATCCAATGTTAACTTGTCAATATTTAATTATCTTCCTGTTGCCAGTGTTATCTTTATGTTGTAAAAATAAAGTTTAAAGTAGACAAATGTGACGAAACTGTGACGTACAACTATTAGCGTCAATGTAGCGTTCAACAGAATTTGAACGTTAGCAGCGTTGATGGAGCATGGTACCGGGCGAAAAGACTTTGCTTGCATTTCGAGAAGTCGCTGTCATACCAGAAGTAGGCCGAGTGTATGCCCTTTCCGTTGCACCAATCGCCGACAGATTCCTACTTTCACTTCTGGAATGCAAGCAAGTTCCTCTCTCTGAGCACGTGCTGCATCGACGCTACGGCCAGCTCATGGCGTGAAACTTTCTCGCATGCTGCGATACACGCTATAAACAAAGCGTAGTAGGTGACGTCATCAGTTCGTTCGCACAACATTATTTTTATTGAAATCTATGTAAAACGATGTTTTTATTTCAACTGATCAGCGTATCATTAATTAGCATTACATTCTACACATATTTAGCCAGTATCGTTTTTTCGTGCAACTTGGTCTTCAACAGTTTGTGCATGAAAGAGTACAAATGGCAGCAGTGTTGTCACGTACTTTGTTACTGCTGTGTGGTTGAATGGACCTCAGTGTGGCAGTTGCTGGGAGGTTGATGGCATGATCCCGCAGTTGATGTCTTCAACCACCATAGTTGAACTTATTTACTTGTTTTGGTGATTGGGGTCAGCTAATCACCCCACCCCCTCAAAGTTATGACCCATATGTGCTGATAAATATGTGTTGATAGATGTGGCATAGTTTCCCAGTGCCATCCAGCTACAGCGGCCTAAAGTGCACGTTTTCTCTGCTTGCCTTGCCTAGATGGCGGACCTAGTTTTGTAGGCAGGCCCGTCTCAAGGGGAGGGGTACGGGGGTAAGTTATTACAGGCCCCATAATGTTTGGGGGCCCTGCCGTTGCTCAAAAATATAAAGTACACTAAAATGCGCCATTTTACAAGGACAATTCAAAAAAATTTATCCCTAGAGGGGCCCCGCAAGGATGTTTCCCCAGGCCCTGCTGTGGTTTTCGATTGGCCTGTTTGTAGGTCAGTTACGAAGTTCATGGTAGCTTGAATGTATCGTTGCTGGCAGCCATTCACCATGCATTGGTAGTTATATATGTATGACGTACGTGTAAATTCTGTTGTTTTTAGCTGTGTTTTAACTATTGTTCAGATTGTGTCATTCATTAGCATTCACATGGTTATACACTGTGTCTCAAAAAAAACAGTCAAAATTGTTTTTGCCATAACTTTGCCAAATTTCCACCACTTTTAATAATTTTAGCACGAAGATGGGCAAGACGATAAAATTATGTAAGTTGCACTCATTTTCCACCTCACCTGATTTATGTCATTGCATTACCTTGTGAAACATAGATGCTCCAAATTGTTGCATAATGCCTAGTTGTTGTCTCCAGTGAACGTTGTAACGACTTTATTAAGCACACATTAAACAGAAATGTGAACTATATAGCAAAATTGTACGTTTGTGTAACAACTTGCACAAATTGTCAGAGTTTATGCCGAAAGTGTGCCCCGCATACACAGACACAGTGGCTTAGATGCAGAAATGCAACGGCACTGGTTGACAGTGGAATCAACGATTGACTGATCAAACAACATTCACTCATCGATTAGACTTGTTCTAAGCTCACTAGTCAGCTATTTTGTTATCTGCTATTTTCACTAAAATATTTAATACTACAAAATTATTGAATCACGTGGCGCCTTCTGTTAAATTGAAGATGCGAAGGTAAGCAATCTGATACAGATAATCACCGAGTAAAGTAACAATTTGGAGCATCCGAGTTTCACACGGTAATGCGTTGACATAAATAAGGCAAGGTGGAAAATGTGTGCACTTTCCATAATTCTATCGTCTTGGTCATCTTTGTGCCAAAAATTATCAAAGTCAGTGGTAATTTGGCAAAGTTATGACTAAAACAATTTTGACTGTTTTTTGAGACACGGTATAGAGTGGAAGGTCATGCGCAAAAAATTGTGTGAAAATGTTGGATATGGTGGGTGACACAGTGATTTTTTTATCGTTTTAAACTCGTAACTTTTTTCACATGTTGTTTTTATTGATCTTGTTTGCGTTGTCAAGGGTTTGCCTGATTCTAACCATTGCTGATCCTTTTGTTCTGCTTGGGTGGTACAATATAATGTTACTTCGTTGTAACCAGGGGCTTCTACCCCCCATATTTAGAATCTAAATCTGACTCAAGTTTTCTCTACCTTCCTCTCTTTCCCTCTGTTTCTGCCTCAGTTTTTTCCCACTTCTATTCGCTATCTTTTATCTCCCCCTTTACTTCGCTATCTTTCCCTTCCCTGCCCCTTTTTCTCCTTTTCGGGGGAACGGACAATCGCCCGCACGGGAAATTGCCCGTATGAACTGTGGCCTGCTACCGCCGGGGTGGACGCAAAATAGGACAATAGACCGTAGAGACACACCAACGCGTTGCTTGCGTTATGTATTGTCGACTTGATTCACTCTTGTCACTTTGATTTTGCAGGACCTGTTCATAAATAGAATGTATGCCAGATACGCAAAACTGCATTAACTTGATAGTTTTTTAATAAGCAAAATGACGAAGTGTGTTCATTGCACTGTCGTACAGTAATCTTATTTATATTTTCAGTTATATGTATTGTATGTGTTTGCACGTACTTAAGAAAGGATTGTATTAATCGATAAAAAGCCGTTATTACATCAATAGTCAACGTCAGTTAGTCCCATATCGCACGCGACGAATAACGTCATAAGTCGGCGTCATAAACGAAGTTGAGTTAATGTAGTCCGATATGTAGAATATTGCACGACAGAAAAAAATTATTCATTATGACCACTTCTAAGAAGTAAACTCTGTCCAAAAGTCACTCGACGGCGTTCAGTCAAATTCTAAGGCGGCTAGAGCGTGCGTAAGCTTAGACGATGAAGTCGGCAGTCTACGGGCGTCTGTCCGTCCTTACGCTAACTGTCGCTAATTGCGGTACGGGCGTCAGTCCGCCCCTGTGGTAGCAGGCCTTTTTTCGTACGTGAAAATGTCCGTGCGGGCGAATGTCTGACATTTTTTTTATTTGCGTTCCATCCTCCCTCTCCTTTCCCAGGGCCTCACATTCTTAGAAGCCAATCCAGCTACCGCCAAACGGTTGAGCTAATAATGGCGCTTCTTGTGACAAGCAATTTTGCATACACCCTTACAAAACTCTCCCGTCCTATTTTTCACTGGGCGCAACCAGGTATAGGGATAGAAGCTCTTGGTTGTAATGTTACAGTAGTAATGGCAAAGCTGCATGTGCATTATTTTGGTACGGTCGTGCTTTCTGCTTAGGTATTATTGAGTAGAATGTGATGTTTGAGCGACCTTTTTTTATAAATGTGTACATTTTATGGCATAGAATAGATACTGTTATTGTACATAAATATTTACCTTACCGGTACTGAAAGAACCGCTGTCATTCTAGTGATAATCTTTTCGACTTACTTTTAATTTTATTATCGTGCTTGGCTTTGACACCAATGGCATACCATTTCTGGGAAAAAGAAAGGAATTTAGAGCACTGTCTGCAAAACCCTTATATTCATATTTTTGGCGTGAATCATGACCAGTTTCTGCTGTATTGAAAGAAAACTTGTCCCAGATATTTTCACATCACTGCATAATCCTGACGTTATTTTGACGTCAACAAAAATACCGTGTTCACTTTTTCGGTGAAACAAGTTAACAATATTCTGCTTAGTAAATGTAACAAATCCAAACATTTAGGCTAGTTCTAATTTTTGTTAGGCAACGTTGAAACAAGAGGTCTAGCTGTGCGAGGGTGAGCCGACTGTGCAGCCTAAATCTATAAAGGTCAGCATCCGACTTCCGGTCGCGAAAAAAATGATTTTCCACTGTGACTACATTTCCATACTGTACCCTATGGTGACGCTGCTATATCGAACGCTATAAACAACACTGATACGATAGGGCACTTCAGCGCACGTGTGTGATGGCTGCAGGCAGCGACTTTGCATTCAAAATTGTGGCAAAATCGCTGGTTACTATTGACAGTCTGTAAGAAGTCATCATCGCCGTATCAAACTGTACCATCGTTGACCCCCTACGACGTACGGTTTAGACACAATATATGCATTACAGACAGACGGCACGTTGTACCCAAGGTGAACCTAACGGTCGGCCAAAAACAATATGCAGCTTATATATAAGAGGCATGCACCGAGTCTGATAGAGTACCTCACTCATTCAGCGCTGCCACTTTTCGTTGTAAAATGCAGACTTTTTCTGGTTGTCGTGTATTTTTGACATATTTAAATTATGCTGAATACAACCACCAACTGTAAATTGAAAGCCGAAAACGCGTGCACCGAATATCGGTCGGTATAAGCGACTAAATGGCGCGTAGGCTTACTACAGAGCGACGTAACTGAACTGAACTGACGCGGTTTAGTTTTTGACGAACTGACCAACGGACAAGCAGGGTGAGTCCACTGGTCATTGGTTAACGCGTACGTCAGCGTAGTCACGTAGGCCACCGACGCCGTTAGGCGGTGCCTACTGTAATGAATTGCTGCTTGCCCATTGGTCAGTTCGTTAAAAAACTAAACCGCGTCAGTTCAGTTCAATTAGGTCGCTCCGTACGCGCCTTACGTCGAATCATCTCATCAGTATGTAATGTACACGGCGCCTTGTGAGTCGAGAGCTGCATGGGGCCCCGTGCCGGACCAAAGGTCGCATCACCCTTGTCCTTTGACATCATTAACGCCAGTCGCTGAATCTGACTGAATCACTTAATCGCTGATCGCCTGCATGGCTGCTGCAGGAAGATGCATTTGAACTGTAAGCTGTGCTCGTGATGGTGCCAGTGGCGGATCCAGAATTTTGGAATAAGGAAGAAATTTTTTAATTAAAAATTAAAACTTGTGCAGAAATGATGCATTCCTGTGTTAAATTTTTACTTATTTATAAAATGCATATAGTTAATGTGTTTGTGTGTTTACCTGTAGCTTCTAGTTTTATTGTACTGTGTTTTCTTTTCATTCTGTGTCTGTTTTTATGTTTACTGTGTATTGTTTAATGGA
>Ga0209671_1001047_pt1 | contig 21725 bp, 17 predicted proteins | sample WorMetHERISLAND2_2_FD_187401 | JGI IMG/M metagenome (GOLD analysis project Ga0209671, IMG submission 187401) | Marine gutless worms symbiont microbial communities from Max Planck institute for Marine Microbiology, Germany - Olavius geniculatus... | ecosystem: Host-associated > Annelida >... | reverse complement strand
GAATAGACCACGCCATTGTTAATGGCGTGTTAAGCTACCCCAATGATATTACTGGAGCTCCATTGCCTCAGTGTCAATAATGCTGCTGGTAATATCGTCGTTTGTGATTTTTGCTGTTTTCGATCTGTCGCCATTAACTTGTATATAAACTACAGTTTTTTTACATTTATAAACTTTAGAAATGCCCTTATCACTACATCAGCAGTGTCAAATACTTTGATGTTAAAGGTCCATGGCCACGGTCAAACTCACTCGCGCAATTTCTGTAGATTTAAATTAGACATTTAACCTCGCACATATAATATGTCGATTTGAGCTTCATAAATATATGAAATTAATGCGTGAATTCAAACGAAATGAGGCATTACGTTACGTTATGCGAAATATTCTAATCTACCAGTGCCCGCAGTGACGTCATGACCCTAACCCATATAGATCATGAATATTAATGGATAGCTGACGACGTCATCATTCTAGGCTAGGCCATAGCCTATAGACGTCATGAATATTAATTCATGACCTCTATACGCTAAACTCATGACGTCACCGCAGGTCATCATGGTGGCGCGTTTTCTACGTCATTTTCGTAAATCGTCGACTTCAAAGGTAAATTTTTCCGCGTTGACAGAACGCTGGGCGCCAATGTTACTGTCAAAGTTATCATAAAATTCTGCACTTTCAGGAAAATGGATAAAATGTATATGTTAATTTTGGTGACCACGGACCTTTAAAACAATCACACTGTATTCATTAGATTATCTGTCAAAATTCCTCACTTTGTATTCTTTAGACATCTTTATGCTTATAAGCAATCATGTAAATCTGTTTGTGAGGGGAGGGAGAGGAGAGGGGATGTAGGGTCATAGGTATACATACAACAAAAATACTTACACAGTAAGTCTACTGAGCAATATACCACATTAACTTTGCTTCAATAGACTAGAAACAACTAAACTTAAACCAAGACAGTACCATATTTGATAATTTTGAGGCATTTAAAAATTTTAATTTTTAAATGAACAATCCATATGAAGATGCAACTGCATGTATGCTAGGTTTCAGTCATTTTGTACATACAGCATAAAATACAGGGTACTGATGCAAATATCATGTAATTTCCAGTTTCTTTGATGGCAATCTCTGTACAGGAACTTCTTCACCGACAATGAATTCAGCCTTACAAACACAGCAAATGCAACAATTAGTACACATGAAAATACACACACATACTAAAAACAAAAAAAAAATCTAAAACTACAATCAGATGTATTTCAACTATTCCTGTGAGTGAACAAAAAAAGTAACAAAAATGCAATATAGCAGGTCAAAAGCAGAGAATTTTGACTTACCAGATCATATATGACTCGAATAATCAATGAACAACTGGGACACCGAGCCACATCTTCACCATCTTGCAACTCTTGCTAAAACATAACACATTTCTCGATTTAAAGGTTACAGTAACATGCACAAATAATGGGCCATAATACAGAAAAATCCTATTTCGTAGCTGCCTAAGTCCAGAAATCAAAATGTGTGAGATCGTGATTCCCTTCACTACCTTCTTTATCTCTTCCCCCCCTCGCTCCACTCTCTTTTCCTTTTTCATTTTCCCTCTCTTTTACCCTTTTCCCATCCTTTTTCTTGCTTTTCCAAAAATCCAAAAATTTGGGAATGTTGTAATTAACCAGAATATTCATTTTACTGACATCAGACTTATTTAGAAGAATCTGTCCATTTATTTTATGATGTGGTGATTAAGCTCTCCTTTGAAGCATCTAATGGAAACAATTTCCCATCACTGCTGTACAAAATTATGAGTAAAAAACTAAAAAATAAAATGCGTGAAATAAAACTTTAGCAGGTGGAAAAGCGTGAGTTAACTGAAAATGCATAAGACTCACGTGCGATGCGTGAGACTTAGCACGGCTACTATTTGTAACATGAATCAACAGTTGCATGATACACCACATCATAAAATAAATGCACATTGGACAGATTCTTCTAAATAAGTCTGCTGTCAGTAAAGTGGATATTCTGTGTAGCAGAATATAAGATATGAATAATGATTAAATATACATTCCCACATTTCAGCACTTATAGCACTATAAATAACACATTCACAGTGGCTACGGTTCCGTCAAGACAAAACTCTAATTTTATTTTATGGAGTTCCGTCAATGCCAGGGCGTATGCGCGGCAGGGCTCGCACTGCTGCACATAGGCCCTGGCGGACGGCAGCCAACTATAGCGACCTCAGCACCAGACGGCACATCACACGCTCGCCAGTAGGCAAAGTACCATACAGACCCAGCCTTCATCTCCAATACATCATCAATGGTACACACCACGTTCGGGTGTTTATCTATAGTGACAAATTTTTTTCAAATAAGCTAGCCGTAAACCTAGCCCTACTCTAACACCAATACTACTAATCCTGAACACTAACACTAACCCTAAGCCTATCCCTAACCATAATCATAATATTAATAATAAATCCTATTCCTTTACCCAAAACACTAGCACCCTTTTGCGAATTTCTTTGTATCATTTACATACATTTCATACGGAATCACTAATATCGACGGCGAAAACCTGTTTTAGACGATGAAAGCATGCCGAATAAGCGATAAAATAGTAAAATAACAATTTAAGCATTAATTAATAAAAGAAAAAAATAGAAAATTGGCCGAGCCAGGATTCGAACTTGCAACCTACAAAACACGAGGTCGACCGCTTGCTTACGCACTAGGCTACAGCTACAACGAAGAACACCTCACTACAGACTTTATATAAACACTGGCCGAGTCTGATGCGTCTGGCGTAAATTCCTTACTTAATTATTTACGTTGACAAAACTCTAAATTTTTTCTAGAGTTCTCAGAGTCTCGTCTTAACGGAATCGTAGCCACTTCGCAACACATTTTTGACTCGCTAATCAACGACAGTGCATTCAAATCAAAAATACCTTAGAAATCTGAAACTTGTCGCCACATGGACAAGGATAGTAATACATATCAGTATCATCATCATACTCCATATCTTCGATTTCAACTTCGTCGTGGTAAATCGACATAAATGTTAAAGAATTATATTTTACATACAAACATTCAGAACCGGAAACACAACAACAACGCATTGTAAAAGTGGATGAAAACCAGAAACTGTATAAATAAATAAGTAACAAAAAGGTAAAGGTTGCAATTTGTATAGCGCATTGTCGTGTATACACACCTCTAATGCGCTTTTCGTCACTAACCAGAACCGCCGGTCGCACAGCCACCACGTGCAGCCTGCAGACATAAGCTGGCGCAGCGGCCGGCTAGTAGGAATGGCAGGCTGAGTTGGCCTTGTTGGTTGACTGATAGCGGACGCTTTACCCACAAAGTGGTCAGACAGCCATCCATCAGTCTAGCGCAGGATAGGGAAAGTTCGCCGGCCAGGACTGACGTTCTAACCACTATGCTACGCAATCCACGTCTGGCTACTCAGCGCTTTCTCTCAGTGGCTGTCGGCTGAGCATCCAGACGCGTCAGGTCTATAACGTGATCAGTTAATGATAAGAACAGTCGAAAATAACAGCGTCGTCCATTCAGACCTTTGATGTAGGTGCCTGTTTAGCATCCTCTGCTACATCTGTGGTAAAATTGATCAATTAGGCCTAAATAAATTAATTAATAGCTAGCCTGAAGCCCGACGAGGGTTACGGCCGGCTTAGTTTTAGTGGACAGAATGAAGAATGGTCACTAACTATACAGTGTGAATCAGAAAATTTTACACCAATAAAGTTTTTTAAACTTTATTTTTCATAGACCGAAAATTCTAAAGCCATATTTTAACATATCAACAGACCTATGCAGAACTCAATGTTTCTTGCATGATTATGGCCTAACAGTTACCAGTACTCATTCAAGCTTGCTGGCCATGCTAAACTAAGTTAATCCGCATGGTTTGGATAAATACCAAAACAATACAGCACTACTGAACGTTAGCAGCAGGCCACACTGTCAAGAGACTGACCGTCATAAAGTACTCTGAAAGAAGCTTTGTTAGAAATCTGCATAAATGATAAGCAACAATTTTGTGAATGGCTGGAATTCTATTGCAATACACGTAGTCAAGATAACTGATGAGCACACAGCAAAGAACAACCAGTAGGAATAACATGTAGACCTGTGACACAAGCGGAATGCCGAACACAACAAATGACTGGATGACAAAACATCACAGTGGTATGACAAATTATGATTCGATCACACAATGACCGACGGTCACACATGTTACAGTGTCAAGACTAAAAACAATAAAACAGCAGTGCACTACAGCATCAACTGCAAATCAGATTATCAGCAACCCGTGTGTTAAAAATACACAAGAATAACGACATTCTAAAAATAGTGTGTAAGTTCGTAATAACAAGGGTTAGCTACTAATCGATGACCAAACTGTTAATTCAGATGTTGACCTGTTTTCGGCTGCAAGGACGGGAAAGAGTCCAGGGTATCGAAGGCCTCAAATCATGAAGCTCAAACAGGTCTGGTCTCAAGCTATCAACAATAAGATAAGGCAACACTGCACAACAACAGCATAAAAGACCCATCTATATACAGTAAATCATAAAATATGCAAGTTGATGACTTTACAGGACTTTAAACAATGCCACGTACTCGTCATGTTCTGAATTAACACCAAAACAGTGACATATAGCCACACGAATAATGCAAGTTGCTTCAGTCACAGGCTAAATAACTGATTAGTCTTTATTGATGATATCAACAGACATACCACTGTCAAACATAATGCACAATAACTTGCTGAGTATGACTTATTATTATGACTTATCACCAAAGAAAAAGGTGACATATTTGCCATTAGATTAAAAATTAAAACAGTACTAATGTTTATAATTTCGCACAAACTTTATTTCTGCGGATGTAAAACCTTGAAATGGTGAGATATGTGGGTTTGCAAAATACTACAAGGCATATTTGGGAAAGTGCTCAATTCTAATGCATTTTGCAGATTCTTGTAATATGTAACTAACTAGTGGACCACACATAACTTCGTAGAGTAATGTAAGTTGTAACAATGACAGAGAAGATTCAATTGTATACTAAACGATATCAAATTCAACACCACTATATCATCAGACAGAACTCCGACATCTGCACATGATCCAATGAAGTAGTAAAGACCAGTGATGTGTCCTCGAGAACTTGTCCTTGTCCTTGGTCCCAAAACCTTGTATTTGTCCTTGGCCTTGGGTCGCAAGTTCTTGGCTTTGGTCTTTGCCTTGAGGTAAAGTCTTCGGCCATAATACTGAAAACTTTGATAAGTTCTGTTTATTATTACTGACAGTTTGAACACAAAACTGAAAAGGTGTTAAACATTAGCTTTTGACATTACCAAAATCAGTGAACTAGTAATTGTCGCTGTGGTAACGGCTTTTGGATGTCCCTGGTTTTGACCTTGAGTTTTTTGGCCTTGGGCTTGGTCTTAAGTCCTTGTCCTTGGCCTTGCTTTTCTTGCAGGTCCTTGGCCTTGAACACAAAGTCCTTGAAAACATCACTGGTAAAGACTAAGTAACACGTGCAAACAAATTAGAACAGCTATACTTTTAAGAGCTGCTAAAAAATTAACACAAAGGCTCTTCTCAGAAAATGTGGCAACAAAGCGCATAGCCAACATAAACTGGTGACAAATTAGAATGCACCAACAGCCCCAAAACGTTAGAGACCAAGAAAAACTGTGAAGTAAGGTTCTTACTAAATTACTATCTAAACTTTTTTCGACCACAGCAAAAAAGCCAAAGAAGGTTCTGTCAAGAACAGCCAATACCAATAGCAGAACTTCAGTGCAACAAACGCAACTGAAATGATTCAACAATATGGTTTGGAAGTTGGAAGTAACTGTAAGGTAAAGATGGACGTTTTGTTATCAACAGTCAGCTACACTTCATCACCAAGATTAAACTGAAATAATAACTGTTAGCATACAACAGCTTGGTTACAAACAAATCACACAACGATTATCTATACTGGTCGTAATATGACTTTGTCACAAGCCTGCTATGAGGTGCAAATTGAGAATAAAGAGAAAGTCCTCAGTCCAAGGCTGACAACATTAGACAGCTACTGGTTAAAAGGCGGCAAGATAATAATCATAAATCGAAACTTTGTACAACGGCAATATGGCACAAAAGTGTAAATGCAAGAATCTGCATATAGCTGCTGAATAATGCCAGCTGCAATGCTAGATAAACAAAGTGGATGGGCAACATTCAGCTAACTGTTAAGTGTTGCATACTACTGGAGTAATCAAACAAAGAAACAAACAACGAACAAACGACCAAACCATAGTAAAAACAACCTCCTTTGTATATGCTTGACACCAATAACAGTTCAGTATGGCTGCATCTATATACACAAATGCACTTCATACACTAAAATACATAACATAAACCATGGGCCAATAAAAACATGGCACTTTACTTTTGTCCATATCTTTGCCAATTATTGACAGATTTTCAAAATTCTTTCACTGGCACACTCGGCAGACAATTTGCAATAATGTGATTATTATATATCCCACCACATCACGAATGCGTCTTTACGCTACCTTGTGAAATATAAATGCAAGAAAAACTAACGATAATAACAAACATTTACATTAATGATAAAAAAACACTTCAGACCAACATTGCAACAAATAATCCGCATGATGCTAAACTATGTTAGACCCACACAGTCTAGTGTCATACAAATCATTCACTGCAGTGTTGGTCTAAAGTGTTTTTCTTTCAATTTTACAAAAATATTTGTTTGTTATTATCGTTATATATGCACACTTCATTTATATTTCACAAGGTAGTGTAGAGATGCATTAATGGTGTGGTGGAATGTATAATAATCACGTTATTGCAAATTGTCCGCAGAGTGTGCCAGTGAAAAAATTTTGAAAATCGGTCAATAATTGGCAAAAGATATGGATAAAAGTAAAGTGCCACGTTTTTTATTAGCCCACCCAGTATATTGCTTACAAGACAGACTGCAACCAGACCTTTGAAAAATTATGCACCCAACGACCACAGGTGCTCAAAACAATCCATCTTGTTACAGAACTTAAACGATAAACACATAAGCACGCGTTGATGTCTACACATCGAACGCGTTGATGTCTACACATCGAATGAAACTCTCCAATGCATTAATTGCGAATTAGCCAACAGCAGTAAGACACTTTCACGAGCAGGAATGCTTAGCAATGTACAGCAGCAGCGAATACAAAAATGTTACATTTTCACAGTTTGACTTTAGATATAACTACTATCTGAAAATCTTTACGTAATATCAACACAATTCTTTGCAAACTGGACCAGTCTTTCAGCCGTATACTTTTTAAATTTCTCGCAAACTAAAATTACAAAGATAAGGCATCAATGACTTGGCAAATAAAACTGTACAGCAACATCATTAATTGGCTATGACAAATCATTAAGAAAACTACAGAATTATTGCTAAATTCATCAAAATTAGCTCTGACACATTACACCACAGCTTGCACTGGGTCACCTAAAAAACTTGCACATGAAAAAAACTCTGTTAATGAATTTGATATTTTTGGTCAAATTACATGTACTGAATGTATCACAATAGACTGCGATGACAGCAGCTCAATTACAGCTAGTACTACTGGAGAGCGAGTGCTGTATAAAACATCACAATACACATAACGTGGCAGTGCATCAGTCACACAGACAAAAATACCAGAGTCTTGATGCACAAAATCACTACATCAGGGGTCTCAAAACTTTCAGCTAGATGTCTGTGCATGGGAGAAAAAATGTGCCAGTCAGCATGTTATCATATTAATTTCTACAAATACAGATTCGGCCACTGGCTGACATTGTGCACTTTAAATATGCACTTACTTACTTACTCACTTACTACAGGTTAAACTGCAATTGTGACTTGAAATAAAGCTACATGTACTAATATTTTCATGCCAGTTAATTGTTCTCTGTGAAATTTTTGCCACAAACAATGACTTTGTTGTGCAAGAGTTACTCCATAGCACATTAAAGGTTAAAGGTTATGATATAGCTCTTAATGGAAGCCCATTCCAGAGCTATGGAGCGCCACCTGCCGTATGGGATCACACGGTGATACCTGCCACCCAACAGAGATGAACGCGACCTGCATTTACCTCAGCCAGATAGGCCGGTACTCGATTTACCTACCCCGAAGGGATGGAAAACTGAGTTGACCTAGGCAGCTGGTTACATACTGAGATGGTTTACCTGCCCGCAGGCAGTCACCCATCAAAGTACTAACTCGGCCCGGCACACAGTAACTTTGTTGTTCAGAAAAAAACGCGTTACCGCTACACCATGCCATCAACCCAATGTACAGAATGCTACCCTCAAGCTTATTTCGCAGCAATATCACTGCTAACACATGTGCCACACAGCACAGTCAGTGAGCCAAGATCATATGTGCAGACTACATACATGAAATAATGCGAGATATGCAAAAACTAGCATTACACACAAAATGCAGGGTATCATTATCAACTGACTACATGTGCAAAGCCATCACCAGAAACTACCTCTCAGTTCGAACAGCAAAATATACACCAGCAAAGCTCGCATAGTAAAACTAGCATACAATGTAATAATCGGCATCTGGGTGAAATATTATCCGTAACTTAACAAACTGAAATAAAACTATTTTGTTGTGCTGCGAGACGACACAGTCAAACTTCAATAGCACTGTGATTTAGTTTGATGTCAAGTAATCAAAAACACCGAAAAAGCACGGACAATATAACTAAGCAGCAGCAGAATGCTTATAGCATCTAATGTTGCTACAGTTCAACGCGTTCATGAAAATACAACAATGAACTGACTTGGTGTTTAAGGTCAGCAGCGTAGCTTCACCATTGGGCAGAAAATTCATAAAAAGAAAACTAAGAAGCAGCTAATTAACAAATTAACATGCAAATTTTACGGGACCCCCAATTTGTTACACTGGCCCTCCACTAATGACTGAAAATCAACAGGCAACTTTTTATCCACACAACTTACACAATTCAAAACTGCGTAAACCTAAGCCATGCTACGAAACGATGGCATAAGATACAAGCTGACGAAATACCCAATTAAATATGAATGGCATTTACATACATGTGCTATAGTCAAAAGCTGGATACAAAGGCGGAGGGTATAAACAGGCCACTCAAAATCTCTATTCACTAAGCAATGTATTCATTTAACAATGGAATAACAACATATTATACGAGCACCAATGGTAAGTCAACAACTGACATCAATTGTTGCGAAAGATGACACACACGGTGACCACTCTCCAGTACCAACTGGAAAACTAACCGACTACTTTTTTCCTGCCACTTGGCACTGTTCACCAAGTGGCAATTGCCCATGTTGAGAATATTACTTGCAAAAAAATGAAATCAATATAAGAGCTCAATAAACTGCACGGATAAATGCACAGTCTAAAATACTACCATACTACTGTGTTACCACAAAAGAGAAGATCATATTAAAAAGTTCTCTCTCCCAATTTCTTCCCTTTCAGAACCAGTTTTCGTATTTTTCCCGGACAGTTGTCAAATTCCCTAGCATTTCCAGGCAAGTGCTCACCGTGTCAGATGGTACTATGTTGTCATGAAAGCTGGTACTAGGTTGATGCCATCAGATTGTCGAGTGCTGCACCAGAAATTTTGCCTGGGTGACGATCGGCCGCCGGTCTCCTCACTCGCTGCTTGGCGGAGTCCAGGGCCGGTTGCGGGGACTGGGACTCGTCTTCAAACTCTATCGACCGAGCCACCTCCGTCTCATCTTGCAAGATGTTTTGCCGCGACCTTGACCGAACCAACTGAGCCCTTCTCTCAGCTGATTCAAACACATGCACACAAACACAGTCTAACCAACTGTCAAGCTCTTTTCTAGCTAAAACCCTCCTCATTATTATCTTCATACTAAATACAAATTAAAATAGTTAACAAAAAAAAATAAAAAATACTGCTAAACTTTTTTAAAAAAATGAGACTTATACATTATACTAGTCTCATAATTTGCTTAACTTAACAGCAATCCTTACATCCATTGAAAGTTTAATTAAACAATATGTTTCTAAAATTCAACCTGAATAAATTTATTTACAAGCACTACCTAACTGCAGCAGAAAAGACAAACTACAGTCGTGAGCTCCTCATGTTACTTTGGACACTTCAATCCTTTTCTGCTACTTACAGCTGTGGCAAATAAAAATGAAATGACAGACAAACTGTTATACAGTTCTGGCCTCAACACAAAAATAACACCACCATAATCAGCTACGAAACTGTAAACAGTGTATATAAGCAAAACGATCAAGTTGATACAATCTGCGACTATTGACCATGAAATCATCAAACCTCCAGCAGCACGTGGCGCCCGTCTCCTTCCTTCTTTTCTCTCCCGGTTGACATTGAACGCCGAACCTGTTTTCAAAGCCTCCAGCAGGTTGTCCATTACACCCTCTTGATCATCCTCTGCAGCATACCACATAAATCAGCAAACACTTCCAGATGCAATACACTTTCCATACAGTAAGACTAAGAGAGACGTAATATAGCGTAATATAACAACAATATACAACATTTCCAAACTTGTTAACTGAACACTTAACACGCAATCAGACAGCTATAATACGAGAGAAACGTATAACTTGTCATAATATTTCTACATTGGTTTTTTAATTAATTAAATACTCAATATATGTAAAACGTGCATCAACCGACTTTCTCGTACCATTATTCATGTCCACAAGGACCTTCTTTCGCGCCAGTTTTTCTTCCTTCTCGCGTTCTCGTTTCTCCTGTGCTTCCTTTGCTCTTCGTATCTTCTCCTCCGTCTCTTTTAGTTTTGCATTATCCTTCACAGCTTGCTACATCGTACAACATCATCACTAACACATCAGTGACACAATGAGCGGCTTGGTTATGTAATGGCAGGGTATCGGACCTTCGATCGAATGACTGTGGGTCTGATTTCTGGTCGGGACACCATCAAAAAGTTACTACCTGAACGGGCGACTGTCTGCAAACGGGTAAACCACCTTGGTATATAACCAACACCAAGGTCAACTCAGCCTTCCATCCATCCGTGGTAGGTAAATTGAGTATCGTCCTGTCTGGCTGAGGTTAAGGTGGAGCAGCTAACACTGTGTGATCCCATATGGCAGGTGATGCTCCGTAGGTCTGTGAAGGGTATCCTATTAAGAGCTATACACCACCTTTACTTTTCACCTTCTTCACATTAGATGTCACAAGACAATAATCAAACGTACTGACCAGTGTACGAAATATAGCTAATGCTGACAACACACATGTAAGACTTTAATTGATCGATGGATCAATCCATCTAACTGATCGACTGATAAATCGATGGTTCAATCAGTCAGTCAGTTAGTCAATAAACCAATTACTCAATTTATAATTTATTTATAATTTATTAATCAATTTATTAAACAAGCAGCTGTTATGAGTAGACAAAATTAAAAAGCCAAGTCATCAGGCCTGATTTAAAACAACCTCTATATATATCACTGTCTTTCAGTTCAGGCAGGAGGTCATTTCTACCAAAACCAAGACAGACGTCTGAGTTTTTGTGTAAGTTACTTGCATAAAAACTCAATTTTTGACGTCTGTCTTGATTTCTTGTACAAATTTATCAAAGGGTTCCAACAGGTCTTCTGTAGGAAAATTGCCCGAGTGAGTGAGTGAGTAGGGTTTAACGTCCCGCCCGAGACAGTATAGGTCATTTCGGGGATGGCCTTTCCAGGCAAAATTGCACATACACATAATAATGAAACAAACAGTTTAACCTTTACAGAAAGTTTAACCTTGGACACACAAAACACAAAAAACGACCTAAACCTAAAACTGTAAAAACTGCCAATTATAATTGTGCACATGTAACTGTAATGGCAGTCTATTAATCTTCCCTCTTATCCTCCAGACAGTCATCAATCTCAAAATGTTGTCTATTGGAGGAGAGGGGGGCCAAATTGCCTGACTTTTCCAGTCACAGAATGACAATTTCCCTGACCTTATTGAAACAATAACCCTATCGCACAAATGTCAGGAATGGTACACTATATCATAACTAATAAAACAATATTAATGGAACAATATGCAAACGACAGAGACCCTGGTTGAGGGGGGCAGGGAAGTTTGCCTGCTTTTTAATATTTGGAGACAAAAAATCACATGTATCTGCAGTGTGCATGATCCAAGATCATTTCCCCTGACTTTCTCTGACCACACAAATTCCTGGACTCTTTTTTCAGTTTTCCCTGACCTGTAGAAACCTTGTTTTCATATGCACGTTGACTTGCACAAACTTCTTGTGCTAATTAATAGATTATGTGTCATCAGCATAAGAACGTTTCTGGTCCAGTATTAGTAAGATTAAGAACAGACTAAAGAGATGACTGTAAGATAAAGTCCATTACATAATAAGATATAGAAACTTGAATGAAAAACGCAGAGCAAAAAATGACATTAATTCCACACTTCACAGAAATGGCATCCTCTATCGAAATTTATCATAGATTTAACAACAAAGACTAACGAAAGCACATAGCCTGCAAAAATCAGTTCACTATCTGCCTAGATGCAAATGGATATGAAATGATTCGTACGTTGAAACTATCAATGAATGACTTGAGGTCGGTGAAGAATTCTTCCATCGTGTATTTCTTGGGGTCGAACGCAAAGTACTTGGCGGTGTTCTGGAACATGGTCGTCATCTTCTTGTACATGCCTTCCAGCACCTCTAGCTGATCTTTGGCGGTGTTCAAGAACTGGTGCAGTGTTGTCAAGAAAAGCATTCACAACTACAACCTGTAAACTACTGGCAAAGTACATCTTTACAGTTTATTCAAACAAGCCAACCTTACCTTCAAGGTGGATGCCACCCGAAGGCAGCATTCAGCGCTCAGACCACCCATATTCATGCGTGCACAACTGCTATAAATTGGTGCAGTGTGATATTGTTACAATATCGTTTCGCAGCTCTTTTAGAATAAATACCACCAGAAAGATTACACGAATTTAACAAATAAAACGTCAAGCACACCATTCATTCGCAGCACTTAAGTGTTTTAACACTACTGGTTGGTTAGGCAACTGGAATCTAAAAACGTCACTTTTCAGCGAGTGTTTTACTTTAGGTTTTCCAAAAATTCGAACATATCCTCAAATTTCATCTTAGCATTTAAGCATATATAGTATACCACTGATCCTTTCCGTAAGTAGTTATTTTGATTGACTGACTGTGTACAGCATAAGATGTCTTAACTTATAAAATGCTCTCCTTTACTAATTCCTAGACATGAAGTTTTGGTGGGTTCAGCCTAAAATGTCCAAAACAAATCCAAAACACTGAATTCCCTCCTTTTCGACATTTGCAATAGTTGTTCCAAAGCTTCCTTCCACTGCCAACTCAAAATGTTCTTTTTTCAACCACATGCCATATCGCCTCATCTCAGCACCTCGGTGAGTTTTTCACCGACATTATTTTGCACTTTATAAATTTACTTACGTAATTACTTACTTTCTTAGTCAAACAACTAGATGATGGTTATGACTCTATCAACTGTTATGCCTCCACCAGCATATGATAACTAAAAGGCCAAAAAGTGCAATTTTGGGGCATATTTGACCCCACTGTGACCTTGACCATAAACCATTTGACCCCAAAATTTGACGCATTCATCCTTGCCCCAAAGTCTGTTACTGGTGAAAGTTTGGTCCAATTCGGTCAACAAACACACAAGATATCTTGCTAACAAAAATGTTTGTTCAGGACATGCATGCACGGACTCACGCAAGTACGAACACTCTGGAAACATAATGCCTCCGGCCACTATGTTGACTAAGGCATAAAAACAGCCAAGCAGCAGCAGCTGTAGAATGCATTCACTCAGCAGCAGTAAGGATATAGTCATAACAGAGGCAAACTGGTCATTGGATTCGGCCGTTTTATCTTTCTGAGCATTCTTCACATCAGTCTCCAGTTGCTTCAGTGACTTGCTCATGTGGTTCATGTTCTTCTGTACATTCTCCTCTGCAACTGTTCCACACCGGATATCGACGAATCAAATACCAAAAATACCAAATTAAGTACCAACATTTTACAACAGCAATTTCACAAGCTACTGTCACTGCTGCCAATGTTTACTGACTCCACTTCCGAAAACGAGTTACGACACACTATACGAGCACTAGCAGGAAATGGAGCAGAATAAGAAAAATAATAATAATAACAATAAGTAAACAAGAATATAGCACACTATCATGTCAATAAATCTCTACTGTTCTTGATGCCCTGTCATTACATATCAAACAAAAAGGATTTAAGAGAACACTTAAAGAAGTCCAGGTTGAGCATTTCAGTCTTTAAGGTACACCATGCTGACGGGAAAGCGAAGGAGAATGCCCTCCGCCAGCAGACTGGCAGCAGACATAAGTCTGTATCGAGGAATGAATGAAATACAATCATCAGATCGATGGTCACGACACTGAATTAACGATGTCTTCGTTAGAATTTCTATGGGTATAAGTTCACATAGTTCGTCATGGAGAACTGCGGTAATACTGTATCATTCTTCCAAAACTTAATCCTACAGCAACGCTATAATTCACTAAACACTTAACACAGATATCTCTTTTACCAATAGGAACAACACGAAAGTAAAAGGTATGCATGTAAGTAATTACAAGTGTAGTTAGTTCAGCACTAAAAAATGATACTGTCTGCCATTATCACATGGAGCTTACACTTACAAAGTGCATGAATGCCATACTATTCTATTAAAAACTGCTGCTTTCAACTTCTTTATAATCAACCAACTTTGCCCAAGTTATTGCCAGTAAAGTAGCATTTTCAGCACTGAACAACTGGGAATAACTTGAAGAAAAAGTTTTTACAGGCAAAAAGCATTTAATACCAACATTGTCCAACCATCAACATTAAGAGAAACGGGTAGCATTTCAGTATAAAAAGCAGAAAAAGTACAAAAAATATTTTTAAAAATCTCTTTTGTATACTATTACTTGTGAAGTTAATTCTGCACAGCCACCGACCTCTTGCGGCCTTCTCCACATGTATCAGTTCGTTAGCAAAATCCATGACATCGGGAAACCGTTTCTCAATACATTCGACAAGATAATGCATCAGTGTCTGCTTGCCATCTTGAGTCTTGGTATTCACCAGCTGACAATAGACATACAACATAGTATACATAACAGTCCAGACAAACGATTCAGTAACACTGCAAAAACGTCGGCCCAGCACTGACACAGAATGCGACCATCTGCCTAGCTATACATGCTGGCACACTGCACTGAGCAACTCTAACCAAACTTTGACATCTTAAGCTAAAAATTGGCAAACCAGTTGCACCTACGATGGGAAACGTTCACACCAAGTACAGTTTTCCTTTATTGCTTTCCAGATAGCAGCCAGTATAAGGCTGCATTCACACAGACACGAGTAAGAGTCCAGCACTGTACGGATTCTCGTATACGAGTTCCAGCAAACACGAGTTTGCGTGAATTTCAATGGTGGCCGTTCACATACATACGAGTACAGGTTATTTCACTCATACGAGACAAACAGACAGGATGGCCGCATGATGACACAGACCATTGCAGAGCTAACCCAAATCATACGATGAATGCAGTACAGAACAATATGGCTGCTGACCCAAATATACATGGGACAGAACTGCCTCTCTGTGATGATGATGATGACGATGATGGACAAATAAACCTCAGCATGGCGTTAAGTCCTAAGACTACAAAGACACGTAACAATAAGCCTAAACAGTGAAATCATGTAATATAGTCAGTGCAATGAGACGTTCTTAGTTATGGCTGTAAGACCAGGCAAAAACTTCGGTTTTCAGTCTGCTGCGGAAAACTTGCAATGACGGCGATGACCAGACTGACTCCACATCTAATTTACCATCAACCAAATGTTGCCACTTAAGATCACCGAGGTGAAAGCTGATAATTCCTTGTAAAAATTTTATCGTGGAAAACTAAAGCTAGACCAGCCATCAGCACATAGGACAAGCATATAGGGCATATAGGACATTAATAACAACTCTTTTTTTATTGGATAACACATTTACATACTAGTTTAATATTTAACACTTACATCCAGAACAAAATGTAAACTTATGTAGCAACATCCAGCATGGTCAGGCCACCCATCTGAAAGCAATAGGTTGGGTATAAAACATAATCAGATCGACAAACCTTTGTGATGAAGCTAAACTCAAACGCAAGTGTCTGTTCATTTCGGCTGCCGGCGTTCATGTAGTTGCCAATAAGAAGAATCAACTCCAGGATCTTGGCGAACTTGGTGCTCTGTTTTACTTCCTCCAATGCAGCGGTCGCTGTCACTACGTCCTGCAGCCACAACACATCAGGGTTGCCAGGTTTCTGCTAGTGGTGGTTTGAACCGAGATTCAAACCAGTGTGGCAAAACAAATTCTGATTAGTTTCTGTTACTTCATACTTAGGGACCAAATTCATTCACAATTTCACGGCCGTGACATTTTTCGTGAAATTGGCCTTCTTCCGTGAAAAACGCTGATTTCCGTGAAATCTGTGAATTTTCGTGAATTTTAGCACTTTTAGTTTAATTCATGACAATTCCAGAGTGTTATCAGCAGCTTTTGTACGGATGTTGCTGTTTGCTACGTGTCGCACTTCAGCACTAAGTAGTTGACATTGACTGCCTTGAATCTTGACTTAGTAAGTAAATATTCGTTGTTCTGAAATTTCTTCGTTTGCAATACCGCAGCACCTCGAAATAACGTCTGTGGGGCCCGTGAATTTGCGAAACTCTTTCCGTGAATTTTCCGTGAAATTTGACACATTTTTAAAATTCTGCCGTGAAATCATGGATTTTTCTCCGCGAATTCGGTTGGTCCCTATTCATACTTTGATGTTAATTTTTAAATGCATCAAAACAATGCAAAACGATACAAATCTTTTCTTTTCAAGTTAATTTGTTTGCAGTCATTCTATCTACAGAGTTGCAATTCTGTTATTCTGTTGGGACAGGAAAATGATCAGCTGGATGCAGGGATATTTCTCCACAGATGTCTATAGCAGCATACTGTAATTCACCAACATCAAGTAGTTCAGTGAGCTTTATGCTTCCCTGTCAGTGCCAACCTTCGAACTGAATTGCTTGTAAGTACTGAATTTTTTCAAGTTTATGTTCGGAAAAACAAAGAGAATGATGACGGCAACAATAGGTGACACCACTGGTCTTTTGTAGAAGGTTTCTCAAAGGTTCATGCTCTCTCTCCAAGCACCATAGTTGCTGTTTAAGTTTTATCACTTACACCTAGCAAACGGCTATCAATTGTAACACCGCGAAACAGGGCTCGACAATAACTGCTCAATGTCAAAAGGGTTCCCTGAAGAATCTGGGTCTAATCTCTGGTGACACAAATGCCAAGAAAAGTAGCACGTTGTTTACTACAGGAAAAAAACCAATTATACATAAACTGCTTTAATGCTTTAAGCTAATAAGACAGCACACACAAACAGAAAAAAGCATAGTGATGTGGTAACAAAAGTGCACAATATTATCTTACTGGTTTGACTTCATTGACAAGATCTTGAAACTTCATCTTAAATGCCATCGACGTGAGGCGTGGAACTATCCGCTTAATTCCAGACATCTGCGCAAACAAACCAGAAATCAGGTGCAATCAACTGGAGATTAACAACTACATGCAGTCACGCATCATTTTCATCATCTTAACCCCTTGACTGCCACATACCAGATATTTCCGGCAAATGCACTACATTGCTCACACCACATACCGGAAATATCCGACAGTACATCTACAAAATGCTACTAAAATGACAACACTACTGCAACACCACCAAGTACTAGTGCAAAACTAGTACTACTACAATTACTACTACTCATACTGCTACAATTACAACTACTGCTACTGCTATTACACGACCTATAGCATCTAAAACAACTACTACTAATGCAGCTGCTACAACAACTACAACAACAACTACTGCTACTAAGCACAGCATCTTGTACTTCTACAACTGCTACTACAACAAATACTGTGACTACTACTACAACTACAATATACAACTACAACAACCCCTACTGTGGCACAGGGAATTTCTAGAGGCTGGTAGTTAAAGGGTTAATAGACAATACATTTTAGCCAATCATGACTTTCCAACTCCATTCATTTCTAACCTGTGCACCATGTTGTGACAAGCCCAACACTTATACTGCATCTCCCCTAATAACATCTAACCAAACACTTCCTATTTCCAACAACCTTTGCTGCCATACAATGCACAATCGATTCAGGAAAATTACCACCATCACCAGGCACAAAACAGCTTAATCTTAAGCTGGTTAATCCTGATAATTCCAGCAAAGTCTGCATTCTTACTCACTTCCTTCACTGCAAACACAAATAGCTCAAATGAACTCGTTTCAAGTCCATTTAACTTCAATGGTCTAAGGAGTGGCCACGCTAAATTCTAAGTTATTTAACAGACTGCAAATAGATTCATTTGATCAAATGTACTTTACGAGTGAAATTCATCAAATACGACCAAAAAATTTCTTGGTACAATTACTACTTACTGTGCCAAGAACTGAATGAAGAAATGACGTTTACTTTCTTCTGATGAAGACATCCGGTGGAAGTCGAAACGTTAAGATATTTAACTATTTTTGGTCTTATTTGATAAATTTCACTCGTAACGGACTAAGCAGTAAAGCTCTACGTACGACGACACAGAACTGTTCCGCCTCAGCTAAAGAATCATATTCATCCTTGAGAGCCGCCAATTGTTTCATCTGTTCCGGCTCAGGCATGGCGCGAATCAGCTGCTCCAACTGAGCTACGTCCAGCTTTTCCTCGTCCACTTCGACAATCCGACGTTTCAGCTCCGTGTAAGGAACCTTGATTGAGCCGAGCAGTATTGCTGACAACAACAAATGCACTGCAAATCAATTAATCAGTCCGCAAATTCGTAAACTGCCTTTAAACAAAGTTCACAGAGACACTTGTTACAAGTAGGAATGACTGAAAACACACTGTCTACCAATGCTATTGTTTTTAGTTCAAGCAGAATGACGTTCCGCAAAGTTGATGCAGCTGAGCAGAAGCTGTCCTCATGCAAGATGACCTATAACCATATTACCTTGATCTGTGCAACAAATGTAAATCGCTATAACTTCATGTAAATTATGAAAACATGTCATCCAAGACTTGTGCTGACATAGCCTATGAGCCATCTGCCTAGAGCCACACAACTCTAACCCTCACAATGACCTTTAAAGGCCAAGTTGTACCAGTTTATGTAACTGTTATAAAGTGCTAGTTGGCTTTATGAAATGCTAATTGTCAATATTCATCAATTTTCTGGTTGCTAATACATCTTAATACCTTAAAAAATAAGGTACAAAGTACTCACTTTCTCTTTTCATGACTTCGGCCATGTTAAGGACTATGATGTCATCTGCAGGTAGATTTCTAACTAGCTTTATTGCCTTGAGGTCAAATGCAGCTTAATTTACAGCCAAATAGCCTCAAAAAAGCCAATTTTTTTCAGCAGTTAACCCACTAAAACAGCAATATTCCAGCACTTCGTTAATCTTACTAACCGCACACCTCTAGTAGTAAATAAATAAAGAATGATGTAATTTCCGATGTCACCTACGCATCATTATTTGTATGATAAATGTGACATTATTCTGAGTAAAACCAATGCGTTTACTATGTTTTCAATGCGAAGTCAGTTCGGCAACAAGCATCCTGTGAGTGACGTCATCAGTTATTGTGGCACGTTCGGGTGTGTTTGGCTAGCACAACATATTTCTCTGAAAATTACCTCAAAGCGATGTTTTCTTTTCATTAGATCAGCATATTAGTAATTACTGTTACATTCTACACACATTTAACCAGAGTTGTTTTTTGGTGCGACTTGGCCTTTAATCTTTTGAGCTAAACAATGGTATACCAATGGGTATCTGCCCTGGAGAACCTTCATACCAATTTTGGCTTTCTTGTGCCACTTTGTTTTCGAATTAGAAGCCTGTACGGAACAGATAAACAAATGGGCAGCCTAGAAGGATAACGGCGCAATTGTACTAAACAGCTTTATCATGCGATCATGTACATAACCAAACTGTAATAACGACACATCTTTCACCAACTGACATACACTAGAAAGATGTGGCAATGCTTTCAGTAGTACCGAAATGCAAGACTGAAGATTTCGAGGGCAGACGACCGTAACAGTGACTACTACCAAAAAAACATTGCGGAAATTACTTACACAAATTCTGCCCAGCTTTAGGATCGAGAACTTTGAGACTCTTTGCTGCTTTCTTCGGCTTTTTGTCCTCATCCTTCTGATCGCCAGCCTTCGCTGCACAGAAAAAAACGACAAAAACATAACATAACAGCAATTCAAAATATGCCATACAAGCTGATCTGCAAATATACTGCCAAACTGTTATACCATTTTAACTTGTGAAAGTGGGTGAATAGCATCCTAATGGTACATCAGCACATGAGATGATTTCATTCAATAAAGATGCTGGTAGTATATAAACAAACACTGTTTTACCACAAACTGCAAAACTGCAGCTAGTATGTGTAGTGTGTGTGGTGTACTTACTGACAGTTTTCGATGAAAAGTTTTGCTTCAACTCCGAAAACAAGTCTTCACTGGCTAGTTGGTCTTCGTGGACCTTCACCCAGAATGAATCCTTGTCCAGATCCTTCGGATTCACCTAAAAACATTCCAGGTTTTGCCATTTGCCTATTTTATCTTACCTGTCCAATGAGTGAGTGAGTAGGGTTTAACGTCCCATCCGACACAGTATAGGTCATTTCGCGGACAGCCTTTCCAGGCGGAATGCACACACACATAATAACGGAACAGTAAGTTTAACCTTTACAGAAACACAAAACACAAAAGGAACAACCTAAACCTAAAATTGTAAGAACTCCATTATACGCATGCATATGTAATTAACATAATGGTAGTTCTAATAATCTTCCCTGTTATCCTCCAGACAGACATCAATGTGATAATGCAGTCTACTGGAAGTTACCCATCCAATGTCCATTGTTCCAAATCTGTACACTCTAAAGCTTTCCACTTAATATACTCTTATGCGGCATCCTACCAAGTCTCTAGACTACAAAAAAACAACAAAATAACATACGTAAAAAACAAAAATACATTCTACACCTATTAACAGTACTTAAAATAACATCAACATGCAGTGCTGGCTCACAAACTGAAACCAAAAAAGTGCTGGAAACCAAACCGGTGCTAACACAATGCATTTCTACTATTCCATGACACCAACTACTGCCATATAATCTTGCATCAAAGCTGCCATGATAGTACCACTGGTATGCAGTGTCAAATAAACCACGATGGATTAAACCGACAGCTAGTCTGTCAGCTTTTAAGTGCAAATCCTTATCATAACATTGTTATTCGTTACCTTGTTCCAGTTGAGTCGTTTCACGGGTGTCTCCAGTGTGTACTTCTTCTTTGGCTCCATGCCGTGCGGAAGCTGCTTGGCAGCACCCATCATTGCAAATCCCGGTAGGGGAGGGGGC
>Ga0209671_1001044_pt1 | contig 21733 bp, 11 predicted proteins | sample WorMetHERISLAND2_2_FD_187401 | JGI IMG/M metagenome (GOLD analysis project Ga0209671, IMG submission 187401) | Marine gutless worms symbiont microbial communities from Max Planck institute for Marine Microbiology, Germany - Olavius geniculatus... | ecosystem: Host-associated > Annelida >... | reverse complement strand
GTCATATTAGAGTCAACTTTCAATGTTTAACAATCGAATTTTACGGATTTTAACACAAAAGTGCAGTCCGTGCAAAAATTCACGGCAAATCACGGCAAACGCTAAAATTCACGGCAAGCGCCAAAATTCACGGCTTTCGTGAATTCCGTGAATTCGTGATTTTCGTCTAGCCCTAACAATCTTGGTTTAATTTAAATCAAAATTAGAACGTCTTGCAGTAAAAATGTGTGTGCAGTATGGGCTGAAACGAGCGAAAATCACACTGCGCCATTAGTCAGCTGCGGCTGCTGTGGCTGCGCCTGCGGCAGCAGAAATGATGCGTCATTGCCGCAACATTAGCATATCAGCCGCTAGACCTCACAGCGAGCCGCAACGCTACTCAGGCATGTGCGCGTTACGGACCTCTCAGGTTGTGGACTGCGATCCGCCGAATATTTCGGATCGGCGGGCGGATTGCGGATCTTGCGTAGACGAAACGTTGCGTACACGCACAGTCACGGATTTTAATCACTGATAGGTAATTATTATAACATTGAAATCCACACGTCAAACACAGTAGGCCTACCGTATTCTATCATTTGCTAATCAAAATCTGGCTTTTTATTTTCACTTATGAAGTGTGCTTCAACTTTTAATTAATCACATTAAACAAAAACGCATCTTTCCGCCCGTCGTTTTACTCGACTTTGAACCGTTGCTGACAGTCTGACATTTAGTGGAATTTTAAACACGTTATTTAATTCTTGTTAATCAGTGCCAACGTCTCTTGTATGACTGACAGTGCCACTTGAGTCTTTTATTATTAATTTATTATTATTATTATTGTGCTTGAGATAAACTGCCAATTCGCACGGTAGTAAACACTTTCACTGCGGATGCGGACGAACTGCGGATTTAAGATTGCACGTATACTGTTGCAGCTGCGGATCTTAAGTCCGAATCTGCGGACGGATGCGGACTCAATTTGAGGATCCGCGCACCTCTGCTATTCACCGATATGCCACCCACAAGCCGTCCGTCCGAACAGAGGCTGAGTAGAGTTGATTCAGCTAGCTGCAGTGACGATACGCCAGTAATAACGTTACCGTCAATCTCTGTGTCTATGAAGACGTGAGTATTTTACTGGTATAAGACTTAGTTCAGATAACTTAACAGAATTGTAGGCACGTGTGGTTGTGGCACGTGTAGCGGGCAACGGCATTTAATTAGTAGTGAATGTGAACAGCAGGCTGCAGTCGCACACTGCCAGGCAGTGCATGTGACTGGCATTTATTGTGGCTGGTCTGTCTATGCTTAATACGCGTCGTCGACTTCTGTAGAATTCTGACGCTCTATATCTAGTATGTGCGTTTTGTTGTACACGTGAGTCTGTCGAGTGACTGTCTGTTTACGACTCGTCTCTCGTTCGCTGTATACATATTAAACTGAGTGTTGATGACGTCATCACAGACTGATGAACATAGACTGTAATCTTGGACAAAATACTGAGAGGTAGAAACCCAGTGGGGAGCTCAGGGCAGGGCACCACAGGTACGGATAGTGAGACGTCGTTATGATGGAAAGGGGTATGGGTATCTCAGATCTCTTTTTTTCAGCTGACTGGACTGGGTGAGTGACGTGACTGAGCTTGCCAGCGGGGTCTGGAGCAAGCATGTCCAGCTGCGCTATATGTTGTAATATGCAACTCATGAATTTGCTCTAATATTGGGGGATGAGGTACTTTTTATTAAGTACTCCATTTGCACTGACGAATTGTGGTGGAGGGTCACGTACCGCATGAGCTGCGTTTGCGCTGAATGTAGGCAATGATATCACTAATCGTTGGTAATGAGTCGCGTGGTGTTTTATGTCTACGTGGGCGAGACAAATAGGCCTACTGTAGGTTCCAATTGCCACAGCTCGAGGCCCGAAGGACAGAAATCTAAGTCAAAAAGCTCACAGAGCGGATCTGGGATAATTCAGTGGGTACGTCTGAAGTGTTTCTACTGTCTTCAGCACTGCGGACATGGTCTCTTCTGCATGCTGTAACAGTTGTGATTGTTTTGGGTCATAGAAATGAAGAAAATGTGCTTATCATCTCTTGGGGGTACTGGCCGCATTAGGGCGAAAATTTTCGCTTAAATTGGGTAGATAAAAGACCAATGTTGATAGCGTGTTGATGCTGCGCGTAGGTCTACAGAAACTGGAAATGAATGCGGGTGTGATGCGCTGCTTGACGTTGACAGGAGTACGCTCATGATGAGTAGATGATACATGTAGTATGATGATACTCACTGACACAGCCAACACTACAGTTGCCGCTGATACTGCTGCTGCTGCTGATGATGATGATGCTGGTGACCCTAACAGCCTACAGCTTCAGGTAAATTAACGCTGTCCAGCTCACCCGCATTGCCGCATAGCCTATCAGATTGCAGTATTTTGCACTATATGATACTAAATAAATACGGAGAGCTTGAATCCAGAAAAAAATCCTCCATGGGGGATTGTGTCCATAGGGTTTTTGTCCGTTCATCGGGGAGCTCATAGCGCTCCCCGGACCTCTTACGGTAGTTTGTGGGTAGGGGGTCGTTGCCCTTTCTTTAGGAAGTCCACTCCCGCTCTCGACCTTTGACCTTAGTTTTCGGTCTTGCATTGTATACTCGTCCAAATTCTTCATTTACTCTCCAGTGCTCTGGGGACTGTATAGAAAGGCTATTTAATCCACAGCGTTGCCAGGTCAACTCAGCATCTTACCTTCAGCGAAATGAATAGATAGCTTACAGACTGCGAGGTGAAGGGCTAGTGGTATGTCTGCTGGCTGCATCGCGGATCCAGTAATTGTTTGCTGGCGCGGGCAGTACAAGGCTGCATAGTGCGCTCTCCAGCCATGTCAAGTACCTGACCTTTACCTTTATTTGTTAAGCGCATAGCATATGCACGTGAGTATAGTCAAGTCCAGTAATGCATCACTGTCCTTATTCCACGCTGGCGCTGCTACTGCTTAAATGTACCGTATATACTGTCTACAGTGAGATAACGCGTCGACATTAACCCACAGGCGCAGTCATGCCATGATGCGTAACTAAACGAACGACAGTATATAGCCTATTGGCCATTAGGCCACACAGTATGGCCGTCAGCACGAGTGGAATAAATGTCGGTTAAACACCGTATGGAGTGTGAGTTTGTTTAACACTTTTTTTATCTCACTCCAGACAGTGGTTTAACATAACGTATTATAGGCTACTGTAATGTGTGATGAATGACGCTGACAGATGATGCGTACCGGTCAGAACGACTTAACCGCCGCCAGACCGTCGACAAACAATAACAACATCAACAGCAACAACACTGATGATGACGTCGACACTGACGTCACTCACTCATCGACGAATCAGACGCAGCAGCAACGCACCTGCGATGACGTTGTTCACTCGCCAGGCAATCACGTCGTAGCACAGCGTGCACGTGATGACGATGACGTCATTGGTGACGTCACTTTGCTGCTGGTCGGCGGCCCAGCTGCTACAGCTGCTGCTGTTGCTGCTGCTGCTTCTGTTGATGTTGATGATGATGATGATAAGCGTATGATGGTGTGTGGTTATGAGGATACTGATACGGATGATTTCATCATCAATAGCACGCCGTTATCGTCAACGTCGTCGTCGCTGCCGCCTCTGTCTAATTTCCGTGAGTTAATTATGATATCATCATAAACTATCATATTGTCTAGCCATGAGTATTTTGGGGGGTCGCAGCTTGTGTCTCTCCCTTTTAAAAAATGGAAAAATGCAACGAAAAGAGAAACTTGATCGTAAGAAAAAGGGCGTTTGCCTGCAAGCTTAGCGTACAATATTTTTTCAGTTATAGCTACACAACTTCTCCCCATTTCCACCACTAGCCATGCACAATGACGGCCGAGTTTTTGCACGAAAAAAGTAGCTGGAGGCGGTTAAATAGTTCAGCCAGTCACCCTTGCTGTGTAAAATTATTTTACCTTATTATTATCAAGTCTTTCCGTCTTGAATATCGTATCCGTCAGGACAGCATTACGTGCGACGCAGCTAGTGCACATGCAGTGGACTATAATTACTTTAACCATCGTCTAATTGTCTCCGGGTAGGCATGGACCTAATATTTACTATTGGACGTTTTCATGTACCGTAGCATAAGTGTTTGTTTTGTTTAATAGCGATGCTTCCGCTTTGCAACTTCAAACTGTTGCTTGCTGCAATTGTGCACGCAGGCGCACATTCAAAGGCGACAAAAATGAAACAAAATAAAATGTAGAGTCGTACCGTGTTTCTTTCATGTCGGTTCGGTTCAGTTCATTCAGTTTCATTACGTTTCGTTTCACTTCTCTCGCTCTCTATGAGCCTCAACATTTTGAATAGATTCTGTGACTGCAAATGTGTGCGTGTTAAAGAACAAGATCGCTTTTCGACAAAATGTTTCATAGACTGATAAAATTGTTTAAAGACTACTGAGCTGCTGTTTTATTATTGTTGTATTTTGTCCGCTATAGCCTGTCAGCTTATTTTTTTTATTAAAGCATCTAATTCGTTGACTAAACAGCGTGTATAATTATGAAACAAACGTTTTGTGTAGAATCGTCTGAGTGCATGATTGATATGAGCTGAACTGCATGTGTTTGTATATATTGTACAGATCGCAACGAGCAGATGTGCCACCACTCTTCACTCAACAGGCCAACGATGTGCTATCGATCTAGTCTAAGACAGCCTTGGGGCGCCAAGGTATAGTTCATCACTTTCTGCTGTCACAGTTATTATTACTTTTGCTAGAGAAGGAAGTTATATAATAGGGTATCTACGTTTGTCTTTCTGTGAACTGGATATCTGAGAAAGTTATGATAAAGTTATGAAGGGATTCTGATGAAATGTTGTGGACGGGTTGACCGTGAGGAAGAGTTTAAATGTTCATAGCGATCTAAAGTCGACATATGAATATTTCTACACCATACCAAGATAGACAAGAAGCCCAGCTGTCGCTAGGGTGGACCGACCGTACCGCCTATATCCGAGGACTAGCGACCAACTTCCGGTCATTGAAAAAAGGCGATTTTTCAGAGTGACTTGAGTCCCATACACGTTATGGTGACGCTACCATATCGAACGCTACAATCAATGCCATAAACGATCAACGATAAATAGATACGGTAATTCGGCGCACGTTGTAATGGCTGCAGACAGCAACTTTGCATTTAAAATTGCGGCCAAATCGCTGCAGATAGAGACATGTTACTATTGACAGCCTATAGGAATTCGTCTTCGCTCTATCCAACTGTACTATCGCCGACCCCCTACAACTTACGGTTTAGCCACAATACATGCGTTACATATCGCTGTAGCGGGCCGTTACTGAAGGCATGCCGTCTGATTGCTTGATCTTTGTGAAGCATGTACGTTCCAGTTTTTATGCGCAAAACTGTATGGTGGCAGCTGAAGCAGTATCTTGACTGAACATCGTGTACAGGGTGAGATGGTGTACTCGCTTCTGTCGATACTGGGCACACACAATCGTGAAGACATGAGTCGCACTCTGCTTGCAATGTCAACGTCGTCTGACAGCTGTCTGGCCATGCGACAGTCCGGTGCGTGCGTTCTTTTCTTTTGGCGCAAACTATATGTAAACTATATATCACTGTAAGCGATGCCGCCTATTGCGACACATTTCCGCGTTGCGTGTTCTCTCTGTCGTGTATCACTTAACATTCGAGCACCTTGCTCAAACGGTTCGACTTATTTTGATGCCATTTGGCGAGTACAATAGCACGTTGTGTTAGATGGGGTCTTCGAACTCAAGGCCAAAAGTAGCAGTTGCTTTCGACTTACGAGAAAAGATGTTTTATGATTCGCAAGGTGGTAGCGTCGGTCAGCCGTGCCGTCTTTTGCCAGATTACTTTTGTGCTTGTTTCGACTGCTGCGGCACTGTTGTACAGCAAATCCGGAACGTATCGAAGCAGTGGAGTTTGGGTTTAGACACTTGTGCATTGTCAACAAGCTTGTGTTCATTGCACTGCTGGGTATACGCTTAGAGTGATTGCACAGCATACTTTATGCTGTTGATCTCTGACTTGTGCTTCGTCTTACTGAGTGATTAACTCATTAACTGGAAATCACGCCCATCTGAAAATGGCGCCAACTTTTAGAAATTACTGTGAGGCAACGTCCACCCATCTCTACTCTTCTTCTTCTCCTCTTTCTCCGATATTTCTTTTTCCTGTTTCTTTTTTTCTCATCCTTTAATCTAGCTGCGGGGTTTAGGGGATTGCTGTAAGCTTTCCCAGCCCATTCATAATAGTGTCATTGTATAAACTACAAAAGTGTAATTGGGGCAACCACGCCCTTAATCTACAAAGACATTTATCCCTGCCGTCCTGTAGACGGAAGTGGACAAAGAAAAGGGAGGGGAAAGAGGAAAAAAGAAGGGAAAGACAATGAAAGGGTCGGGAGAGAGGAGTGGTTTGTATTTCAGCTTAGATAAATGCCGTACTGTACGGCCTTGAATGAAGGGGTGGGACGCAAACACGCAAAGGAAAGCACAAGACCATTTCATGGTTGAGAGAGATGTTCTCTTGCTGCGTATTTGTTGGTAGTTCGCGTGCAGGCCTCAAAGTTCCCGTCGATGATCATGTAGCCATATTGCATATGCTGTGCCTGTTTTACCAATAATTTTTGCTCGAAATCCAGGGCCGCCGTGGGGATCGGATTTCAATCTCCATACCATACCCGATCTCATACCCATGGGAATCTCCATACCTACGTCTCTTGGTCACGAAATCGTTCCGAAGAAGGCAGCAACTGTTGCCAGAACGTCAACAAATTAGCAAATAAAGGTATGTGTGTAAATTAACGAATTTGCATACAGTTGTGGTGTTGTACACTGTATGTATGCGCAGGCTGTTTGCCGTTGCTGGTGCATCTAATTCACGACGTGGACCGAGGGGCGCTGTGTATGAATGACGAGGAGAGAGCAACTCGCGCTCGAGCTTCAGCCGCTCTGCACAACGTCGTGACAGCGGCGGCGACGAGTCATGATGATGTGACTGTTCAACACGAGGCCAGGGTGCTACGACTGCTCGAACAACTGCGAGCACACTGCGATCAGCTGCGACCAACCGGCGCCAACGATGATCTACCGATCTTTGTACCAGGTCTGCTTGCATCACGCGTTCTTGTTACTGACGTTTCAAATAATCGAGTACTTACGTTTGCAGCAATGTTGCAATGTTGTCCAGCAAAGTCTGTTCTTCTCCCAGCAAAAAGTTGTAAACGAGTTTCAATGAAATTAAGATTGTGGATTGCTAAATATAGCCTAAGGGGAAGTGCTTAGATCCTGGTAGTAATTTGTAAATTCCAGATCATTGTGGATCATTGTGCAAGGTTCTTACCGTTGGGAAATAGAGAGTAAAACGACAAATTACACCTGAGTGTATCTCAGCAAGTTATGAGTGAAACTTTGCGGTTGAGTGTTTTATGGAGAATAACCACCCAGAGTTTTGGTGACGATCCGTTTCAAAATTCGGCTTAAGTTTCTAAATCCGGATACACCCGTATGATGTGCAGGCAGAAACTGCAATTGCAGTTGCACTGATAACGTAACTAAAATTAACAGTAACCTCATGTGCTTGTTACTACTGCATGAGAGAAGGGAGATTGGTGAATTTTGCAGAACGTTTGAATTTCGACATAGAACCAAACTCGATTCAGTCTGCAGGCAAGCCATTCCAGAGATTAATGACATGTTCAGCAAAAAATGAGAGCCGACACTGACAGCAGTTACTAAATACAAAAAAATGCTTAAAGATCTTGTATGGGTGCCGTCTCATGTCGTGTTGCCATAGAGTGTGTCTGTGATGTCGACAGTTGCATGCTCTAAAGGCGCGTACAGAGCGACGTAACTGAACTGAACTGATTCAGTTCAAATTCAGTTCAGTACAGTTTAGTTCTGTCGCTCTGTGCGGGCCTAACAGTGTTCAGTTGAGTGTTTGCTAACGGTACTGTATTGTGAATAGGTCCGCTGGAGCTGCACCCGGGACCAGCGATAGCAGCGCTCATGAAGTTGTCGTTCGACGAGCAACACAGACACGCCATCTGCACTCTCGGTCTTATTCATACATTCATCATTCATTCATAGTCGAAAAAAAACAGACGAAACACTGTTACACAATAAAAACGAATTAACAGACTGTAGTCTAGTCTTCAAAGATGTGTAAAAATATTTTTAAAACAGTGCAAAAGAAAATGACCGTTATTCTGTTACACGAATTAGTGTTCGTACGCTAAACTACACCGTGTCCCACAAAAAACAAGTTAAGTTGTTTTTTGTCAGAGATTCGTTAAATCTCCTCTAAATTTGATAATTTTTGGCACAGTTATGGCTAATACGATATAAATATGTGAGATGCACTCACTGTTTACCTCAACTAATTAATTTATGTCAAACGCAGACACTCCTAATTGTTGCATAACGCTGAGTTGCTGTCTTCAGTAAACGTTCTAGCGACTTCATTGAGCACGTAATAAACTAAAATGTGATTGGTTTAGCAGAATTATAAATTTGTGCGACAGCTGGCTTCAAAATAATATGTATTATCCGAATTTATGCCCAAAGTGTGCCCTGCAAACACGGATACAAAGGCTTAGACGCGACGCCACTAGCGGATAGCGGAATCAGCGATAGATTTGTCAAACTGCATCCACTCTTCAATTAGACTCATCAGATTATTTATTTAGATTTGGCAACTTGTATGGTAGTAAACTTTGGTGAATACAAAAAAGAACTGTTTTCTGATACGATGGATTTAGTCAGTACGCCAAGCACAAAAGGGACCCCTTTTTCTTTTCATAAAGTTTATCTGTGGACATTCTTATTTAATGCTGCTTTTATGCCGTAACAATTTAGTTACTTTGTTTTTATCGTTGGTATAAGCTCTTAGTCGCCGTTGCCTTTGGGGCACTTACGTCGCTTTAATTTTCATTACTTATTGAAGAACCAAGGGCCAACTGGCCTCTTACAAGTTGTATACACAATTTTAGAAGACACGAGACACAGTCACAATGGTGACAAAGCAGTAGCACACATGCACGTATAACCAGCGATATCAAACAGGCCTAATAGTCCATATGAGTTACAGAAAATTAACTTTACAATATTTTGACTTATTGATTGACTGCTGATGCAGGCGGTCTGCAGGCGATAGCGGAACTGCTGCAGGTAGACAATGACGTCAGCGGCAACACACAGCACGTCTACAACATCACGATGCGTCGCTACGCCTGCATGGCACTGACCAACCTTACTTTCGCCGACGCCGCCAACAAAGCGCTGCTATGCTCGATGTTGTCCGCGCTGCGAGCCCTGGTGGCTCAGCTAGGCTCCGTGTCGGAGGACCTGTGTCAGGTGGCCGCCAGCGTGCTACGTAACTTGTCCTGGCACTCGGACCTGGCCAGCAAGCGGGCGCTCAGAGATGTCGAGGCGGCTATGGCGCTGGTGCGGGCTGCGATGGTCAAACGGAGGCGTGAGTCGACGCTCAAGAGCGTGCTGAGTGCGCTCTGGAACCTCTCTTCTCACAGTCCTGACAACAAGGCCGACATCTGCCTCGTGCCCGGAGCGCTAGAGTTCTTCGTCAGTCTACTGTCGTACCGTAGTCCGTCCAAGACTCTTTCGGTGATCGAGAACGCCGGCGGTATTCTGCGGAACGTGTCTAGTCACGTGGCAGTGCGGGATGATTTCCGTGCAGTGCTGCGACGCGCAGGCTGCCTTCAGACTCTGCTGCGTCACCTACGTTCACCCAGTCTGACGGTCGTCAGCAATGCTTGCGGGACGCTGTGGAATTTGTCAGCTCGCTGCGTCGAGGACCAGTCTACGCTACTGCAGCTAGGTGCAGTACCAATGCTCAAGAACCTTGTGCACTCGCGACATCGTATGATCTCGATGGGCAGCGCCGCCGCTCTCAAGAACTTGCTGACGGCGGCCGCTAGCTTGCCGTGTGAACGGTCCGCCACGCTGCTCGAGAGAGTGACACTCCCCCGCGGCAGCACCGATTCTATCTCAGTTCCTGCGTCAACTTCGTCGTCGTCTTCCTTGCCTGTGGGACTTCACGTGCGGCGTCAGCGCGCCTTCGAGGACGAGCTCAACAGGCGCCAACTGTCGGAGACTTGTGACGATCTTTGGGACTGCAGCCCGACGACAAGTCCTACCAGCACGCTACACCGATCTGTGCCGCCAAATAGCACCATGTTTGACGACAGCGGCAGCAGTCATCGTCGTCGTGTTCAGTCGCCTTCACCCTTGAGACTGACAGACCGATCAGCCTTCACACCTCGCCAACCACTGCAGCAGCCTTATCGGTCCTTGTCCAGCGGTCACGCCGGCATGTTGACTTCTCATTCCAGCGATGAGATATCGTTGGCGTGGACGGACCAACGGACTGCTCAGACCATGGACGCTCAGAGCGTGGGTCTGAGACGCCCCACCGACTGGTGGCCGCCGTCGTCATGTAGAGACGGTGCTGAGGAAACGGGTGACCTACAAGCACAAGCTGCAATCAACCGTTCTCGTTGTGGTCAGATGATGTCCAGTTTCAGCGACCAACTGGCTCAGCGGTCGCCAACGTCACCGCTGCCGTTCAGCGACGGTGCGGGCTCACGCCGCTTCCTCAAGTCACGCGCTACAAATAGCACCGCGACCTCCTCACAGCCGTCGGCTGCTGGCCTGTGTGCGTCGTTTCTGTCCGAGCGCACCGAAAGCATTCATCTCGCCGACTTGGAGTTTAAGTCCAGCTTCGACGCCGCGGCGACGTGTGGGCGCTCGACGTCGTGTTTGGTGGATTCGGCAACAGCTGATAATGATGGCGATGAGCTCCAACCAACGAATCGTCGTTCTAATCTCTCCGATGTTGCTGCGTTGCGAGTGAGCGACTCAACAGACGCGTCTAACATAGCAGCAACAGCAACAGCAGCGGATAGTGTACAAACTAGCAACAACGTCGAGTCATCGGTGACCGAACTCGGTTCAGATCGACGACGTCAGAACGACTGTACGATCTTTTACGCTGGTCTGATCAACGTTGACTTCGGTGGTGATAGAACGAGTAGTGCGAGCAGTTCTCTGGACGACGTTTTGGTTAATACCGACAAAGCGATGGGCGTGAACCCTTCACCGCAGTGCAGCGACGTGGTTAGCGACATTATGGCAGAATCATTCCCGAATCTGACGCAGTTCGCGAACTCTTCCGATCTTCAGTCATCCACCGAGCTCGACCGACTGCTAACCGTAAACTCGACAACGCGTCCCGAGTCAGCTATAATCACTGCTTCTGCAGATAAAACCATTGACGATTTTGACTCGTTGAACAAGGAACAAACGAACTGCAGCAGTATACTGGAGTTTGATGAAGTGGAACGTCTGCGTGATGACGTTGATATTGACAACGTGTTGTGCTATAACTCGGCTGAACTTGTCACGCTGCTCGAAGTCAACGCAAACCGCGTTCTACGAGAACTTGAACTGAAGACCGCCGACAGCATATCTTCCTGCAGTGAGCCGCGTCTCCTGGAAGATGAAACAATTTCTCTAGTGTCCGGGCACAACGACTGCAGTGAGCTTGATTTTGACGATGACGATGATGATGATGATTACATTGACGCGATCAGTAGTCGGACGTACGACATCAGCAGCGCTAGCGGCGAAGCTGCCGGACTCAGCTCCAGACACTGTTCGTCGAGGTCATCGTCGAGCGGATCGGAATCACGCCATTCCACTCCACCAGCGCCAGTCAAAAGCGCGGTGCCGGGACGTCCTCGCATCGTCAAACCTAACGACAACGTCGAGGACCGACAAAACAAGCCGCGTGAGGTCAAGTCAGTTCGCGGACGACGAAAGGCGCTGTACTCGTCAGCCAGACCCAAGATTACACCGGCCGCTGGTCAGAGCACGTCGAGTGGCGTCAGATCGAGACTGGCAACTGACGTGGCGAAGAGAGCAAACAGTGCTACCACGACGTCGAGGAAACAGCTAGCAGCCGTGGTCAGGCCCGTCACCGGCAGTAAACCCACGACATCTGCCAACAACAACAACAACAACAACGGAACCGCGAAGAACGCAGGACCGAAACGGGTGATGTCGGCTCCCAGTACAAGCGTGCCTTCATCGCGACTGAAGCCAAGCCAGCAGGCGACGGCAGCGAAAAAGCCAGGTACGACGGCGACGACGACTCAGTCGAAGGATGTCGCAGACAGCAGGACGAAACGACGCTCTGAGGTCGTCGCGCAGCATTCCCGCAGTGATTCGACCGCCAGCCGCAAATCAACCACGTCCAACCACTCAACCCGTCCATCGTCCGCTTCCAACCAATCCACTGAGCGACCGACCGCGCCTGGCAAACAGACACCGTTCGTCAGAGCCGATGAACAGTCAACTGAAGAGATCATTAACAACGCAAAGATACTGCAGACAGATACAGCTACCGCTCAGTCCTGCCAGGTCGAGACATCAGCAGCGACCGAACGACGAGCGTCCGGGGTGACTGCTGGCAACAGACCGTCGTCTGCTAGCTCTACAAGGTCCAACAAACCACCGCCCGTGTCAGCGAGACAAGCAGCAACTGCCGGTTCCTCAGCTACTGCCACCAGTCGAGTAGCTGCTGCAGCGGCGTCGAAAATGGCCTTACGTCACTCGTCACCAAGTGCCACCACTCGGCGTACGAACACGACTACTATAGTTCGCACACCGCAGCCGTCACCGCCGACCACGAGAAAAGCATCATCATCATTATCAGCAGCATCAGCAGCAGGTCGCGGGGTGAGGTCGTTTAGTGCTGCCAGTCCGGTGGGAAGTGTTCGCAAACCTGCGGGCTCCAGTCAGTCGCTACCGCTCAGTCCTGCCAGGTCGAGCGTCGACGCGTTCAAGAAACCCGCTCAGTCTGCAGATTCAGCTGATGCTGTCACAGTTGATACTACTGTTGACGCCGCTGCTGCCGCCGTTAGTTGTCCGCTGACTCGAACGTCCACTTACGACAAGCTGGTCGATAAACAAGACAAGTGTTCTGATGGAGCAGAAGACAGCAATTCGGCAGCAGAGTCAACCTCACCCAGCGTCGGTGCAGACAAAACCGTCGAGCCGCCGCCGCCGCCAGCAGAGACCAACGCCGAGGCTGCTGCGGTGGTAGTGGACATTGGTCAGCTGAGTGAAGTGGTGATTCGACGAGCCAGACAGCTGGTAGAGCAGGCCGATCAGATACAGACTCGCTACGTGTCACCACCTCAGAGCATTCGCTTCAGCGGCGCCGAACCAACACCAGCTGACATCATTCATGACGTCATACAGCGACCGGCCGAGCGTCACGTGACGAGTCGTGAGTCCTCCTCTGAAACAACAGGAGTCACGTCGTCATCAGCGGCTGCACAGTTACAGGCTGCTGGTCGGTCGCCGACAGCCGACAAGCACACCAAGTCAAGTCCCGTCAGAAAGTTTGGCTTCATGGGACTGTGGCGACGTCCGCGGTCTGACCAGCAGGCGCCGGCGGCAGAGAAACACGAGGAGACTAAAAACAGGACGAGTGAGAATGGGGAAGCAGAGGCTGGTGCATCAACGCGACGGCCTCGCAAGACTTTCAGCTGGTGGAGACGCAACACTTCGAGTTCTCGCAACAAGACACTCACTGACGACAACACGGAGCCGGCTCGTCAGAGATCAGTCCAGTCAGCTGCGGGTCGACTGGTCGGTACATCAGATACAGTTCAGCCACCGCGCACTGCGTCAGCGTGCCGTGCTGCCGTTGTCACTCCGTTCAACTACCGACCCACCATCACATCGTCAGCGTCACCGTCACTGTTTGCCGACCTGCCGCCGTCGCATCAGACTAAGACGGCGATGCTAATTGAGCGCCGGATGCGACGTCTGAAGCTCGTAGCAGAAGCAGCAGCAGCAGCCGAGGCCGACAGTCAGGCGCCGACTGATTGCTGCAAGACAAAACAACAACAACAACAACAACAGGCGGAAGTCAAGACGGCGACGACAGCGTCGCGGCGTAAAAATCTGCTTGTCACCACCGTCTAGCATGCGCCTACTCCACTTGCTTCCATTTGTTGTGATTTGTTGCGCTCTTGTGGTGATTTGCGTCTTTTTACGGCGCGTTAAAAATTGTCGTTGCCATTACGTAGTATCACTGTTATTGCTGTATTAACAACAACCTGAACGAGTCTACGAGAGATCTGCAGCAAATGGAAGTAGTAGAGTTAGGACTTTAACTCGCAACTTACCCGATTAGTTCGCCAAATGTCGCAGCACTCGTGTTTCTCGCGATTGAGACCGTTTCAGCATTAAGCCCAAACTCCACTACCATTCTCGGTCAGCAAAGTTGACTCTAAACTGTGCATAGTGAATTGCTATACAAGTATGCTTGGTCTGTTGTGTTCATAAAGTTCATAGTCTGCCTCAGGACCTGTGCACACACATGCGTGCCATGAGTCGATTTTGTCGCCAACTCCCGTGGTCGCTAGTCTATCGTGCCGTACACCTTTCACTTTGTCATCAAAACTAAATAGGCTTATACAGTTCCCTTAGTGTACTAATGCGAGTCTGTCGTATATTATTGAGTTCAGTTATACTTCTATGCAAACTGCAATCATTGTTGCGAGCTTCTGATAATTACTTCTTTTCTATCTTATACACTTATTTAGACTATTTGTTTGCTAACTCGCTATATGATGTTCATTTTTTTCTACGGTGCAATTACTTGGCATTTGTGCCACTGTCAAATAGGACTTTGTTGTCAACGTGTTAGACGCGTGCTCTTATACACCAACTCTATTAAGTCGATTTGTTGTTTCCTCAACAAATCGAAGTTGAATGGAGTTCGGTCTTTAGTTACTGCCACTGTAAAATATTGTGTATGTACTGTACTGAATATTCGTCCCAACGTATACTGTGTTTCGGTGTGAATGTTGTTCATATAATTCTTTTTCTCAGTGTGTATAATTCTGTTTAATTACGATTCATTTCACAATTTCTATTTGTTTTGTTATGTTCATAATGTTTTGTCGTCTTTCAGCAGCAGAGTTTTGTGTCCGACGTTGAGTGATTTCACGATTAGTTCAGTCTCTTGTTTATTTCGTTATTTGCGTCTTATTAGTTATGCGGCTGTCCTAATAGGCCGCATTACCGATCTTGCCCGTCCGTTCGTACGTCCGACTGTTTGTCCCGTGCGAGCTCTTAATTCGATAACAAAAAGGCGTACAAAAACTAAAATTTGCGTGAACCTTTTTCAGAGGAGAAGTAAACCAGTATGTCTATTTTTAGCTCTATAGGTCAAAGGTCAACGTCAGGGTTGTGCATTGTTGTGGGCGAGTGCATATAACTAGGCGGACAGTCGCATATTTCGTCGACACTGAGGTGATATTTTCCGTAGTTTAGGTAGTCAAACGTGAACAGCTTTTAACTAGTTTTAGCCGTATGTTACATTGATTTTAATTCGTGTTGCATCTGTTGCGCAGTTTAGACACAACTTACATAACCACGAGTGGTTTAGGCCTACGAATTAGGGCCTATTTCCGAAAATACTTTTGGTACGCCCACACGACAATGGCCTGTTAAATTGTGGTTTCATGTTATGAAAGTAGGCAAATTCGCACGGTAAAGGAGACTGAGGCAGTGGTCATTAAAATAAAAAAACATACAAAATTATTCTGCAAGTGCAAACGTTTTGTGTTCTATTTGAAATTGAATGTAATGGTTTTTACTAAAACATTGGCACGACTGCGCACGGCTTGCAAATATGGGAGATGGTTATTTGTAAAACAGGACACAAAACGTTTGCATATAGTATTTTTGCAAATATTTTTGCAAATATTTTTGCTTTACACGTTGGTCCCCGGAACCGTTTGCTAAACAGGTCTAAAGCCTTAACGGCTGGCTTATCGGTTTAAACCGCTAAGCCGTTAAGCTAGCGGCGGTCCGGGCCGCTAAGACGTCTGTCACTGGTAGTGATATTTGAGACCTAAAAGCAACAACCTTTACGTGGTTTGTAAAGTCCACATGCGATAAACTACCGCTTTTCCCATAAAGTCACATTAGTAACTCCTATATTACACTGCAAAATCAATATTCATTCACTGATTGTCATCACTGGCACTGTGACGACTGACGAGGACACGCGCACTCTCGCTAGCGGCTTTGCTTGCGGCGGTGTGAGCACAACACATTGTTTTGCTTAATTTTTTCGCTGAACCGCTAAAATCGCTAGCTTATCGGCGACGGCGGCGGTTCCGGGACTACCACACTACACGTAGATCTGTGAATGTAAAAAAAAGTGAATCACCTGTTCGTAGCTGCTGCGCTGCGTTTGTGATCAATTTTCATTAGGTGTGGACTTACATACAACAACGTTACGCCTAGGCCTAGCCATCTCAAGACTCTGAGACGCCGCATGTGTGCACGAATGGCACTCCAGTAAGACGCTCGTTTGTCTGTCTTGATAATTTCGTGCGGTTGATTGTTTTAGAGTTGGCTTTTTGTTTATTTCGCGCGTGTGTGAAATCTAGTCACGTTTCAATGGCGCCATTGTGTATTCGATGAATGTTTTGACGTGCTTCTGTTTGCAGACATGGTTAGTGTGTATTGTATTCTGCTGCCAGCATGAACGAGAATCAAATTCAATCAAAAAGTGTAATAATGTTGGTCATTGCGTTGTTTTATCTGCGAGACGATGCATCAGCAGTTGCAGCACTGCAATAACAATAGGCCTACATGCTAAACACAGGACATTCTGTCTGTACTGACGTGCAGCGCATGCATTAAAGGTAAATAGTCGATATAGCACTGCTTTCATGAGTCAAGACTTGTGATCAGAAACTATTTACATTATCGGAAATGGAAGCTGATTGGCATGAAGTAATGATACCGCGGCGCACTATGCGGCCATCCGTTACCTGCTGGCACCAACGAGCAGTGCATTATCGTAGCTAATACCTAATAGTAATAATAACGGATCCGCTTTGCAGCATGCAGACACTCCACCACCCAGTGTGACCGTAGTCAAAACAATCGTACATTAGGTCTTCACACCATAGCCTATAACTTCATTTGCAGTCCCGCTCAGGATAGGCGGCTCAGTTGACCTGAGCATACAGTAAGTTAGCAACTTGCTTGGAAATGACCCTCAGTAAGATTCGAACATAGAGCTTCTTGGTGACACGCAAGGTGGATTGTAGTGCAGCAGGTAACAACAGCTAAAGTGATACTGTCGATCAGTTCGCAACTTTCTGAGTAAACCAGACAGCGAGACATGCAGAATCGTGAACTGCATTGCGCAGTAGCAGCGGCATCAGCGTTCAATAATGTAACCAATGTTTGTTCATTGTCCGATGAACAACTGATCATGCATGACTCCTAGTAGTGTATATAGGCTAGACTACTAGAGCATGGTGCCTGCAGATGATGGTATATAGCAGTCCATGGACCGATGGTAAGCACGCTCTCCCTGACTGACCGCTGACGGACAATTTGCTGGCTGTGAACGTCGTCGACACGCTGCAGATCATGTTTATTCACGGGGCGATTGAAAATAACGCAGCGCTGCTGTGCACAGTGGTCTAATCAAGTTCTGTAGTCGTGTTGCGTCTGCTGTGTCGGATCCAGAACACAAGGCAGCAACCACGTTCTGAAAAATGAAAAACCACCTCTCTGCGACGGTAATAGTACTGTAGTAATTGCCCTGGAAACCAGCGAGCAAGCTGCCAGCCGCTTGTTCTAGCACTAGCACATTAACTAAAACAACGGAAACTGAAATGAGATAAATGGGGCGAGCGCTGCTATGTAGAAAAAGAATAATGCAAGTGATTAAGAGACAAGCAAGTCATGACAGAGATAGAAGTTTGCAATCAAAAAACTAAATCTTTAAAAAAATCAACGAAAACGAGAAACAGAAAGAAAAATGAATGACATCTGCAGACAGTCGAATATCCGGCAGGCAGTGGATCCTGCTCCCCAAACCCTGAAGTACGGGCATAGACGAGTTTAAGCCCAAATTCCATTACGCCGACTTTCATTTTTATGCAAAATATTTACTTGTTTTAAGATGTATCTAATTAATAGGGGGCGGCCGCTTCCCCTTCTTTGAATCCGCCATTGGTCAGCGTTAGAAATGAAAAATAATCTGACAAAGAACGTCCGATCTTTGTGAGGACACAAACACGGACAGCGGAAAAGAATTTGTCGGCGCCGATTTGTTGGTGGATGGGAGATAATGACGAAAATTAAGATGGATAAGTTTTGTCATTGTGTGCACGAGGTTGGTAACAACATGACAAATTACAATTTACAATGTTGCATGACCGGAGCTGTCTATCGCTTGCTTTTGTGCTGTTTAATGGAAGGCTTTATTTAGTGCAAACCGCTAATCCGAAAGGAAACACCATACTTTTGTCCACATCTGCACTAAACACTGACTCTTTTTATAAATTGTTTTACTGGCACATTTTGTACAAATATTGCAATGAAATGATTACGGATGGATCTCGACACATAATTATCAAGCGTGTCGCTACACTACCTTGCGAAATAAAAATGCTTCAAATTTGCCCCGACCGCATTCGCAGTTGTGGTGAATCACGTGCGGGCCGCTATGGAGAATAGATGCCTATAAAACCGTCGCAGATAAACAAAACGGTTATTAAACCGAAAAAACTAGCTATAAATTTATTGTTTAACGCGCCAAATAACAATCTCCTGTGATCATTTTTTACAGCGATTTCTATTTGACGCCTGCTATAGAACTGTGGCCATGCAATGCTTGGTTTAAAGCTCAAAACATTCGATAGCTAATAGACCTACTTAGAAGTCGGCCAATTAGCGAAAATATGAACGGAAGTGGGCCTTGGTGGCTTTTTGAAGAGTCGAGCTGTCGCAGCTATGTCGGACGTTTTGAGCAGGCGAGCGTCGCACGACAGCCGCTTCGGCAAGCGTTTTTTAAACATTTCATTTTCTTGTTGCAAGCAAGCCGACGCTACACGTTGGCATTTAGATAATTTTCTTGTAGCTGACAAAGTAATTAATTGTAACTGTAACTAAAAGTCGCAATTGAAAAATGCTACTGTAAACAGGGAAAGTCAGGTAAGTGATATAGCACTGATTACACGAGCCAGACTCATGACCAGAAGCGGTTTGCTACTTTGCTATCTCGGAAGTGGCATCTGACTAACATGAGTTAATGATACCGCAGCGCACTATGCGGCCATCTATTGCCCACGTTAGCGAACAATAATTGGACCTGTGGTTTGCAGCCAACAGACAAGACATCGCTTCAATCAGCCACACTAGGTCTTTACCATACGATGCCCGCAAGCTACTACCCATTTCCCATCCCACTGAGGGTAGGAGGCTGAGTAGACCTAACGTGTAGCAACGGTTAACTTCAGCGTATTTCAGGAACACGTCTATTTTTGTCTAATGTAATATCGCCTTAGAGTGCCATGTCTATATTATGACAAATATATCGCACTAGCTATGGCTAATTAGTGATTGCCCAAGGTGATCGATAATGTGTATTCACTATACGTAACGATCTGCTGTAGCATATTATCCTTCGTGGCGGGTCTAGTCCAAAAGGACCAAAAAGGGTCAAAAGAATACAAAGCAACGATACGGCGAAATACTTTTTTAAATATTAATAATAATCGAAGATGTAGTGAAAATGAGAATTTTGATATCATATTTTTGACTCACGGTGATATACGATATGTCGACTACGATACTGCACCGAGCTAAATGCCACGCACGAAATAGCTAGTTTGTTGCTAAAATTTTAATCAAAAATTGTAACGCAGTCGCATACAAAATATCTGTCAAATTGACATTATTGAGGGCGATTACAACTTGCTTATTCAGTGAGTTACTACGCTATTCGCATCATTATTCTTACGGCGAGAGACATCAACAGCGGCGCAATTAACGCCATGGATGCCGCTACAAACAGACGACCGTGTGATGAATCGGCAAAGCTAACTATAGCGCGCATATACAGGGTGCTCTGTAAACAACTAAGCCCCTAACTTCCATGCATTCATAACTTCGTTAAATACTTACCGATTTTCACAATTTTTTCGCTAACCAGATCAGCGGTTAACTTGAAAATACACTGATAATCGTCAAAGATCGTCTCACATTCTAATCGAATTGTAAAATATAACCAGATTTAGAATACTGAAAGTCACTTATTTCCAGCCTATTATATTTTACAAGCGACGGTCACGGGTGTGATATAGAATCCGTATAGATCATATTTACTTATCGTAAAATATATAGATGACAGAATTTAGAAAACGGCCAGTATTCGATGCAGCTAAAAGGTAAAGTTCCATTAAGCCTATTTGCTATAGCGCTTTATACACGAGTCGCGACCAGAAGCGCTTTACAATATCAGAAGTGGCAGCTGATTGGCATGAGCTAATGATATTGCAGCGCAGTATATGACAAAAACTTGGGGTCTTGCTGTTTAATTGGGCCACCGTGCATCATGCAGGACAAAAGCGTCAGCAGCGAGCAACGAACTATCAGCAGCAGCGACAGCAGCAGAAGCTCTATGACACCGTGAGAGGCAGAGCCGCTGATGATCGCATTCACAGTACAGCGACGTATCACTGGTCAGCATCAGCAACTCTCAGTCACAGTCTCAGTCTCGGCGTGCGGCTGTCATGGCAACGTCCAATCAACTGCAGTCGTCGTCGTCGTCGTCGCTTAATTCAGGTAATCATTATTCACACCTTGTCGACGTGTCGGCTATCAGCGACTGAGTGAGACTTGGCGTGAGTAAGGGTGTTCATAGCCGTCGCAGTTTAAGCAGAACCGTCACAATGCGCCGCAGCTAAAACGAACGAAGAAAAACGCCTTTTATACGCTGTATGCTGAAACAAGTCCCTTTGTCTTTTAAAGTTTCGAGCCTCAAATTCGGCGGGCTTCCAGCTGACATTATGCGCTATATAAATTTGCCTGATTAATCGCTTTGAGCAGCTGAGGTTAGCTTCAGTTAACTAGTTTACAACACTATTCAAAGCCTACGCTAAAACAAGTGACACTAAAACCACGTTCATACAGCTATTTTTACGTGAGCACATTTTGACGCTTTTGGGTGACGATATTTTTTATTGACAAGTTGCTCAATTTTCAGATTGCTCGATGCAGCAGCCCAGCATTAAGAGAAGTGGTTATCAGAACTGGAAAACTGGTTAGGAAAAACATAGGCTTTTAATTTTTTTATAAAATAACAAAACCTCGAAGTTCAAATTTGTGAGCTTTTAGGCTTTTATTTGGTATGTAATTCAAATTACATGATACTTTATTTCATATTTTAACAATGATTTTTGAATTTCTTACAATGCATAGAAACGATGTGACAGGGAGAATGGTGTATAAAATGTTCTTCCTGAATAGCAATTTTGTGTTCGGTTTTTTGCACACTTAAAACATCGAAACCTAAAAAAGCCGCCAAAACCGTAAAAACTAAAAAAACAGAAAACTTAAAACGTAAAATTTTTTCCCAAAAAATAGTTTTTTCCAGCCGTGTTGGTGATCACTGTTTACGACTTTTAATTCATCTGTTGATTGGAAATAAGAGTGTTGTATGTGGGTACGTTAAAGGTTAAAGGTCGCATATAGCTCCTAATGAGCGAACCCATCTCAGAGCTACGGAGCGTCACTTGTCATATGGGATCACACAGTGTTACCTGCC
>Ga0209671_1001043_pt1 | contig 21734 bp, 10 predicted proteins | sample WorMetHERISLAND2_2_FD_187401 | JGI IMG/M metagenome (GOLD analysis project Ga0209671, IMG submission 187401) | Marine gutless worms symbiont microbial communities from Max Planck institute for Marine Microbiology, Germany - Olavius geniculatus... | ecosystem: Host-associated > Annelida >... | reverse complement strand
CTACCCTTCCGCCCCTTATTCTAAATTTCTGGATCCGCCGCTGCATTTCGTGCTTGCAAAGCTGAAGGATTATTACTTAAAAGTAGAGCTTTCGAAGCGTTAATATTTTTAATGCATTAACGCATTGCGTTAATTTTTGAACGCATGCGTTCACGCGTTAAGGCGCATCATCAATATTGCTGGGGGCAATAAATTTGCATTGCAGGACCGAAAAATGACGCACCACGAAGAAACAATGACTAGAAAGTGCATTACCAAAAAAATGAAAGACCAAATCGCACCCTATCATTTGAACACTATTATTATTTACAGTAGTGACGGAAGGACAACAACAGTTTAATTACTTGAATTCATTCGATCGTCAAATAACCGCAGTTTAACGGAATATTGAAACTCTTGCTTCACAGAATTTAGTAAATTTAGTTCTTCTTACGTGTGCACGTTAATTTTTTACTCGTGTTAATTAACGCGTTAAGTTTACGCATTAATTTGACAATTCTACTTGAAGGCATAAAAGAGAAGTTTTGGCGTCATACTTGATAGGCATACCGCGTTACTCTCATGAGTTTAACTTGTGACCAGAAGCACTTTACGGTATTAACATCTGATTGACAGGAGCTAATGATACTTACTGATGATAAATAATAAAAGTTCGGACTGAAGTGAACACCGGGATAAAATTCAGATTTTTACCGCGAAAAACGCAGCGTTAAATTACTCGTCCATCACATTGCATTCAGTTACCGCGTCATACTGTCACAAGCCAGTAAGAAAGTACCAAAGTAATGGGCTGTTTACACGATGAAGCAAACTTAGAGCACAAGTCGTGCACGTGTATATTCAATACATTTGCTTTACGTTTGCTTCATCGTGTAGCAAACATAGGCCTACATCAATACATTAAAACACGTAATGTGGCCTCTTAAGCCGCATTTCACATGCATGGGTCAGAACTAGTACAGAGTAACAGTAGATTAAATGTATGCCTGCCATTAAACAATAAACTTGGCCAACGTATGCTGATGTTACAGCACATCTTTCGCATGCGAAATAATCTTCACGTTTTATGCCGCTCTGCGTGGGGTCATTACGATAGTGAAGACGTGCATTATGCAGCAGAATTTGACACTGCTCGACACGAACAAAGGTCAACCAGCCATTAAGTGACAACATAATGAGGTATAACTGTCACATCTAGTTCGCTTTCTGTTGTTTCATCGAGGACTTCTGTTTTCGCATCGACGGTAAATGACGACAGAGATTTGAGACTTAATGGTTTTTTGTCTAGTAATGCTAAATATAAACAGTTAATTTTGTTACGTGTATAAATCACGAGCTTATGTTTCTTAGCTTTCGTATTTCTTGGACTTTTCGTTCGTACTGCAACTTGCCACACCGTAAGTTTACCCAAACCAACCGCTGCCATGCCAACGCATTCTTCTTCTTCTTCTTCTTCGTCTGCGATTGGTTTTCATTTACTCACACATTCATTTTAGACAGATGAAACACGTTCACAAAACACAACAGATCTGGTACGGGTATTCGAGTTTTTCGGTTACAACAAGTACAAAAATATTTCGATTTTAATAAAGCAATTATTTAGGGTGGAAAGATGGAAATAAAATACGACAACTACAGCGCAGGCATTTTTGCTATACAGGGACAGACATCGCGGACCGGTCTAATGGCCGGATAGACAAGGAATTGATTGCTTCAATCTCTTTGGTCAATCGGTGGAAAAGATGAGAGATGACAGACGGAGATACGAAGGCACGCTGAGGCACGAAGACTGACGCTACAACTCACAAATAATTGTTTCTGTTGCTAACCCATTACAATGCACACAATAAATTCTGCGCGTAAGCTGTTTTGACTAACATAGCGCGACGATCCGTTTTACTGCAGCTTACATGTAGGCCTATGTGCGCGCTATTACGTATGCGATGACGATTGATGATGCTATTTCCTATACTTGGTATGGGCCCGCATAAAAACCTGTGATATTTTGTTTTCGTTAACTGGCCCCTATTTGTCAATACCAGTTTTCGGCCGTCATAATTTCGTATCCACACATTGATAGGCCGACCGTGATAATTTCTCCCTTTAATGATTTTTCACGGAGATGCATGCCAGTGTGACACCGGCGTCGTGGGAGGTATGTGTGATTGACGCTGGTGAAAAGACCTCCCCAGCGTTGCGTTCCTGTGCGGTCGGTTCATAAACAATATTGATCGTAGCAGAACGTGTCCTCAGTCCACGTGGTGGTTCGTTGCTTGAGGCGCCGTCTGACGTACGCTGGCATTAATAACATCAGCTGATCGCATTTTATTAAGTTTATTTATTAAGTCATTTTATTAAGTTTCAACCTACGAGTATATTTAATAACATCAGCTGATCGCGTTATATGCCCGCTCGCAGCTTCTTCTCTTCTTGGCGTCTTGCTGCTGGGTGTTTACCGACCGACAAACGACGAATAACGTCGGCCGCCACAATACAATATCCGTTTAATAAAATGCGCCGCCAGAAACCAGAGCAAACACCCGCAGCCGCTGTTTATTACTGCGCAGACAGCGTTTAGCGGCTCCCCCAGACAACCGAGTCGAGTCCATAGCCATAAATGTCGAGTCTATGGCGCTATTAAATGGCACCTGGCATCACTGTATAGGCCGGCGGTAAAACTATAACAACGATCGAAGATGCCAGCCCACTGACGCCAGGACATGCGGCCGTCCGCCTAACTGTGCTACGTCACTTAGCCTACTTATTTCGCATTTCAAACGACCGAAAGTCTACTTTACATTGACAGAAAATTAGGCCATAGAGCAACCCACGTTTACGCGAGATAGACCTATGCATTGTTTTGTAAAAGTTTTTTGACGTCGTCGTGAGCTTTGCCTTTTGAAGTAAACTTGTTTTATACGCATTTTTTGTTTTCGAGTTCGGAGTCTGTACGGGACAGACGGACAAACGGACTAGCAAAACTCGTAATGCGGCCCATTAAGTCGGCCGCATGTAATCGGTTAAAATTACCTTCGAAGGCGAATATTTCGTTCCAGCGCGGGTTGAGGTTGCGTCGCTTTATGCTCGTGCTCATTTTACTTCGTTTCTCCGGCAACAGCATAATCTTGACGTACGGGTCGCTGGTGCCGGAGATGAAGTCTTTGGCGGGAAGCTCGACGGCACGAATCACCTTCAGAGTTAGCGTCGACTCGATCGAGTCATACTTCAGGTTGAACTCAATGCGCCCGTTGCCGTTCGACTCGCCGTCGTCGGTCGACAGCTGGTCTCGCGAGATCTCGCAATAATCGTCATCATCACGCGAGATCTCGTAGGGTCTCGCGAGATCTCGCGTTCAGCGGCCCTTCCGCGGTACGGCGAGGAGCGAGGCGACGACGATGAACTTGCACCAATTGCCTCGTCCTGCGGCAAGACAACACACTTCGTCATTGTATACATGACAAAAAATTTGATCTAATGCTCACGAGACGCGCGAAAGCTTATAGCATGCCCATGCTTATCTGCAACCGTTTTCACGAAAGACTGGCCAACGTCGGAAAAATAGCGACTTTTACGGGAGTACCGCTCTTTGATGTCTTCGTGCGCAGGTTTCCTTGAACGTAGAAAATCGAGACTTGGACCACCGAAATCTATATTCAATGCTGAAAATTTCATACGCAGCTTCTCTATATCTATCCCTCGCAGTTCGCTCTTGAAATGTGTCTCGCAGCACGAAACACGGCTAGTGTGAACCGGCCTTAAGCGGTATGTCGTGGTGCGCTGTACACGGTGCGAATAAAATCGACGGCAACTGGACTGTTCGAACGTGGATAAAGAAGATGGATCAGGTCGCTGACCCGTGTTTTTTCACTAGCTGTCACGATGCATATAAGGACGGCTTAGCAGTGATTCTGACTGACGTGCGGTACGGCGAGCGACAGAATTCGTGGACACGTATAATTCACTGAAGAACGTTAATCAATCATTGCCAGACCAGACCTCTCACGCAACAACCTGGACGTCTATAGTCAGCCACCGGATTGCTTGGCAATCGGCCCACTGGCTATAGGGTAAAGGTGTAGTTCTAAAAAGTGGTCGATGCCTAGAACTCAGTAAATTAAAATCTTGCTTAAATTATTATAAAATGTTTTGCGCTTTGTTTAAGCACTCCACTTTGCACAAAATACCGCAGATAATTATACCGCATTAAAATGGTCGTAAATATTTAAAAATGAAATTCAGCTACAGAAACCATTGCAAAATAAATCACAAATTGTCTTAGACATACAGAAAACATGTTTCAGTAAAGAAGCAGACGAAACTGTGAGTCTTTTTTGGTTTACAATAAAATAGTGGGAAATATGTTCCATCCGTGGACAAAAATTGGAAACGAAGTATCCGCCCTACTACAGTAGGCCTACACGCGGAGGATTTGGTAGTCATTTTTGACACCGGCGGCTGGTCGACGACTGAGCTAAGCTCTTAAGACTTGCCGCGTTGACTATGGCGTAATGGATCGGCCACCGGCGCAGACAAAATGTCATTAAGCGCACCTTATATTTGCCAGCTAGCTTCGTTGGAACTTTTCGTCAATGCTCCACACACTCAAGCTTTCGCGGTGGGAAGTTGATCGCTTAGAATGCACCTAGAAACGCTCGATGCGGCCTACAGCAATGCTTATAGCACACGTACGGAAGGCCTTACTTAGTCCATTAGCAGAGACAACGTAAAACAAAGAATATTGAATGCTCTGCTGCCTAATATACATAGTGATGTCACCGACAGATGCACAAAATATAAAACGAAAAACATTTTTCGGCCTAGTGCCGACATATTACTATGTGGCGGTCCGCTTGAAGCGGCTGAACTCTATTCGTAACCCGAACCTCCGACATTCTGAGCTGAAAATTCGCGTCAAGCGTTACGCCTGCACCCGGGCAACTTTGGTTTTTTCGACGACTTTTTGTTCTCAAATTAAAAACACCTAATGGAAAAATAGACGGACCGACGGACAAATGGACGGACAGGAAAGACTTGTAATGCGGCTTATTATAAAAGGGCCGCATAATAGTCAACCATTATTGAAGTGCCTTTTGTTCACGTTACTAAAATTGTCACCACAATTCTCTGTTAGCGTAAACATTCTACTCGTAAATTACGTCAAAATGGTCTAAAATGCAATCAAATAGTTTCTCCTTAAAACGAATCATCAGTTTTTTTGGTGCATTTGTGGCCAGAATTTATTGTCTTGACCAACGGTTCGCCACGCACGTGCAGAACGTCAACATATGGCACACGGCTCTTACCGTTATAACTCAGAAGTGGTGCGAGACAAGATCTCAATTTCCGCGAGATAGTGACAGAAATTAACGTAGGCCTACAGGTGTGCGATTGGAACAAAAATCGACGACCTTGGATTATGACTCTGAATAATCATTTTTTTCACTTCGCACGTTTAGCTGAACACTATGCACCATGATCTCGTCGCACGTATATATAGACCTATTCTATATTTTTTGCAAAAAATACGCACATATTTTAACGTATTCTATTTTTTGGCATACTCCTCTCTTTGAGCATTGCTTTTAAGGCCTATTGCATAAGTTTATCTTTTTATTTTGCCCTACTACTGTTTCACCTGAGCTTTAATATAGGCCTACAACAGTAAACTGTTGTCACAGTAAAATGCGTTGCTTAATATAATCTCAGCAATTTGTCACATCTTCCAGTTTTTACGACTTTTTCGACTCGTGATTGTATCGACGGCCAGATGAACGCAGTCGACGAACAAGACGCCTGAGGCGCGTTTCGCACTTTTTATTTCTCTCAGATTCTCAGAGAAATAAAAAGTGCGAAACGCGCCTCGAGGAACGGTTGGACATTTCGTACGTGCAAGAAATTAACCGTTTACACGCCGCATTGTGTTGCCACCTGGCGGCCAGATATGGAAGTCGCCCGGTACGAGGTGGATCCAGCGAGCGTTGTTTGTATGCCACTGAGCTGAGGGATTCTGAACGCTGTCGCTGTGACGATTAAATTTCCATTCGCTAATATCGATCCAAACCGTTGTCGCCATCTGGACGGACCGCAATAACCAGTGATTATAACTAACACCAGTCGCCATGCAGAGATAGGGACAAAGCTAACGAATGTGCATTATGCGCTCATATCGGCTCGCCGGACACCGTTATTGCGACTGTTATTATGACAGAAATTCGTGCGACGGTGCGACAACAACATTGGCGTCAGATTTGTCATTGAAAGATTGGATCCGAGCCTTGGCGGGTGAGGCCTGCAATGCTACTGCATAACAACTCTGAGCAAAGTTGTTCAATTCATGTAGGCTAGTCTTGCTCTGCAGCTCCAGTCAATAAACGGTCGCATTTAATACGCCATTGTAACTCCTACGTAACTTTGAAGATACAATAATCAATAGTTGGTCGCAAAGCGCCGCGTTCTCAACACCCGAACAAAAATATCTTTAGTTCAAAGTTATGGTCGGTTTTTTCGTTGACTATTTTAGGCAACTACTGTGACATTAATATTATCGTAGCTTGGCGTGTCCGTCTGCATGTGGGCCTATCACACTATATAGGCCTATGCATGTCTGTCACACTCGTGGTCTCGTGCATCCGTTTAAGGAACCTGGACGAAATAAGATGCCATTTGGCGGGAACACTCACGTGACCCCTAAATATCACTGCATTATACAGGGGTCTCCGTCCGGCAGGGAAAAGAAAGATTTTAGAGACCTATAGCCCTCATTTGCCGTGCTTTTCCGAGAGCGGTGAAGACTGACGCTTGTACGCGGCAAATCGAGGGATGCGGTCACGCATGCATGAAAGGAAGTTGTACGTCAGAATAAGCAAAAAGCACAGAGCTGAGCTAGAGGTCTCGAAGCCTCGTGAATGCGCGCAAACGACAGCATCTATTATAGATAGCACGTCGTTCAGGAGTTTTACGAGCCGACAGCTGGACCTGGTCTGTAATTGCTGTTATGTAAGGTTGAGACCCGTCCAACCTGAAGGTGACCGATGACGTAGTCATGAAACGACTGCAGTTATAGACTGGTCCTTGCTGTAGACAAAACGATAAACGCTGGCAGAATTTAGGCCAGTTTACATTGACGAGCTGTCATTGTGCCTGCATTCAGCAAACATAGGCTGCAAATTGAGTAATATGATTATTAACCATGTGCTGTTTGCAGATGATGCAGTATTTGCTCCTTCTGCTAAAGGTCTTCAAGTGCTGTTAGACATCTGCTCAAAGTTTGCCGTGTCCCATCAAGTTGTTTTCAACTTAACCAAGTCACAGTGTCTCACTTTAAAATGAAAAAAATGTTGTGCTTAATTGTCCATCGTTTCAACTGTGTGGGACAACGTTGCCCTATACTGATAGCTACAAGTACCTTGGTCATATTGTCAACTCTAGCTTGACTGGTGATGCCGACATAATGAAACAAACTAGATCTTTATATGCCAAAGCAAACATGATTAGGCCTATACAAAAGTTTTCATCTGCTTCGTTGAACACAAAACTTGTTCAGAGCATATTGCACTCCAATGTATGGCTGTCAGCTGCGGTGTTCAATGTATCAATATTCTTTCAACAAGTTACGTGTTGCATATAATGATGCGTTTCGACAACTGTTACAGGAGCCACGATGGTGCAGTGCTTTTAAACTTTTTTTGTTTTAAACAGTGTTTTATCATTACCGGAAAATATGCGGAAACCGACTTTCTCATTATGGCGTTCATTGCAAATTAGTGACAATTCGCTTGTCAGTGCTGTTTTGTCATGGGACTTGTTTTTTTAAATCACTAGTTTTTAAAAGTTGGCGTAGTAGTTTGTTTTAGTCTTTTTTCTTAGTTTTTGTGCTTGTGTTACAATTGTGTTTTGTGTGTTCATTGGCTTTGAGCCTGCTACTAAAGATAAATAAATAACTAAAATATTGTAGATAGATGCTGAACAAAAAAGAGAGATCTGCTATCACTACCTGGCGGAAATATACTTGTCGTAGACAGGCACATGTGAAACGTTATATGAGTAGGCTGTACTTTTCGGTCACCGCAATAAAGTAAGTTTGCGTCTTTGAAAAAATTAATATAAATACAACCTAGTTTATACCCTACAAGTACCAACGAAGGAACAGTAGGAAATATCGTTAAATTCATTAAATGTCCATAACAGATTCCCATATAATAAGTACTCAGCTTCAACTACCGTTTTATAGGAAAGGGTTGATTGGCCATTATTCATGCCGAGCCTTCGAATACAGGTAGCTGTTGGCTGCCCTATAATCCTATATCCCACGTGGGAAATAGGAAGTTGCCAAGTTGGAAATTGGACGTAGTCATAAAACCCCGTGGTGTACTACTAGCCTATTTACTTGAACATGACTTTCTGAGATATCGGCAGAGGGTCGAAACTGATGCAAATGTCATAGAGAGTTCCAGAAAAGCAAACGTAATCTAACTGCTATTAGGCCTAGATAACTGTGTTCTGTCACTCTCGGCCATTATTTTAGCTTTAAGATTAAAGCCAAGGCCAAAGATTAGCGTCGCTGTCAGTAAACAATCCTAAAGCCGACAATAACGACGAGCGCTGGTATTTGTTAAGCTCAAACGACAATAACGTTCAATGTTTCCCTCGTTAACTTTTACCCACTGAGTACAATGCCCAGTTTTCCCGAGAGCTCGTGCCATATAATTGGCCAGGTCGTCCCAAGTAGCCTATATCTTTTCGCGTTAGGTGGTCAATAAAGCTGGCAATTTTCTTCTGCGACCTCTGTCGTCAACTGCTGCGCTGCAAATAATTGTTTTTCGACGAAACGCTAGGCCTATTTGTAGCCTGTCCGCGGTGAGATGAATTTCGTCAACCAATTGAGTTCACATGGACGTGATTGCATTTTTACCGAACAAAGTTCTGCGTGGGAGATGTTTTATTTTACTTTCGACCTAAATATTTTAATTACCGCACATGTATCCTAGAGATAGGCAGTGACATTTCAGCTCGTTTGCCATAACTTGCCACTTGCGTTGAAATTGTAAAAGCAACGTGTTTCATCATACCTTTAAGGTCAAGCAATAAAGTGTGTAAAGACTTTACTATCCCAATAATTGATGGCATTTTAAAATAATATGACCATCGGCCACTTTTTCTACGGGGTTAATTCAACACTTTTTGGTATAGGGCTTAACCTAAAAGCAAGTAAGTTAACCTAAATGAATTGGATCACAGATCATGAGATCCGTTAGCCTACTTTATAGAGATTCTGGGGTGTATCGCTCCAAAATGTCTTGTATTTTTAAAAGTGATGCTTTCGAAATGACAGTTTTACATACGATATTAGGCACAGACAGTATTAATGACCTATGGCGCTTAAGAAAAAGCCCAAATGAAACAAATACCATTCAAACACGACGTATAATTTTAAAATGTTCTCGGGCTGGTGGTACGTAGAAGCTGCTCGACACATCTTAATTTCTTGGTTGAGTTGCTCACGTGAGACTATCCACTCGTACTGGCACTTTTGAACGTTTTCTCAAGACCTTTTTCTGTTCCCTTTTCGCGCGGTTTTCAGAATATTATCGTACGCGGCGCACTTTTTTCGCTGTATACAGGATACACTGGGACTTCATATTTCGCATGCTTATACTTACTTACTTATCAAAACTGTTTCAAGCCATCGGACGTTTGGTTGACCAATATATAGAATAGCCAATTAAACGTTTCATAAGCTACACAATAAGCGCTTTACTACGAATTTTTCAAGAAACCTTTACGCTTATAATAGGCTGACCTACTGATCACGGCTAAATGTGATGATCTAAGATTACTTTACGTTATCCGTGTGACCAGTAACGTTTAGGCGTCTTGCCTTCAATATGCACTTGTGTACATGTGGTCTGGCGTTGGGCAAAGTCGCATATTGTCTGAGGCTGCATAATTTGGTAAACTAATGGATAAAGTCGGTCAAGGCAGACAAAACAATAAGTAAGTATGCAAGTAAGAAATTTTAAAAGCGGCCATTTAACAGTTAGTCACGTTAAAATGCCGCGATTTCAACACCAGAACACAAAGTTTTTGCAGCCGCTTAAACTGTTCAAAGTTAATGTATGTTTGTCTCAGAAGGCTGTTTTGCAGTTTTGGTCCTGCAGCTGCGAAACATCTGTCTTCATAGCTGCTGCAGGTCCGTCTGATGACACAAGTCTTTGAGTTGGCAGAACGCAGCTGACGACGACCTTTGTCGGAGACAACCTGACAGTCGGCGAACGGGTGAGCAGCAAATAACGTCAAATATCATAAACAACTAAAAAATGTAAACGCTGAGTGCGACATAATATTCGGCCGTCCGCATTATCACCAAAATTTATCATCATAGTCGTCAAATGATACAGTAGCAAAAACACTAAGCACTAAATTTTTGTTTTTTTTTGCTAAAGCAATATAACATACACATACACACACTACGGCCGCCCGAAGCAAAATTTGCAGTTTACTTGAAGCCTTTGGCGTCCATTGACCTTGGACCGTTTAACCTAAAATTGACAAAACAATTATTTCTTCCCCGAAAAACGTTCACGAAGATTTCAGTTAATGCCTTTTCGTTTTCGAGTTAGGAGTCCGTATGGGACGACGAATGGTCAACTATAGGATGCCCGTATATAAGGTAGATAATGCGTTAGGCTAGCTAATTACAGACTCGCATACGGAGGTCGCCTGTCGTCACGTGACACGTAGGTTACTGACAATGCTACTCTTGGTGCTAGTTAGCTATCCAAACACAATTATTTATAGTTTCACCAGTGGCCCATATCGCACATCGATTCGGTGCCGGTCGTGACGTAAATGGCAGTAACCGAAACTGGATACGTCACTCACTACAGCCTTCAACCCCGACCAGAGGAGGTCTAGGCCTAAATGCCCTTCAGTTGTCGAACGCTCTCCCCGCGCCAGGACTCGGTTACGTCACGAAGTGCGCGAATTGCATTAGTCGACGGACATGATGACTGACAGTCGTTTGATCTCGACAGACCAAACCGAAACGGCGACCGACCGGCCAAAATGGGTCCTGGACCGGTCCGTATTTTACGAGCCACAGACGTGCAACAACGATCAAGGAATGGTTGGTTGACTGATTGGTCACGAATGCTCATCGGGCATCCAGATGACGTCACAGTGACATCACTACCATCCGATATTTATCTCCGCCAAGAAGGTAATGTTTTTGCCGGTTTTTGTTTGTCTGTCTGTGTGTTAGCAAGATAACTCAAAAAGTTATGGACGCATCTTTCTGAAATTTTCAGGGTATGTCGGGCATGGCATAGGCTACAAGTGGTCAAGTTTTGGGAGTGATCCGGCAAGAATCCTGAATTCTGGATCACTTTGAAATTTTCGTTACCATTGCATTAAAGGGGGAATACGGGAACCGCTGCAAAACCGAAGATGGTGACGCCACCTGGCGAATAGCATTGCCTTGGCGGAGGTATCTGAGAGCTATGATTGCTTTCTAGTTCTTCCTTTCTCTTTCTCTCTCTGTAGACGGAATACGAATGAAGATAGCATGCACCGCGAAGAACGTTCGAACTTGTGCTCGGAATGATAAAATGCCAAACGATCTGCAGCATCAAACGCCAGGAAACACACCACCCACGGTAGAGTATTTAATCGCATTTCCATGCATTTAGTTCACTGATTACAGTGCCAGGAAAATCATACAGCGACATAGGCAAACGGGGCCCCATCTAATACCATGCTACTTAAGGCAAAACAAGCACCTCGGCCAAAGGGGCATTTTATTTCGTCCAACGGCTTTTGCAAGATGAAGGAATATATATTTTTTATAATATCATAATTTTGGGAGAAACAATATCAAATAAATTTAGCCATAATATCAGTTCAACAAGTGCGACAGGGTCAGGGACGTCTATTCCCCCCAGCACCAGAAGGCAACCTTCCCCCCAACTTGGATGCTTTTCCCTTTTTCCATTCTCTTCCATTTTCCTTCCCTTCCTTCCTTTTTCCCCTCCCTTCCTCCTCTTCTGTTCTTCCCCCTCCCGTTTTCCTTTTCCCTTTCTCCCTCCCTTTAGAAGTGGGACTCTTTGAATCTAGCTAGGGGTTCTGGGGGAGCGCTGTATGCTCCCCCAGCGGGGTCTGGGCGAAGCCTCAGCTGAAATCGAATTTGGTGGATTTTAACCTTTAAAATATAACATTTGATGGTAACAAATTTAATTACTTTTATATAATTAACTGACCACGTTTTACTGCAGTTTAAACAATATAGGCAAACAAGAGTGACGTGGCACCACAACTTTAACATTAGGCTGGGCCGTAGCCAGGACTTGCTTGGGGGTTGACCTTTTTATCCCTTTATCCCTTTCCCTCCCTTTCTCTTTTTTCTTTTTTCCCCTTTTTGCTTTTTTCCTTCCTTCCCCTCTCCCCTTTCTCTTTCTTTTCCCTCAAGTCTGGGAGACCGCTGTGAGCTCCACCAGCGGGGTCTGGGGCAAAGCCCCAACCGAAATTGAATTTAGTGCACTTAGCCTTAAAATATGACATGTACTGGCAACAATTTTAATTTTTTTCTCAGACTTGGCTGATTAAATTCACTGCATGCAGTTTAAATGAAAGCAAACACGGATGGTGGAATAAATTAAAAAGTATGGATACAAATAATCTGCGAACAAAGCGGGCCATTTTTTGAACGGTTGTATGCAGAATTGTCACATTAAAATTAAAAATTCCTTGAATGAAAAAGGGGTTGTACCCGCTAACCCTTCATCCCCCCTTAAATACAGCCTTGAAAGTAAAAAGATTACAAGTAATTTGCGAGCGAAGCGAGCAGAAAAAAATTGAGCTGCTGTACGCAGATTTGTCGCATTCTGTGCCATGCGTTTCTAGGAAATATTCCACCGAAAGAAATATTCTCCAGTTTTTAATTTTTTTATTTTCTCTCCAACTTTTTCCTTGAGGCATTTGCCTCCACCTGTCAATGGAGTGGACGCCCCTGGGCAGGGTTGCCAACTGTGCGTCCTTAATGCATCTCTAAGATCAGCAATTTCAGTGAAGGGAGATAATCATGCACGTCTTCTTGTAAGGTAGGCGTGGCTTTGTTGCGTGACGTAACGTAAATGTTTGTGATTTCACTCACACCTGCCGCAACCAGGTGAACAAGAGCATCACGTGACTAATAGCTACCGCTACGTCATAAATGACGCAGTCGCGCAGAATAATGTTCGGGCGCCTCACACACTCGCAGAAATTGAGTCGCTAACGAATACCTGGTACCGCTCCGTTTCATCTGTTACGCCGAACTTGGCTTGCAATAATTATGATCATGACATCCGCCATCTGAGCCCAAATACAAAGAAATGAACGAACGCAAAAAAACGTAAAATTACATGATGGGCATTTTCAAATAAGCGTTTCTTCTTGGTGTTGGCTTAACGACAGAGGTAGGGTTGTGCTACATAAAAGGCCCACTCGTTTAATAACTATGACATGTATAAGTAACGCTCGTAACATCCTATAGGACTGCAGAGACTTATTTTGTGACATTTCTCACTGTAACGTCTGGAATGTTATAAGTGTTTGTGAATAATCTCACTCCACTCAAGAATGACGACTGATAGCGTTTCGCGTTTGTATATTACACGTGCGTCCAGGCAGAACACGCCGTGAATCACCGCAATAAAATAAGTTAGTTTCAACACGGTCTACTGAGCATTATTTTTTCATACTGATCTGGAGTTTGGATTAGAGTGACGGAGTCGTTGTGCATTTTGTACTTATTGACAATTTTCTTTCTCGTTTGTCTAAATTATGGTACGATATATTTACTCGTACTTTGTGCAGGCTACGATTTACTATTAAATAAATAGGTCGGCCGTATTGCTGAAAAGTTTAGACGTTCAATTTTTGGTAAACTAAAAATACTTCACTCAGTGTCTGCTTGTCTTGTTGTCGAGAAAACCGTTGCACTAATTGCCGTGCAGCGCGATCGTCTTTACACGCACCTGTAGCTTACGTCACGACTGTCAATCAATGACAGTGATTATTGATTATAATGAGTCGATACGCTAAGAAGATTTCAAATGCCGTAACAAGGATATAGAAATCGACCAGTGCTAATGCAGGTAGCATCGGTATACTGATTTCAATTCTAATTCATCTAGGACGTGCAATTTACTGTGTCGGTCGATTATAGTGTCTGAATAAATATTCAATTGATTAACTTGCGCATGTTAGTAAGACCGCAACGCATGCCGTATTTGTCATTAGCTCAAAACTCACAAATATGCAAACTGAAGTTGTTTACTGTATTCATCGACATTCATTTTTGAAACGCCATAAAGTGGTTTATTGCCATCCTTTGATTTTCATGTCATCAACAAAAAGCAAATGTAAATCAGTAGGCCTATAATGACGCAATATTCTGAAACGAAAGCGATGATAACAGCGATGATAATAATGTTGAGTTTCAGACTAACAAATTATATATGTTTAAATTTTTGTCACCGCAGGCCACGCATGATGAAGCCCACATCCGTTGGTGTAGACCTAACACTGCCAGTATAGGCCTATGCATAGGCGTTCTTGACAGATCTGGATGATAGTCTAGACTCTGGAGCCAAGCAAAAATGTTCGCAATCCTCCAATCGATCATCTCCTGTCACTCAAACGTCGTTCACATTCGGACTGTCGGATTGTGACGCTGTCAGTATGTGACAGAGGGCGCCGACAGTATCGGCTGACAGCCGGCGGATTCACATAATCATATGATCGATATACAACCGCTTGACTGATTGACTGCCATTGGTCATACCCGTACTCCGTCAGTGGCTTAGTCGCCGTAGTCGCAACGTGCCATCGGCCTGTGAATGATTTATTCCACAAAACTGTTTTTCACTGCCACGGACATTTCTTAGCTACGAAAAAGACGATTCGCCCTGCCTTCGCGCTGCGTATATAGGAACATGTGATTTGAGCAAAGTTCACGAGACGCGCGATAGCTATGGCAGTTCCTGTTTGCACATTGTCTTGGTCTATCTTCAGTCATTTTGTCGCAACTCATTGTTGAAGTAAGCGCTGCAGCCAAAAATGCGAAAAATTCGACAAACCTTTCTTTTGGGAGATCAAAGTCGTTCATGGTCATCGATGTTGATAAAACTAAAAAGCCCGTGTCCAGTGCTTGTTATAATAAGCAACTTGTCTGTACCTATCTGCAACCGTTTTCACACTAAGCAAGCCAATAGCGGCAAAATAATGTTTTTACGGGGCACCCCTTTTTTGACGCCCTCGTTCGAAAAGAACCCCCTCACACAGAAGCATGAAATTTTGTCACGAAAAACTAGAGTTCTTGAGGCAGCCCACAGTGAAAATTTTGTGATTATAGCTAGCACCGTTTTGATAGGGCTCAAGGGTGTGACAGACGGACAAAGAGACGGACAGACGGACAGATGCCCATGCAGGCGATGGCTAAGACGCGCGAAGCATAGCTGTCGCGCATAAAAACGGCCATTATCTGTATTCGTTATCTCGCATTTTTCGTCAGACACAAAACTGGTTAAAAACATCAGTCAGTCCGTGCGTATTCGAGAATAGAGAATTCGGCACGGACACCTTTTCTTGTACCATGGCCGCGATCATCAATATAACCATCATCGGGCTTTGCTATAACATGATAGGCCTACGCGACATGCGAGTTAGTTATTTGCGTGTATCAGTATTGCAGTGATCTAGACGGCGGTCGGCTCGCGTGACGAGAAACTGAAAACCGAGAGGACGAACGATGTGACCAATGCATCGAGCTGATTGCGCCATGATGACGATGATGCTGGCACACTCTCACTCACTCAGCCGTCTTCCACGAACATCGATCCATCATTCACACACCCGTCCGTCTGTGTCCTCCGCCACTCAGCCAGTCTCTACTGTAGCTCCATGCTGTCCAGACCAAATCGACACGTCTCTAGTGTTATTTATGCAAATTTATGTTATCGGTTAATACATTTAACAATTTCATGGCAAAAAATGTTTTTTTGATGCTCTGTTTTGTGTGTTCTACGTTTTGTAGTAGCTGAATATAATATAACGTTCATTTTCCACTTACATGGTAACGGCACAAAATGGTCTCTGAAGTGCTGCTGATGTGCCGTTAAGAAACTCCTAACTCGCTGCTGCTCGAATCTGATCCAAGTCGCATGGATTCCGAGTTTCTCTGACAGCTTTTACTTCCGTTCCGACGTCCACTCGTCCATCAGTTCGCTTTAGTTAATCCCACTCCGGTTTTTGTTAATGCGATTTTAATCTGTACATTTTCACTCGTACTCCAACGACTGACGTCGAGCTGCTTTCAGTTCATCTGTTCCAAACCGACATCAGCTTTAAGAAGTTTTAGGGATCGTAGAACTGTTTATCGCTACAACTTGCAGACGTGCATGATATTGGGTGCACAGTAAATTTTAACTTTCAAAAGTGCTTCTTTTCAAGTTTTCTACTTACTTACTTTTTTACTGCTGTTCCCGATATGGACTATTATTGCAGCTCCACGTGTTAACTTTGGCCACAAAGTGGTTATTGTTTTAACGATTTTTGTTTGAATTACTGCTATTTTTAAGTTTATACATATGTTACTTATAAGTTATTGAGCACGCACTTATAATATTGCAAGTTTTTAAACTTACGTTTAATTTTTGTTACACTGTAGGCCTATCTGCACTGTTCTCATTTTGGCACACTGCGACAAACATAAGAAATCGGCAACGAAATCTCACCAGAATTAGCAAAACGGCAAAGTTAACAAAATCTGAATTACACTATTACGTCGATATGCATAAGCTTTTGGTGCCGCAACACTGGCATAGCTTAATGCTTTCATCAGCAAGTGGATTCAGCAGATAACCCAACATTAGCAGCAAAGTTAATTACTTCGTAGATACAGGTGAGGTTTTACCTGTCTCTGAAGCAGCGTCATCATCATTAGCAGCAGCAGCAGCAAAACATATTCTATTATAGACGTATTAGTCCACGGACCGGGCGCCGCTATACCAAATCTCCGGTTCGTTTACTTAAGAACTTACGTAAATAACCGTAGACTGAAAGCTTCCGGCAGCAGATGTCCTCTATAAAAAGTAACAATTTCTTGCAGGTTAGTTACCATGACAACACAGCGACAACGACAACATGTCAGTGCAAATTATCCTGGATGAGCGACGTGGAACGGGCGCTCAGATAGGCGTGCGATTAAGTCCACCGGTCGTAGGCTACATATCAGCTCTACAACGTTCTCTCGCCGATACAGAAATTGATTTCAGCCGCAGTCCAGTGTTATTTTTGTTGAATAATTTTTACTTGCAAAATCATCGTAATTTTTGATATATCAATGCTCAGATCCAATCGTTGCCGTTTTCGTTTTTGCTAACGAAAATAACACTGCATAGCTGCAGCAGACGTTAGCAAAAAGTGGTAGGTAATCAATCACTGCAAACCATAGAGGCTAACACAGAAACTTCAAGAGAGAGAAAGAGAAACGTGGACAGAAAAATGCAAACACAACTAATAGTTAGTTATTTGATTGAATATGTATCTGTCAATATCGGAAACGTTTTGCCGCGTGATGACTTAGTGTAAAGCGCGGTAACGTATTATTACCGATAGTTTTCGTCCGTCAGCTTGTTTGTCTGTCTCTCCGTCCATCCCTCTGTAACGGTGACGTACTGTGGCAGCAATGTTAGGTTACTTGGAAAATAATTACGTCGACGATTAGATTAGGGTCTTCGCTGCTCGGCGCCACAACATCGGCGACCTAGTGCTAAGGGAACATTCCCGAATTTCAGCTAAAACACACCGTTTGCAGCTAATTTAATTACTTATTTCATCGCCAACGTAATGCGTGCGACCTCAGTCACTGGGAAACACCACTGTAAACACAAATAGTAAACGCATCGCACGAACTGTTTGCTGCGACAGTCGGGCTCTGTTGTTTGCTTTTTTGTTGTGTGTGGCTGTGTCAAGAATTTAAACTTATGTATGAATTTGAACTTCTTCGAATAATCGACGCAAGTTCTCATACGCAGTGAATGTTGTTCTTAAACGATACGAATGATTATACATGTATGGCCTAATTGTAAGGTAAAAAAATTCACGGTTTTCGCAACATTACAGATCATGCTCAAAATGTTGATTATATTTTTTTAAGTTCGTTGTTACATCAAAATGAAAACCTTGCAAAATTTGCTTTAAAATACGGTTTATCTCAAATGTGTGCAAACGCGATTATACAATTCTTTTTGCATACAATTTATGCACTGCAGCATGCCCATACTCAATAACAAGTGCAATATCGTATTTTTTAAAATTTCTAATCTATCCTCGAAAACTTTAATTCCTCAAGCTCCAGATCTATAGCGGTGCCTGTGTACGTGATCAGCGTGACTCGTCATTAAGCTTGATTGATAGGGTGATTAACACGCCGGATGATACCTAAGCATCTGTAGGCTACTCGCCGAGACGACAAACATCGACTTAATTCAAGTCGTGTGCGCACCCAACTTTCTGACCTGAGAGCCGACATTACCCATTTTTTTAATAACCTGACAAGAAACAGGCATTGGCAATAAAGACACTATGAATAGATTTTTAATTACATTTTCGATATCTTTGGCGGCGTATAGATGCATGCGTCAAACCGTGATCTGCGTTTCGCGATTCGAATCGCAATTTCCGGCATTGAAACTCGAACTTATTTGTTTTGGAAAAAATGTACGTGTGAGGTAAAACTGCAATGAGCACAACGTGCTTAATATTTCTCAACTATTCGCAATAGCTGCACCGTAATAAATGTCTAGCATATACATTAATTGGGGATCGAACAAGAAAAAAAACAGCAAATGCGTTCTTTCTGGGCTTATGAGGACGATAATTCACGAAGGCGTCTGCGGTCATTATCGGTGCAATTGTGCATCTGTCGTGGCGTAGGCTACAGCGAGTGATGACCGTGCTTTCAGCGTTGCTGCATACACCTCGCTCGTGAAGTGATTTGCCCGCCTACGTCACATCTCAGTCTGCACCATTCTTCCCATTTTTTGTAAAGAAACGCTTAAAAGCACACATAACAAGAAGCCCAGCTGTCGCTAAGGTGGGACCGACCGTACTGGTTGTTACTGACCTTGAAGGTCATCCAAGGTCGATGATTTTTGTCATCTGAAAGGGCGTATGCCACTTCCTATTAGTGATCAATAGCAACCTAGGCCCTATCTTGCACCGTTTAGCCACAATACATCCATGACGGACGACAGACAGACGGACAGACGACAACGGCGACAAAGCGGTCGGCCATAAAACTGTCTCGCTGCTTATGAATTCTGCCTTGAATTTAAAGCGTGCATGCTTACTGCAGACTAATTTCGTCGTTTTATGGTATCCGAATCGAACAATAACATCGATTCACGGGTGTTACCTGACTGGAAAGAATTGCCATCATCTTTCTAGGAAACTGGATCGTCACTAACGGGAAGGCGGCATAACGCTTGTCAACCGAAAGTCAAGCGTGAGATAGCGACAATAATGCATCATGATGTGTGGCGATGATCAAACACTAGCCGCGTTGATCCGAATCCAGGAATCACTGAGGCTGCGTTAGCAAAAACGAATGTCGGTGCAGAGTGCTGACATGATATGCGGGCTTCCTCCACTTCTCGAGCGCCTCAGGCATTGACAATAAACTGGGTCACCCAAAAAAATGTGATTACGCAAAATGCGCATCATCACTTTTACTCCTCGCACGCTACGTTCCTAACGTAGCGAAGAGGAGTATATGAAATTAGTGTAATTGAAGACTAACCGACGACCGACGACCGACCGACCGACCTCCCTTCTTGGAAGAGCTTTCCTGGAAGAACTTCAAACGGCCATGTCTCCATAACGGTGCCAGATAGACCCATGGTCACAATAAACCACCAACAGAAAGTCGCCCACCGCGAGTAACGTGACCGATGACGTCACGTGACCACAAAGTCAAGGTCGTGACCTTATTATCTTTGAAGCGCCATATTTCCATAACGGTGCCAGATAGACGCATGGTCGCAATGCATCGAAAAAAAACAAAAAAAACATTTGGAAGAATACAGGAGAAAATAATGCGCGTGAGGAGTACATTAGATTGTTCACAGTCCAATAATATTTCTTGTACATTTTTGACGTCATGCAGGTGACATTTCGAACTGAAAATCAGCACACTCGTTACTTCTACCCGGAGAAACGTTCACGCCAATCATTTATGGTCTTTCGACGGCGTTTTGTTGTTGAATTAGTAGCGCACGGCCTGATAATATACGGAGAGCGGTTTACAGTTATGTACAGCACGACCGCAGAGGGATACTGCATCTGAGTTACACGAGACGCTAAAAGCTTCCGATGATGCAATGAGGCAGGTCAGCGCCGGACAGTCAATACGGCCGTGTGTGGCGATGCATTCAGCGTTCAAACTATTCTGCTAATCCACATCTCTCCTGCTCCGTGTACATGTATGCGTGTGTGTTCTCCGTCTCTGTGTTTGTACGACTGTCTCTATGCACGTGTTCTATCTTGTGCTTCTGGAACTGAAAGCGCGCTCGCCCCGCTGGCCGATCTAATGACAGCATATAGCGCACTGGGACATTAGCCTGACACCGGGCACAGATGGAAACCACTGAGTTCTGTCGTTGCGGCCTCATGCGTGATCCGAACACCCAAGTGCAATTTGCTCCACTATCCGTTGTCTAGCAGCATAAACTGTGTAGGGCCGAGAAAGCGGAGAATATCAGTGCCGCTGTCCCCATGAGCATATGCGCTCGGGAAGGACTTTCGGTTTACAGTAACACGAAAGACCAGCGTGCACTGCATCGTTTTACGTACGGCAGCAGAACGTCAGAAAGACAGAATTGATGAGCGAGTGAGCGGGCAAAGGACTGGTCCCCGCGGGCAGCAGTTGCAGGAGCTGTGCACCTAAGATCGATAAGCGCAGTGCGCAGACGACGACGAGATGTACGAGTGTTGACAGTCCGAGGTACGCCAGCTGGCCGTCAATTACTGCAGTCGGCGACTCGCTTCGGCCGATCGGTATTCGACTGTGACAGTTCGTCACGTACACATGCCGGCGTGCACTTCAACTAAGCGCCTGAACTCAGCACTAGACCGAGAATACAGTCAGTCTGTACACGCGCCGCGCCTGATTGGGCCCAACTTGTCCTTGTTTCCCAATCAGACTTGATCTTGGAGACTATTCTACAGACAGCTCGGCTTGGCTGTCGCGGTAACACCGTGCGACATCTCTTAGTTTCGTCGGCCTGGAAGAGTTTAGTTCTCTATGTAGACTACACACTACGTCTCTTGTCAACTGCTTATGTTTCATTGCTTTATGTTTTTTGGTTTCAATTTTTAGTATTTAGTAGTTTTAGGCTCTTGTGAATTGCAGCCTGACTGTTGTAAGCAGTGATATACCGGACCTGGACATTTTTTTTATTTTCGCTCATATGACACTATATTACTGAATTGTATGGATTACATTATTGAAAAGTTGTGAACCAATATTGATAAAAAAACTAAAGGGTTAAGGTATCGCTTAAGGAACAATCATTTTTTCTAGCGATCCTGATTATAGTACGCATCCCGATTTCTGGCGAAAATTTCCTGCATGATTCTTCATCAACTACAGCGATCCCTATAGCCGGCTAAACGCAAAACACAGTTTTGTATAC
>Ga0209671_1001042_pt1 | contig 21741 bp, 12 predicted proteins | sample WorMetHERISLAND2_2_FD_187401 | JGI IMG/M metagenome (GOLD analysis project Ga0209671, IMG submission 187401) | Marine gutless worms symbiont microbial communities from Max Planck institute for Marine Microbiology, Germany - Olavius geniculatus... | ecosystem: Host-associated > Annelida >... | reverse complement strand
TTCTAGGCTAGGCCATAGCCTATAGACGTCATGAATATTAATTCATGACGTCTATAGGCTAAACTCATGACGTCACCGCAGGTCATCATGGCGACGCGTTTTCTACGTCGTTTTCGTAGATCGTCGACTTCAAAGGTAAATTTTTCCATGTTGACAGAACGCTGGGCGCCGATATTACTGTCAAAGTTATCATAAAATTCTGCACTTACAGGAAAATGGATAAAATGTATATGTTAATTTTGGTGACCACGGACCTTTAAGTTTGGAAGTTACTGGAAGTTAGCTTTCATTTAAAGGCCAAGTCGCACGAAAAAATGATATTGGCTAAATATGTGTAGAATGTAACGCTAATTAATAATATACTGATTCAATGAAATAAAAACATTGCTTTGAAGTGATTTTCAGAGAAATAGGTTGTGCCAACCGAATGCACCCGAACATGCCAAAAAAAACTGATGACATCACTTTCAGGACGCTTTGTTGACAAATTGACATTAGCATTGAAAACATAGTAAATCCGTCAGTTTTACTCAGAATAATGTCGATTTATAGTGCAAGTAATGACGTATAGAAGACCGCTCGTTTTGGCGACAAATCGCAACGGCGGAATGCTACGGCCGAACACTTCGCGTCTTGATGACGATGAATGACGTATAGGTGACATAAGAAATTTCGTCATTGTTCATCTGTTCACTATCAGAGGTTTGCGATTTCTAAAATTAACGATGTGCTGGGATATTGTGGTTTCTTAGTTGGTTAACTACTGATGGAAATTTGGCCTTTTGAGGCTATTTGTTCGTAAATTAAGCTGCATTTGACCTTAAGGCAATAAAGCTAGTTAGCAACCCTCCTGCAGATGACATCACAATTCCGAATATGACTGAAGCCGTGGAAAGAGAAAAGTGAGTACTGTAAACATTATTTTTAGTGTGTTAAGATGCATTAGCTACCAGAAGATTAATGAATATTGACAAATTAGCATTTGATTAAGCCAATTAGCACTTTACAACAGTTACGTAAAATGCGACTTGGACTTTAATCCTCTTACTTTCTAGAATGACTCTAAGTCATACTGTTACTGTTTTTTTTCCAAGCTTTCAGTGCAGTTCATGTTTAGTCACATGTACGTGTGCAGGAATGCATCCGTGCCCTGGGTCGACGCGGCGCTCATCTGCCGTTTCGTGCAAGTAAACTCACTCAGGTTCTACGAGACTCGTTTATTGGAGAAAACTCACGAACTTGTATGGTAAGAGCCACAATGTTTGGCATACGGAAAATACATTACACACTATACACTGTGTCTCAAAAACACATCCGGAACATTTTCAATTGTAACTCGAAGAAGGATTATCGGATATTTGGTAATAATATTCCTGAGACAATTGGCCATAAAATCATTATGTAGTTTCCCACCTCACCCACCATACATTTTTGCACTATTTGGGGAAATCAAAACCAACGGAATATTGCATTTTTACCTACAGTGGTATTATTACTTAATGTAAATAATGCACAAAAACACCTTTTGTTTACATTTTAGAGGTAGTGCAGAAGCAGACATTGGGTGAGGCGAAAACTGAACGGCCGTTTAATGGCAAGTTGTGTCGAGAATATTCACACCAAAAATTATGAGAATCTGATAATTTTTGTTCAAGTTAGAATCGAAAATGTCCGGGATGTTTTTCTGAGACAGTGTAGTTTATTTGGTGTGCCAGTTGCAATAGAAGTCACTACACAGCGGCATGTTACAGCAGTCGCTGTAGCACTTGTTCACATTCGATGGCTGTCTCATTACACACATTGGATGGGTATTTGGGTTATCTGAATTACTACAAACTTACATGGTTTTCGCGGTTTTTTTGTTTGTCTATTGTTGATTTTTTAATGTGGTAATATGCCAGGTATAATGATGTTCACAGTCCGTACTTTTTCGATTAAGGTTTTATACTTGTTTGTGTGATTTAGGTAATTCCCACAGCATTATTTACAGCTAATGTCATCTAACACGTTAGAGGTTCTTTTACGATAATGTGCTATATAAGTTTACATTTGACATTAAACATTAATCTACTAGTTAGCATATTAAACAAATTTGATTCTGACTTACAGCTTGTTCTGTGTAACTACTTCTGTCAACGTTTTGTGTTTGTGTTTGTGTTGTGTATACTGTATGTATTTTCTGGGTGATTTTATGACAGTAATAATAATGTGCACAGATAGCAATGATTTCGCCGGGAATGAACTGCTGTGAGCACACACTCAACACACTGCGATACGCTGACAGGTATAAAGTCGTAGTCATTCTACTAACATCTTACAGTTTATGCAGCCTTTTATTATGCTTTTGTTATTGTTTTGTTGCTACTACGGTTGCTAGTCTTTATGTCACTAGTTTGCTTGTCTTTGTCATGACTTTATCTCTGCCAAGGTGAAAGTAGTGAATACTGGCGGAGGTAATGTTTTCATTTTTTTCTGTCTGTGTGTCTGTGCACATGAGTGACTCAGCATGCATGACGTCACAGTAGCAATAGCAATGGTGTGGGGTCACCCTGTTTGCAGTGTCATTTATATTTAGGGGCCTATCCTTGACCATGCGTTACCTTCCCGGCGGTGAGTCCAGTACCAAGTTATACTGCCTGATGACAGACAGTGTGTGTGAACAACTTGCCCAAGGTTGTTACTTGGCAGTAGACCAGGCAGGAGTCGAACCAGCAACCTAGTGATCACTAGTTCAACAGACTGCCGTTTGACTACCAAGCCCTGCATCGGACTGCTACTGTTTATTGCAGATAACATGCTGGGTGTTGGTGTGTGTAATATGCACAGAGTGAAGGAGTTGGGCCCTGGCAGTGCAGCTGATGCTGGTAAAGCGCCTGAAGTGGCACCCGGTGGGGCGCCCCTCTCACCACAGAAGAGTGATCTGGCACTCCTGCGTAATGCTAATGTGAGTGAATCTGTGTAACTTTTGACAATTTTCACTATCAGTTTTTACATGCAACAGCAGCTATTGCTGTAGCGCATCTTAGCCATCGCAATTTTGTTCATCCGTCCGTTTGTCTGTCTGTCTGTCCGTCCATCCATTCGTCACACGGGTGGATCAGTCAAAAGCGGTGCAAGCTAGGATTACCAAATTTTCACCATGGGCTGCAGTGAAGACTCTAGTTTCAGGAACCGTAAAGCTTTTCCATAAATTCGAAGGGGGTCACCCCGAACGAGGGCACTAAATGAGGGGGGTAGAGAAAATCTGCGATATCCAGCTGATGTGCCATTGCCAGAGCGAGATAGTGGCGCCATCTGGTGAGCACAAGTATGACACTATAAGCTTATAGCCTACATAATTAGCCGTTGGTCGTCTGGGGCCATCTGGTGAATGAATTTGTTTTACTGGGCCTTTTGTGAAACTAGCCACAAGTCATACGGATGAGATCCACGGATGAAGTCTACTAGCGTACGACGGTGCACCACTGTTGCGCATTCCTGTTTGCGTTAGCAGGGCTTTAATTGGTTGGCTTGTTTTCCAGAGGTTGAATATTGGTGATGACAGTGTGATGGCAGTGTTGTGCCAGACCTACTTTGCCAGAGTTAGACCATGTTGTGCTGGGTTCTAGAAGGAAAGCTTTCGGTATTACTGGAACACGTTTTTACAGCATAACATCAAATAACTATTCAACAATGCAAAATCATGTAACAGTACATTGAAATGCTGCTATGTATGTTCGTGTGCCAATGCAGTTCCGTGGTGAATATGATATGAAAGTTTTTTATCTTTATTTTTTAAAATTCTATTTATTGCAGTTCCACTGCTGTAGAATTTTAGTTTTGCAACCCCAGTGTAACACAAATTTATTGTCACAATTGCTTCATTCAAAGAAGCTGTAGCAATCTTTCAGTTTTTGTTATGTGACCCAACTGTGGGGATTGTTTTGTTGATCTTAGATCGAGGAGCTGACTGCGGAGCTGTATGAATTCCATGAAGTTGTCGACCACATGCAGGAAGAGGAGGAAGCCGTCATCGATGCTCATCGCGAACTAATCGAGGTTCTCTCAGCTCGTGGTTCTTCTGTGTCTGTCCATGTGACAATAATGTAATCAAACTGTTAGCAAGTGTTGGAGCTGTAGTGAAAGGTAGTTTTCTTTGGGAAAAAATGCAACTCAGGAACAACACTAGTATAGCAGATAGAGTTAGCGTTAATATCAGTATTACAATGTTCCAGTCGTAAGTGTACATTAGGTTATTATCCCTATGTTTAATTTTACAAAGTAACGACAACTGTAATTGCTGGTTTTAAAAAATGTAAACAGAAGTAACTCGATAAGTTGGCTTGTTAAACAAACCCAGTGTGTGTGTGTGTGTGTGTGTGCTGTGTTAATAGTAATGATGATAGTTCCACTAATAAAATACATGAAATATTTGATCAGCATACTCGTTGTTAAGACTCAACAGTCAAGGCTTTTGTTTTGTGTTTCTAAGCAGAAAAGTGTGATTTCTGTCCCTAACTAGAACCAACTACCACTGCAGTGTATAACAGATCTGAATGTCTTGTCTGTGTTGTAACTAATTGTACACGTTTTCGGATGGCATAAAATATCGTGATTTTGTTTGCATATTTGAGAATCTTTGGCAAATGTGTTTTCCTTTTTGCTGTCAGTGTTTTGTTGGCTGACTCTAGAGTAAAGAGCATTTGTTGTCACTTTTTTACAGCAAAATACAAAGTGGCAGGAAAAAGATGGCGAGCTTATCACGATGACTGACAATATTGATTATGACATTGAAGGTATGTATGTCAATGTCAATTAGTACATACACACTGTGTCCCAAAAAACATCCCCGACATTTTCGACTCTAACTTGAAAACGAATTATCTGATTTTGATAATTTTCGGTAAGAATATTCCTGACACAACGTGCCATCAGTTTCCCACCTCACCCAATGTATGCTTTTGCGCTACCTATGGAAAGCAGATCAAGCGAAATATGTGTTGAAATAAACAGAAATCCTGAAAAAAAACATTCGCGACATTATCGATCATAACTGTTAGCAGATCTTAATAATATTCGGCAGAAATATTTCTGACACAACTGGCTACTAAATAAGTGTTTTAGTTTCCACCTCACCCAACGTCTGTTTTTGCACTACCTGGGGAAAGCAGACCAAGCATGATACGTGTTAAAATGAACAAAAAACGTCAATAAAATGCCATCTATCCCAATCTGTAGCCCCCAACAGCAGGTCCATTACAAGGTTTGACTGTCATGCAGTAGTGTGTCTAACAGATAGTTTAGGAATGTTTGTGAAGTCAAAAAGCGACTGGTACAGCCTGGATTGGTGTGGAGCAGAGCCTTGTCGATACTGCTGTCAATCAATGGAGAAAACGTCTCCTTGTCTGTGTTCGCATAGTGGGCCAATGCTTCAAGCAATTTTACTGCAGGCAGTTAAGAAATTGACAACTGGATGAATTTTCAGCCACAGTGTCAGAAATGTGAACAAAATGTTTTTTACACTTTTTGTTATTAAGGAATCATATTGCAATGCATGAAAAGTGATACTTCGCTGGTTGTGTTTTTCCCAGGTAGTGCAGAAACAAACATTGGATGAGGTGCAAAACTAAATGGTCATTTGATGTCAAGTTTTGTCAGAAATATTTGTGCCAAAAATTATCAAAATCTCGTAATTGGTTTTCAAGTTACAGTCAAAAATGTCGGGGATGTTTTTTTGGGAACACAGTGTATATTAGAAATTGAAATTCATTGTTGAGTAAATTGTTGAATTATGTCATCACACTTTACTGTTCGTGTACATATTAGGTGGCTTTGTGACATGATGTTACTGCATTGGACTCGTGATCATGAGGTCGTGGGTTTGATTCCTAGTCTGGTTGCTGTCGGTTTATCCTTGAATGGGTTGCTGCAGATATACACTGTGTTCAGAAAAAAACGCTTTTTACGTTTTCTTTTATATCTCTGTTGCAAAGGTTCACATTTCCACAAAATTTTCAGGGAATGTTTAGAAGGCAACAAGTATTCCACCAGTAAAAAAGTCAGTTATTTATTGCTACTAGTGACGTCATGCTGACGTCATATTTCTACGTTTGTAAATTACAGGTTTTACCATTGATTACAGACATTGATAAAATGTTAAAACATGTCATTTGGTCATTGTGTTGACTGAACCCCCAAAATATGTTAATCTGTCACACATTTTTTTATTGTGAATGGTTTTTATGGTATAACTTTTTGGCTGAGTGCAAGATCCTCAACTTTGCTGATGTAGGCAGGCATACACGCACTGCGTCAATGCATGGACGACCACTTGACCATTATCAGTCGAACGGCTTGATACTGCCGGTCATGGCAATTTTTAAAATTTAAACATTGTATTCCATTAATATTCATTTGTCTGTGTATTGTTGGGAAACATCTTCACAAACTTGCTGCTCCATAATTCTTGCTGCCTCGCAAGTATTTTATTGAAGGTCTGTCTTCAACGGTAAAACCCATAACTTACAAACATGGAAATATGACGTCACAAGTAACAAAGAATATCTAATTTTTTACCAGTGAAATACTTGTTTCCTCCTGAACATTCTCTGAAAATTTTGTGGAAATCTGAACATTTTCCACAAAGATATGAAAGAAAACGTAAGTGGGTGTTTGTTTTCTGAACACAGTGTATAGGTGAACCATCTCGTTGTGTAACCAACTACATGTATCTGTGTCATTTCAGCCTTTCATGTCTCTGGTGTAGGTAAATTGAATACCAGCCTGCTTGGCTGGAGTTAAGGCAGGGTGAGTTCACCTGTGTCAGGTGCAAGTGTGAACTTCTTTGGTAGGTGACGCTCCATAATTCTGAGGTGAACTGTTGAATCTGTTTGCTTCAAGCAAATGCAATAACTTCTGTGTGCTTGTTGCAGCATATGCACATCAGCTAGAAACTCTATTGACAGAGAAAATTGATGCTTTGACGAAATTCCGTGGTCAGTTCTTTGCATTGTTCTATAAACTCTATTGCTGTTTGGTCATATTATTGGTGCTTTGTATTGTCAGAGCGTGAAATTAATCATGATGATATTTAGATTGGCTTAGTTATTATATCGATTAGTGGAAAAGTATTTTTACGGGTCTAGATGCTTTTCTCACACTAAGCCAGCAGTATTAGTCTTGTGTCATTGTTGCTGTATATTGCTTATGGTGATGCGTTAATCTGGGTTCAGACACCTGGGTATGAACCCCCTCAAAAAAAATAAAACACTATTAAAAATAACTTGAATGCAGTTTTAGTTTTTCATGCCACTAGTAATGAAATATTCTATGCAGGTATTAAGCTTACGAGTATAAGTACTGAGTTTGACGTTATTCTAAGTTATTGGTGCAGATATTACGTTACTATACTGTAAGTTAGAATCAACTAACAGGTGTATAGTTTCACTCCATTTTTCTCCAAAACCATTAAGATTTTGTGCTTGATTTCAAGATTAAATTCTATCACGTTTCAAATGCTGACAGTTCCATTTCAAACAATTTTAAACCAGTTAGCAATGGTGAAACAAGTTGTGTATTCACTGCGGCGCTGGTGGTCTGCCGTGATCAGGTAAAGTGTCCAACCTTCGGCGTGAGCTGCAGCAGGAAGAATTCCTCAGTCGCAATATGAAGGCTTCCAAGTGACATCTGCCCGCATGTGGGATGCTTCGTGCTTAGCGATCGTCCATTCTTCACACGGCTGCTGTTTGTATGTTGGCTTGTGTCGACAAACAAGTGCCGATTGATAGTGTTATCGAACGCTGCCATGACTTTCAGCCTGTATTGCATCGGTTTGACTCAGTTGCTCTTTCTGTGTGTTGTTTTTAATACTGGTGGAATTTCCAATGCATCAGAAGGGTTGTCGACTAGCACTTAAGATGCTAATCAAGTCAAATTTGGAATTGTGAAAGAACTTGGCTGTGAAAAAATTTGTTTGGCAGTTTGGCACTTTTTTGGCATTAACACTCAATTTTGGCATCAGTTTGGCATTAATTTGACAGCAGTGAATGACTTTGTCGTAGATGGTGATGTTGAAAAATGAAAATTTGGCTTTTTTTCAGGAAAATATTTGGTATTTCAACCAGAATGGACTTGGCAACTCAATGCACCAGTAGAATTAACTGGTGAGTAAAAGGACGCAATGTTATTCAAAGTTTACATTTCATCAGTGTGTGTCAACCGTGTCACTGGGCTCTTGTTGGGGTTGGTTAATGTTTGCCGTTACGTGTTATACCGAAGTATATAAGACGGCGTCTGTGATGAGCTGTTGCGGTTTAAAATTGTTGCTTTTTGACAACAGAATGTAGTTGTTATGGTTGAGTTATGGTTTGTTTTTATACTAGTCGACCAGTGTATTTTCGCTTAGAAGTACTACCATTTTTACTTTTTTTGCAACTGGCCAATTTTCCCCCCTGTCCTTCAATAAACAGCATTCAGAAATTGATGACTGTCTGGAGGATAACAGGGAAGATTATTAGAACTACCATTATTTTTACATATGCGCAATAATAATGGTCATTTTTTACAGTTTTAGGTTAGGATTGATATTTTGTGCGTTCCTTATCTGGTTCTTTCTGTAAAGGTTAAATTTAGTGTTTCATTATTCTATTCACTGACATTTTTTGGCCTGCAGGGGACTCCCTTTTAGGAGGAGCCTCTGTTCAGCTGAACATGAGCTTCTGTTTTCAGCTTTTCTCTTGATTAGGTGAGGTCCAAGAAGAGTGAACTTTTGATTGAAAAGTGAAGTTTTGAAACAAACGGTACTTCATTGAAGTCTGACATCATTCCGCGTTTCCCTTTCTCAGTCCAACAGCGCCAGTGCATTCAGCATTAACATTAGTACACTTTTATGACTGCATTGTTGTAAATTTGTGTGATCGCTTGCGTTATTAGCCGATTATTTTGTCGCTTTTGTTTTCGTTGAAGTATTTGTCTTTTTTGTACAACTGAATTTAATTTCTAGAGTTTAATTGTTTCTTTTTCTTTCATTTACTTTCATAGTTATGTTGTGTACCATACATTTTGTACAACTTAGTGGTCCCCTTTATTTTTTATTCATTTATTTAATTTATTTCTTTAGCTCTTTTTCTTGTTGCCCAAGTTGTTGAATGTACAACCACATTATATTTTGTGGATTATGTTCTTATTTTGTCCTATCGACATATCAGTGTCATTTTTTTTCATCTGCAGAATAGAAGTCATCATTACATTTGTGAATTTTCATGAATGCCATAAATCTCCCTGAATTCGGCAAATGATTCTGCTCACTGTTCTCCAGCGCTGTTTCAGCTTTAAGCAAAAACTAGCGTCTGTATATTGTACTGGTACTAAAATTAATCTGTAACGACCAGTGGTGTTAACAAGGCCAGACCACTCAAGGCCAAGGCCAGCTGACCAGGGCCAAGGGCAAGCTCTGTCAAGGCCAAGGCCACGGTCCCAAGGCCAAAGCCATTCCATAATGCAAATGCTTACGATAAAAGAAAAGTAATGAAATCCTGTTTTTCAAGTACGCAACTTATAGAATGTAATAGCATCAGCTGCATCACTCATCATTGACAACATAAATGAGTAGAACTATCCAGTTGCTGACTGTCAAAACAATGAAAGTTATTATAATTACCCAGTCACTGAAAATCGAAAAACATTTTGTCAGCTACAAATTCCATTTAAAAAATGAAGCAAAAAGCTTTTTTTACAGTACTGCAACATAAGCTAGTTAAAACAGTTCCACCAGTTCGAAAGTCCATAACAGAAAGTTATACAGTGCTGGAAGCACTGGGGGTCTTTCTCCCTAATTCACAGTGCTACATTGCATTTGAGGAAGACCAGTGATTCAAGCAGTGTCATATAATGATTCACGATGGTGAATTTTGTAGTCCCACAAGACTGGCGGTGGCCTTGATTTTTTGGCCAAGGCCAAATCTCTAAGGCCAACGCCAGCTTATTGCAAGGCCACAAAATTTGGCCTTAAGGCCATGGCCAAGGATTAACATCACTGGTAACGACTGCACAAAATATTCGATGTCTGCTTTAGATGTTGCCTCAGTACACTGTGTCTCTGCCGCCAGGTTTTCTGTATTATAAATCTGTGATAGCATGCTCATTTGCTCTGCTGTGTGTGCTTCTAGTAGTCAGGATTTATAGCAATGGTCATTTAAACCAGTCTTAGATGCTGCTCTAGTAATTTTGATTTCAGTTGTTATTTAGAGTTATTTATCTGTTGTGTATTGTTAATTACTAGGGCCCAGTTTTCCACAGGCTGCGGAATTTCGATCCGAGCCATGGAATTTGCCTTTTTCCACAGAATTTTGATATTGCCGTGGAATTTTGCAGAAGTTGAGAAATGACCGATGATTAGTATGATCGTCGGCTTAATAACATAATTAGACTAACTATATCACTCAGAAAAATCAAACTAAACTGCCTAAAATTGTGTCCCTACTTATAATAACCATCGTAATATGACACAGTGGTAAATAACACAATGCGACTAATTGACAAATTGCACTTTTGAAAAGAAAAAAGAGATCGATAATTTTCTTTGTATGTTGCTAGCATAACTGAGCACCATGCCAACCCCAAAGAAGTGAAGCTTTTTAACAGAATATAGCTTATTTTATGCACAAACAGAAGGCTGCGGTAAGCCGCGGAATTTGGACAATTTTTCGCGGTGAGCCGCGGAATTTTGCGAACTGGACCGCGGAATTTGGCAAAATTTTCCACAGAAAACTGTGCGCCCTATTTATTACCATAGTTTTGTCAGTGGTTTATTTGCGAGTTTGCATCAACCTGTAATGGATTATCTTATTTTTTGAGTGAACTGATTGATAGATAGTCGATCGATTTTGCCACTGTCTTGCATGCTGAAAGATAGTGTTTTATGTTGTCAAGTAATTGATTTATAATGTGCAGCGTGTGTTCGTGTGTGGCCCATTACCATGCCTTATTTATTCTTCAAGGCGTGGCCTGCTGTCAGTGGAACTGTATGGCCATACGTACATGTTTACTGTATGCAGGCAGACATATGCATATGAGCCAAATAGAGACGTTTTGTTTTTTAGTGTGTTCTGTATGATAGCAGTGCAGTTGATTGACCGGAAGAGTTATATGTGCAAATTCACTGTTGTTGCGTCCAGTGAGACATCTTGTTCATGCTCTCAGCAAATGGGAATCAGTGACAGCTGGAAAGGCAGTGGTCGACACAAGCGCCTCTTGCCAACACCACGTCCACTCTGTGCCGAACAATTTCGTACAATTTGTCGTAAATGAACGAACAATGGCACAAACCATAACCACTGACCCTATCCCTAACCGTAACCCTAACTGACCCTAACCCTTAAATGTGGAAAAATGTGGGAGTCGTAATAAATTGTTTTCGAGGTAATAAATATATGACTTGGGGTTAAATGTTGTCAAAAAAGTAAAGTGAGCGAAAAAGGAAAGTTCGCTACACTCACTTTACTTTATTGCAACATTTAAGACCAAGTCATATATTTATTACCTCGAAAAAATTAATTACGACAGCGAAGAGAAAAAAGTTGCAAAGTTTGCATGAATGAGGACTCGAATCCTGGACCTTTCAGGCAGCGGATGCTCACGCTACCAATCGGCTACGCACTGGACGCAGGGGCTCTCAGCAGACCTGCTTCAATTGCGCTATTTATGCCTGCACCATATATCCATGCTATAGTATAATTACTGGGTACCAGCTTGCTGCTAGCCGATTGATTGGCACATATAGGACGTGGTGTTGGCGTGAGGCGCTTGTGTGGTTGACTCGTTCAGATAAATGTCAAAGATCACATCTGGGAGACTGTATGTAAGATTAGTTTCTGGTCAGTAGTACACATGGCATTCAAATATAAGTAAAATCTAGGAAGGACAGCAAGTGCTATAGCTGGCAGTAGTATTAGTCCTTTGGTCTGACATAATACATTACAAAATAGCTGTATAGGTGCTTACATGCAAATTTAATTTAGTGCTTCAACTTATACAGTATTACGGTAAGTACAATGCACAAAAGTAACCGCTGCAACAAAAAGCCTGTTAACTGCGTCGTCATTTCACATCAACAACAAACGGATAAATCGAAGAAGTCGACGAAGAAAACAGAAGCAGCAAACAATCACAAGTTTTTGCACTGCAGTTATATGAACGACACAGGAAAGAAAGCAGCGGGAATATCAAGTCGACCACAATGCAGTGAATTCAATGCAAAACAAACAACGTTCGTGATGACACACAATGTACAGTACAACACAGGTAACAACCAATGCCAACAGTTTGACAACATCCGGCTGTGCAGTCGGACAAACGGCACACAAACAGTATCAGATACGCACGTACAACAGCTATTTATTATATACCAGCAGTGAATACAACATGAAATTATACGCAATGCCATCACATCCTCTTAGTACGCACGATATGAAATTACCATACCTGACTTATTAACAGGCAAGAATACCACAAACGTGACAAAGTCTACAAACTATGATGTTTCTGGCACAGAACTTGCATAGGTGAATTTTAATTTAGCCATGTGGATTTTACCGTTAACTATTTTTATACATGCTATTCATCTAGTAGTCGCATGTGGCGGTAAAATTTCAGCAAAGTATATTTTGCTACCGTAAAACTTTGAATACTGAGTGAGTGAGTAGGGTTTAATGTCCCACCCGACACAGTATAGGTCATTTCGGGGATGGCCTTTCCAGGCGGAATGCACACAAACACAATAATGGAACAGTAAGTTTAACCTTTACAGAAACACAAAATACAAAAAAAACAAGCTTCTATTAGAGCAAGTTGCTGTGATACCCCCATTTTTCCAGGACCTGGCTTCCTATAATTACATTAATTACAAGTTACCTTGACCCCTCCCTACCATACTTTCAAAAGAATCAGGAGACTGTTGTCTTTTATGTATGACATATAATGGTACCCCAGTCATACCAACCTGCATCTGAGTGAGTAAGTGAGTAGGGTTTAACGTCCTGCCTGACACAGTATAGGTCATTTCGGGGACGGCCTTTGCAGGCAAAATTGCACATACACATAATAACGGAACAAAAAGTTTAACCTGTATGAAACACAAGTGGGGGAGCCTGCATCTGGGACTCGGTTTATATCTGGGACATTTATTCGGGACATGGCTTCTATTCGAAGTTTTATGGTATTCGAAGTCGAACTTTTTGCAGGATAGCCAATGGAAATGCAAATGCATGCTGATGCAGATCAAAAGAGCTGAATTGAACCAACAAGCACACCAGGGAAAAGACATATCTCTAATCACCTTGATGAAAGTGACTGGCAGATATACATGATGTTGTGCATATAAATGCAAACATTGCAAACTTGAAATGTTGAACAGCCACCTGACAACATTAACACGTGCCACGTGCTGTATAACACACAAGCAACTGTAATAATATGCTACAGAAAGACTGGCAATAAACTGCTGAAATCACTGCACCATGATGCAAATTAATCTACAAACAAAACTGGTACCATCTACCATTCCTGCACGTCTAGCATCCTGCAATAATACAGAAGCAATAATAGCTGAAATACTACAACCAGTAATAAGGAAACTTGCATTTACAGCAACAACGGTAGTTTAAAAAATTCACCCAGACTGGTCCCGGTGACAATAATCAGTAATATTCAACTTCTACTAAATAAAGCTATTAGTAACAGGTAATAACAATTGGTAATGATCACATCAAACAACATCAACATTATTGTCAACAACAAATAACAAGGAACGCTCAATGAAGTTATTCACATCTCTTTAACAACAACTCTCACCGTCATATCCATCATCTCTCATACACACTTCAGAGAATGGTTATTACGTGAATAAACATTACCACGTTTGTGCAGGTTATGTGACAAACATCAGCAACAACGCTGCATAACAATCTTCGATTTTTCTAAAGCATCTTCAACAGATTTAATCAATTATATGGCAGCTAGAAAGTTTCTATTTAAAAAAACTACTCTCTACACATTACGGCTGCTACCAACATGCAATACTAACATCACAGACTTGTGAAGTTTCTACGCTACAGTGGAGTATGAAATCTTGAGTACCAAAGCATAAACGCAACCATCCCGCCCACATTACCAAGAAGTAGTCTCCATACCATAGAGGTCTTCACACAAAAAATTTACGGTTCTGCTGGAATAGGACTTTTACATGTCGGCTTGACAAACACTTGTCGAAGGACAAATTTTACAACGTGAAATTATACAACGTTGACTATATTAAGATATAATTAATATGTTAAGGTAAAATATTGTGTCTACAGTTTCACAGCAAAAACGTCCTAACTACAAGTTTCTTCAAAATGCAACTTAAATATTTATCTAATTGCAATATGAGGTATAGTGTATTATTTACTAAGAAAGAATAAAGCATTATTAAAAACACTGGATGAAATCCCGCAAAAAAATGCACCATGTCGGAAATTATTTTGCGATTTTCTCAAAATGCCACGGAAAGCAGATAGGATCTTTTATCATTCTGCCCTCATTATGTACTACACACAAATTGCAAGTATGTAAGAAAAGTCGGACTGCAGTTTATTAATAGTCGCAAAAGAATTGCAACAAAAAGTCCTCGCTGAATGACTTTTATGCTTGAATAACAGCAAAAAATGGTCAACAAGATTTAAATATTCTATGTCACAATATAGTCCCACTGACAGCAGATCTTAACCAGTGAAAAAATGATGACAGTCTTATTGGATAATAAAAGTACTTAATTTCAACAAATTTCGTTGATTCTTACAATTAAAAAAATACAGTCCTTAAAAACAGTTCGTTTCACTTCTTATTTACACATCATCAACTCTTCACAGAACAACTGGATACTGCAATAAACAATGGCAGCATAAATGCAATCAACAAAACAATGACACTGTGTTTGATAAAAATAAATTATGTGCAACGTGGTCCATGATATTATATCATGGAATGTCTCAACATATTCTTAATCACTAAAGTATACAGCAAGCATCAGCCAATAAAATCCTAATGTATCAATCACAACATTAGAAAGACTAAAACAAGGGTAATAATCTGATGCCATGGAATCCAAAAAAATACACTGCTGTGTTAACCTGTACATACACTGTTGCAAAAGGTAATATAATAAAAATAAAATGTACCTCCATCAAAAGCTAGATAATACTAACACAAATGGCAAAAATAAATATGTTAGCAGTAATTAACTATCAATATGAGCATATCAACACAAGCTCCTTTGACCACAATAAAGTTTATTAAGTGCATTTTAGTTTTATTTACAATCAGTCAATGACGGATAGAGATGGTACAATTCCAGCATCATGGATGACTATTTACAACATAATAAATAATAATTTTTTGCATTGTGCAGTTAGGAACACGTACAAACGTTTCTGCAAGCAGAACTGCTAACAAAACATTGACTTGCACCAAAGCAAAAGACATTAAACACGAGCGAAACACATCGTGGTCTCAAATGCAGGTGAGCATTAATCCTAAGTATCTTAATCCAGCAGCATCATCGAACAATCAGAATTAATATATGACATATGCTTTCAGCAGGAAAAAATTACTTTCACAGCAAAGTAATGCAGGCAATCACTTCTCACAGATGTCAAACAACTACTTGCAAATTAACCACCACAAATCCACACTGCAAGGGCTAAATCTCCCACTATTATCTATCCTGTCAGGTCAACCAACAAAGTGACAGCACAAGAAACAAATAGCCAGGTCTCCAACTTGTTAATGGCCTACTCAAAATCTGGCTAAAGGTTGGGTTTGCAGCAAGAGAGAAGTAAGCAAAGCTGAGCCTTTCATTCAACTCCATTAAGTTGACAGCATGGGTGATAAGTAACAAATTGGTGGTACCTTGTGTGGCACACACTAACACTAGATGCTGCAACACAATGCACTTTTCACCATATGAGATTATACGATGCAGTCATAGTGCCATGTATACTGTACACAGTTCAGCAATAGCAGTGGCATTTGCAACAGGCAACCGACGCACTCCATCTTGCACCACTCCCATCATGGATTACAAAAGCTGGCCCAAAAACCTCGCTGACTATATTATCACACTGCACACGAAGTTTGCACACATAACGGATCAGCTAACGAACATGCTTTCACAATGTCTACGGCATTGTGAACTAATTGAGCACAAAACAGACCTTACAATGAAGTTGTGCAACGTGCATAACTGGCACAACACATGTATATAGTTGCACAGAGACCAATAAATATCAACAAAGACAGAAGCACACACGAACAAAGACAGAGAATGTCAGAATACACAAGAAAAACTGGTCAATAAAACACACACACACACATGTAATTATTTCATCGTAATGTGAAAATCAATGATTAATCAATAATTAACTTTTGTTACTTTCAGTAACTTTCTTAAGTGAGTGAGTTAGTAGAGTTTAGAGTCCCGCCGGACACAGTATTCAACATTTCGAGGATAGCCTTTCCAGGCAATGCGCATGTATACACTTTCTTAATCATTATCTTATTGTACTGCTGCTGTTTTTTCCTGCTAAGAGTTTTAACACACATGGGTACATCATCAAAAGGAATATGGACAAAGGCCACTTGTTAAGAGTAAAAAAATTAAGAACCATCAATATTTTTACCAGAGTACATAGTGCTGAATATGCAGCATACAGAAAATATGTTGCCTGCATCTGGACTAAACAATTTTCGATATTTTCACAACAAATCCCAAACAGCATTGCACACAGCAGACAATCATGCATGTAGATATAGCTTAAAGCTTACAGTTCCAAGCAAAGACAACAGAAGTCCTTGGAGAATGCTGAAAATTTTACATAAGTTCCAAACACCCTTCTACTGTCAAAAAACAGCATCAAAGTGATGAAGCAATGGACAAATAAAGCAAATAATTGAAGAACTACGACAAAATGTCATACTACACTGTGGGCCATAAAAAATGTGCCACTTTACTTTTGTCCATATCTTCACCAATTATTGACAGACTTTAAAAATTCTTTCACTAGCACACTCTGCAGACAATTTGCAATAATGTAATTATTACATATCCCACCACATGGTAAATGCGTTTCTACACTACCTTGTGAAATATAAATGTAAGCAGAAACTAATGATAATAACAAAAATTAAGGTAAATGAAAAACTCTTCACACCAACATTGCGATGAACGATTCGTATGACACTAAACTGTGTTATACCCACACAGTCTAGCGTCATACAGACCATTCACTGCGATGTTGGTCTGAAGTGTTTTTTCTTCAATTTTACCAAAATGTTTGTTATTATTATAATGTATGACTTCATTGATATTTCACAAGGTAGAGTAGAGATGCATTTAGGGTGTGGTGGGATCTATAATAATTGTGCCAGTGAAAGAATGTTGAAAATTGGTCAATAACTGGCGAAGATATGGACAAAAGTAAAGTGGCACAGTTTTTGGCCCACCCTGTAGACTGGCACCAGTACCAAACGATGTTAGTCAGTAGTGGTAGCACAGTGCTGAGAGCGGCATAGATTAAAAACTTGGATTTTACGCATCTTTGCTCTTTTCGTAATTCCTGGATTTTTGTGAATTGTAAAATAATGGGTACACGTTATGAATGCTTAATCTACGCACATGGCAGCATCGCTAACAGAGTGACTTTTAACAATCAGAACGCAGACAAAAGACAACAAAGACAAAGACGATGCCAACGACGCAGTCGAGGGATAAGACTACATGACGACTGAAGCACACACAACTGTCTGTCTGTCTGTCTCACATCAGCAGGCGCACGAGGAGCCCTGGTTGTTGTTGACGCTGGCCGTGAGTTGCCGGGCCTGTGAGCTGTTGCCGACGCCCGACGACGGCTCGGCGTCTAAACTCTCCGACATCTTGTCACAGATGATGTCCACCAACCGCTCGAACACGGCCTTCACGTTTACGTTGTCCTTCGCTGACGTCTCAAAGAACTCTAAACCTAGAATGTATCAACCGCAAACACATGCCGTAAAACTGCTGATACAAGCCCATGACTTCTATACGCTCACATGGCTCGTATTGAAAACACTGCTACTGACGATCAAGTTTTTATCAAGATGTCACGAACATGCCATACAAAAAAAAACAAATTTTTCTGCAAACAACAATACAACAAATAACAACAACAAATACACTATAAAACATGTTTAGATTTCACGCTGACAGAACAGCAAATGCCATGGCCTATTCTGCACTGACTAAACCTCTTAATATACAGGATACAATAATTATTAATCAATCCAATGTCATCATTACCAACAGTAAGTTAGTACCTAGAAAACATCCAGCTTGTACTGGAGACTGGGCCTATAACAGATCTTTCAGTCCCAACTTCTATTCTAGACCCAGATTACGTTAAAAGTGATGGAAAGTACAGCAGTGTATGCCACCATTCTGGCCAACCAAATGAAAAGTGCTAAATGCCAAACCATAAATTAGCACAAAGTATACCATAAACTCCGACAATCGCAAGTACTGATTCAATGCAGATGCTACTTAAAGATACGCAAAATAATACCAAACAGTGTTGACAAACAATGTTACACTTTCTCTACATGTCACAACAGCAACAATGACGAAATGACAGTGGCAGTAAATGCTCAATGACTCAACATCACTACAATCAACGTCACTGCTTTTAATTTCTAAAAAAACTCTAGGTTAGACTAAGTCTACCATAAGCTCAACTTCATGAAATAATGACGGAAAACCCTCAATATTAAAATGATAAAAAACCTGATACTCGAGTAGCTTACTTAACAACAAGCTGTGCATGCTCCACCTGCCAAATGTCCTACCGGCACACAAGAAAAGTTCACCTCTGTGTGATTTGAAAAAAGCACAACCCAAATTACTGATATTCAAATCATACCCATCTGAGATGCAAGCTGTCGTCCCCGTTCTGTGGAAACTACTCGTTCGTCTTCTAGGTCACATTTGTTACCAACAAGAACAACTTGAGCATTATCCCACGAATACGTCTTCACCTGTGTGCTCCTGTCAAATATCAATACTCATCGAAATACAGATACAGTCTGCAATAGAAAACTGATAGTTTTACCAAAGACATAGACTGAAAGAACTACAATAAAAGCCCTGCTAACGCAAAGGGGGACGCGCAACAGCGGTGCACGTTTAAAAGCCCAGTAAAAAATCAGTCGCCAGAGGACGCCAGACGACCAGCAGCTAATAGTGTTTTACTTGTATTCACTAGAGGGTGTTACCTGTCTCGCTCTGCCAACGCCGTATCGGCTGGAAATCACAAATTTTCCCTACCCTCTCTCATCTAGCACCCTCGTTTGGGGTGATCCCTTTCAAATTTATTAAAAAGCTTTACGGATCCTGAAACTAGAGTCTTCCAGGTAGCCGATGGTGAAGATCTCCAGGTGATCCTAGCTTGCACCGTTTTTGACTGATCCACCCGTGTGATGGACAGACAGATAGACGGACAGAATTGCGATGGCTAAGATGCGCTACAGCAGTAGCTGCTGTCGCACGTAAAAACTGAAATGACAGAACTTGAATGACTGTTGGGAGGTAAGGAATAAAAAAGGTACAGTAACAGCATAGAGTGGAAACCTGAACTTGGAAAAACACAACTAAAAACAGGAAGACTGACATACCGGTAAACTAAATTAACAGAAAAACTGACATAAAAGAACAAACCACGAACTGAAACTCCAATAGTCATAAAAAGAAATGTTTTGAGGCTGTAATGACACAGCAACGAATAGTGATAGATAGTGACAATGCTGATGATGAAATTGGTGAGGTAAGATGATCTTAGAAGAGTGATGAATCAGAAGTGGTGTGAGAAATAAATGACCTATGATCAGTGTTCACACAAACAACCAATTTATGGCAATTTGTCACAGATGCAGTAGTCTGTATATTCATTAACCTCATATTTTCCAAAATTTTAGTAGCTAAGGTCCATGATGATTACTTATAGGAATAGTTGTGCTTGCGTAATGCATATGTTAATCTGCCAGTATGCAACTAGTTGGCATGAGCCAAAAACAGTAAAATTCATTTTGCATATCAACCAAAATATAGCAAAAAAGAACAGACCAGTCTTGAACGGCATTAAATGACTCTTCATTTGTAACATCGTACATCAGAATGAAGCCCATCGCACCACGGTAATATGCAGTCGTTATTGTTCTATACCGCTCCTGACCAGCTGTGTCCTAACAACAGACAATGCCCGACATTCAAAGTTAGCATATCCACCACGCTGTAACTATGCAAAATATTACATATCTGCAGCAACTTTTTACAGACAGTACACATTTTCTTTCATCCAAACAAATGCAGCAAAACAATGAACGATAACAACTACTGTCTAGACTAACTGTTGTCTGCAGACATGCAGTGCACTATAACTTATTTTAAACATATTTGTTCTACATGTAGCCACAGCTTAACAGATACCGTGCCTACTTCAGTAATGCATTACTTGGGCATGTGTATGAAAAAAGCAAAGGTTACATGCTACAGTGCTATTTCGTAAGCCAAACTATACCAGCATGATGTCATGATACTTAGTGCATTATGTTTGTGGCCATCTGTTACCAGATTTTATTGGAGAATAAAGTGGTGTTTATGTGTGTAATACTATGCTACCAAACAACCGGAAATATGGTGCAATCTGCTGCACTAAGCCTTGACCATAAAACTGTAGTGTAATACCATAAAACTTCAAACAGAAGCAGTGTCCCAAATAAATGCAAAGTCCCGGACACAGGGGTCAAGGCAACTTGCACTGATAGAAGCTGGAGGTAAAGTTTTATTGTACCTATAACAGTCCACCTGAAAGTAAAACTATGAGTTGTTTAGTTAGAGCACACGGTAGGATAGCAACTTGTTCAACGTTGCTTACAAATGATCAAGTGACATTTGAACTGCAAACGATGACTGATATTCTTACCAACATAAACCTAGGATTTCTACTGAAAACCAGAGCAAAATCCCAGCAGTGATATTTGTGACTGACCCAGATCTGCAGTTTGACCCGTTTGTCCTGTCGAAAGACTGTTTTCACTTTGAAGTCGATACCAACGGTACTGACAAATGCCGACGTAAACGAGTTGTCGGCATAACGGAACAGGAATGATGTCTTGCCAACACTGCTGTTGCCAATGATCAGCAACTTAAACATGTAGTCAAAGCTTTGGTCGGCCGCGTCTCGGCGATATTTGCCATCACTCACTGCTGCAGACGACATGGTCAACTGTCCAAACGTCAAGCTGTCTATCTTTCCACTCTACAAGTACACAACACAGCATGCTATTATAATGAGGTCTAAAATTCACACAGTTGGAATCATACTGTTTTGGTCCTGATTACAAATGTTGTCAAATTGGATGACAGCATGAAGCAGCTAGGACCGAACCCTAGTCAGGACAGCCCCGAGATCAAGCCCGGGTTTTATGTCTGTCAAACCAGTAAACGCAGGTTTGCAAAAATCTGACGGGTATGGATTCCCCAGTACAAGCAAAAAAGTAACAAAATCAGGTACCCGTACTATACCGGTAGGCCTACAGTAAAAGTAGGGGGTTATTACGAATAGCCAAGTAAACTATTGCAAAAATTTCGGACCAAATTATATGACTAAATTTAATTAAAGATATTACAAAATCAGATAGTAC
>Ga0209671_1001041_pt1 | contig 21749 bp, 18 predicted proteins | sample WorMetHERISLAND2_2_FD_187401 | JGI IMG/M metagenome (GOLD analysis project Ga0209671, IMG submission 187401) | Marine gutless worms symbiont microbial communities from Max Planck institute for Marine Microbiology, Germany - Olavius geniculatus... | ecosystem: Host-associated > Annelida >... | reverse complement strand
AACTTGCTTGTTGCAACCGGTGCTGACAGACTTGCTGAACAGCTACCCTGCTTCTATGGTGGACTTCATCTGCTTCACTAATGGCAAACCGCTGATGTTTAACCATTGCAACCACAAAAAAGCCTAACATTTTCACCAGTGAAACTAAGTTCACCATCGAAGCAGGGTAGCAACTGAGAGCACCAGTTGAGACGAGCAATTTTGTACTTACAACACATTATGACATCAGCATTAGACAACGACTAGCAAAGCATATTTAACAGATGAAATTTGTTAAATTATATTGAATTAGTATTCCTTCAGCTACAACTGGTAAAAATTTCACGTAAATTGATCACCATTTGACTGAGTTATAAAAGAAAGAAAAAGGGTGCCAATTTCATGAAACACCATGGACATGTACTATGCCTACTGTCAACTGCACCTAAAGCCATCACCTCCCAGCATAGTGCACATACTGTACCTATGTCCTACAAGCAAGGTTTCAACTAGAGAGTGACATGGTAATGGGGAAAGCAGTAATACCACGATTACCACGGTAAATGAGTAAATTTCTACGGTAATCCCGCGGTAATGGTAAAAAACTATGGTAGTACCACAGTAGCAGTAATAAAGTTGTGGTAGTTACCACGGTAGCGATAAAACAAAATTAGTTCATTTCCCACCGCATGCATTGCAAAAGTGAGCGCCATTCTGGACACTAAAATGCTCATTAAGATCATGTGTGACGGACGACCACTGCGTGCCGCATGGTATAGCTTTGCTGGGGCACTGGGCACTTGTTTATCACCCGTCAAGTAATTAGTGTCAGCCACGTTAGCGCACTGCACTGACTGCAGCATCTGAGGACACAGCTATCTGCCGACCGTAGCCTAGCATTCCTGGAATCTAATGGGAGACAGCACAGATGTGCATTAATGGCCCAGGTCGGGCTGACTAGCGCCATATGTGTGACTGGCATTTCTCCCAAAAGTTTTAACAATGTAGGGCATACAGTCGTTTGTCACTGGTGTAGTGTTTCTACACAGACTTCATAACGAATTAGCCCCTATAGTCTACAAGTGGTATTTTTGTTTTTTTTTTGAAAACACTGAAGACAGTGTCAATCTGCTGTAGCAATATGCAGATTTTCATTAATAAAGATTATCATTAAATGACATGAATGGTAAAGTCCTCATCTTCAGACTTCAGATGCTGGGGTGCGATGGGAATGGGGAAATTTTACGGTAATGGGGATGAAGATGGGAAATTTTTCGTAGGGATGGAAAATTTCTTACGGGATGGGGATGAGAAAAATTTGACGGGGATGGCGGGGATGGAGACAATTTAATTTACCGTGTCACTGTCTAGTTTCAACTTCAGATCTATGGTAGTCAGTTCCCAAGATAACACTTCTGAAAAATCTGTTACTATAACCACCCAGTTAAGTCACCCAATTAGCTCCAATCCGATCGCACACGGTCTCAACTGCAATAAAAAATGGCATTAACAGCAAGTAGCCATGACGAAAACAAACAAGAAATAATAATGGCAAATAAATTTAGCAAAACTAATTTAAACCAAACACAAGATATGGACAGGATGCTGACTTGGTACTGCTGTTGACGGGCATATAATCTTGGTTTAGATTCCAATAGTCATTGAAGTAAAGTATTGGATAGTACGACAGTCCATCTGGCAGAAACTCAACGACTACAGTGCAAACACAGACAATGAACAACAGCTGAGCTATAAAATCATGAACAACATAAGCAACAGGACACATTATTAAGTCTAATAAAAATGTCTAGTTAAATTAATACAAGAAATTTGAGCTAATGCTCACGAGACGTGCAAAAGCCTATACCAGTTCCGGTTATGTAGTTTAGCTAAAAATTGGGATATTCACGCTAAGTTAATATACAAATAAATACCAAATTCTCCATCTGGATCACATAACAATAGTAGCGTGGCACCACCTTGTCAATGATATAGACTTGTGTCGCAGCCCGAAATTGCCAAAAAATCCACAAAACCCCCTATTTTAGCGTTCAAGGACATTCAAGGTCATTGAATTTGGCACCAATCGAGAGCCAGTGTACGACTTCCTATTAGTGATTAACAGTAACCTAGGCCCTATCTCGCACCATTACTGAGATACAGAGACTTATTGGCCAAAAATTGCAAATTTTGCCCACCCCACTCTCATTTAGCGCCCTCGTTCAAGATGACCCCCTTCGAATTTATAGAAAAGCTTTATGGTTCTTGAAACTAGAGTCTTCCGAGCAGCAGACAGTGAAGATTTGATGATCCTAGCTAGACAGAATTGAAATGGCTAAGACACGCTGAAAGCAGTAGCTGCTTTCGCGCATAAAAATAAATCAAAGTGACATCATCTCTTACGAAGTTATGCTTCTTAAACATGTCCAACAAAAAGTAACCTATTTTAACTGCAGTGTCATTAATGCAACAAACTTCTAACAAATTGTCAGCTTGTTTTCAAATATCTATTTTTTTGGACACGTTTTTATTTAATCTACCAAAATTCCCTCAAAGGTAAGCTGGGAATTGTGGCAGCAGGACTTTTTGTAGGTTGTACAATGTACATGCCAATAAACAGCATCAAAGCATTAAGGCATTTGCACACATATATCACGTGTATCAAAAGTAGCATTAACTTAACAACACTTACACTCATCGAGTGGAGCTGGAACCATACCGCGCACCCAATGCGTATGATCATCAATCAGATTTATCGTTAAATTCGGATGCCAGTGCGACAATATCTCATACGATGACTCGTTCTGAAGCTGCGACAGCACATCAGAATGACACGAGATGATTCACCCATATTACCATGCACATACTCAGTGTTTGGCTGCAAAAGAACAAGAAGTAGCAGTATGCCTGTTGGCCACGACTGAAATTACTTCGTTTTTGTGTACTCTGATATACTGCAAGATAAATCGAAGCAAGTGGAACTCGGGTGACGAACAGTGTGTGATGCTGCCTTTAAAGGCCCCTATGACTGATAACAGTAGGCCTACTATGACAGACACTGCTGCAACAGATGATATATAAAGCATCAACATGCACTGTATTGGCAATATGCTTATGTGCAGGCCCACATGGTGTGGCAAACGGGGTGCCAGTATGTGAAGTTGCGTGGCCGTCTCAATAAATGAGAGGGTGTTAGCCTGCATGGCTTGGTAGTGTGAGTGTAACATGCCAAACTTGTAACCCTGAGGTTGCAGGTATGACTCTTGAGTCAGAGCACTGCCAGGTAACAACCTTGAGCAAGTTTTTCACACACGTGCCTCTGTTCGCCAAGCAGTATAATTTTGTACCAGTCAAAGGGCGACGACGCTCTGTGGCTGGGAAGGTAACATAGGTCTGGCGTCGCACTGGCCATGTTTCACGGACTCAAGTGGTTTATCCACCTACTGGCTTTACAGCCAGCGTATGGGAGATGAGCACCCCGCCTATGCTCCTGGTGGGGCACAGCCTGGTTTGCCTTGTTAGCTTGCAGCAGCAGCAGCTGCAGCCACAGTGTCCATGGACAGAACCACATATGCTACAGATCTGGCTCAGAAAAATAAAACATTTGCAACAGTTCAGCTGACCCCTTACTTTTGTATCTCCATTCACTCCGAATCTGTGGACCTTGTTACTACCAATCAAAAATTGAAGTGACATCCAACCCGCAGAACAAATGTTTCAACATTCATTATCATCAAACAAATATCTCCAGTTAAATATTGCCAATATACTTGTAAATCTATGGGCGACTTCACTTTTGACTTAGACTTTTGCTGAGCCTTTTCGCTGAGCCAAAGCTAAAGCTGAACACTTGTACTTAGACCAAAGTTCAACTAAACGATTAAAAATAGTGGAAAAACCGGTAAACCTAACAGGAAATAAATCAACCAGTGCTTGGACTTGCTCATTTAATTGCACCGTGTACGCAAATGGCATAATTACATGACATCTTACGTCACTGTGTAGCCATTATGGCGTTTATTTTTGATAACAAACTGTTTTACTAAACTATCCGTACGTATAGGACTGTAAATAGTCGCCATGTTTACGCTCAGCGAAATCATTTCACTTTTTGACTTAAGTAGGTACTTAGACCGAAGTTTAGGCTCAGCAAAAGTCTCAGCGAAAGTCTAAATCAAAAAGTGAAGTCGCTCTATGTACGGTCGTATACAAAAAGACAAATTAATTACACAGACTTGCTGCAGACAAAAACACTGCAGACAAAATCAAAGCTGCCTAATAACACTACTGTTATATATTTAATATTCTCAAGCAGTACTACTTGTTACATATTTGCCAGCACCATATGAAAAACTTACTCGTACGAGATCGGCCTGCACTTCTGACATCCCAGTAAGCAAATTCTTCATCATATGATAGCGACGCTTTTTGTACTTTGTCAATGCTAGCAAGAAACAGCAACAAAACAAATCACACTGACTTTATTTCTATCACAATTTCACTGTAGGCAAGTTTCAAAAGTTATGAATACACCTGAAGATAAACTAACAACATTTCTATTCATTATATCCAGCAGCTGTAATGACTTATAGTGTTTGGAACACATCGTTATAAACAAGCCTGTGTCAACAACTAGTTCTTGTTATTAAAATTTATAACAGACATAAAAGAAAACAGAAAATGCACTCATTACAAATTAAACAAAAACAAATTAAACTCACGCAACAAACAGTGTTGACCATTTCACATTAAACAATTATTCTCTTTAACAAAATGGGCCTGTCGGCTGCAACACATAAGAAAATGTTTTCGTTCGTGCTACAAGAAGACTTACGTCGACTTTTATAGACTGTGAATCTTTTCTCGTGGTTCTCGTCGGCAGGGTTCGGAGAGTTGCCAGCCTTGACGAAATACACATGAATGTACAGTGTGCCATTGTTCTGTACACTCTAAAAAAACAAATATTGCAAGATGACCAGCAGTAATGTGCACATTTGCTGGCTACAAAATACACATGTGCAACAGCACTGATATTACAGACTCATATGCAGATCAACATACTATAGCTGTTTTAGTGCTCATACACACACGCCATCATGTGGGCACTTAGAATAAACAGCATTTAGTCAACTTTATGACAATGCTATATGTACAATGTCTTTCTTCTGACTTTTGTTTTTGTCTGCTATGTATAGCATTGGACATAGTCTAAAATCACCTGAATTTCCGTGTGTCCATGCGTGTGTGCGTCCGTGCATCCAACATTTCTTAAGCTATCTTCCTTTCACCTTCCTTTTCCCTTCTCCTTTCTCTTCTCTCCCTCTTCCTCTTTCCCTTCTTCCATCTTTCTTTTGTGACCAATGAAGTCACATGACCCCAAAAGGTCAAACTCGTGACCACATTATCTTTGAGGCGCAGTATCTCCATAACGGTGCAAGATAGATGCATGGTGACGATGGACCTTTTATAGTAAAGCACTTGTGACGAATCGAATGGTCTCCTGACTGACAATGTCTGTTGTCTAGTTAAAATAATACAGAAGAATGAAAGGATCTTTGCTGCCGTACAATTTGAAATCAAACTGTTTGATTTCTTCTACTGGTCTAAACGGCTGACCGATTATATTTATACGGACATATACTGTAAACTATCATAATGCATTGGACAGACTACCGTGTTCGTATGAACATTATCTTGTTACTATCTACTTTTCTGGAGTAACTCAATGCCTATAAAAGCAGTTTTTGGGAAATAATACAGTAACACTTTTAACAAGCCAAATGCTGCCCTCCTGACACCCAACTCTGTGCTACAGACATGACAAAATAAACATCTGACCCAATATTGATATTCACAATTACCAATGAACTACCGTGAACAAGAAGTCAAGTGTCTTACTTCCGATATTTCAATCTGTCCACTTTTTGAAAATGACCCATCACCAGACGGTCCGCCAAGCCAGTCACCATACTGCAGTTCTTCTTCGAACCAAAACAGAGTACTTTTGTTGGAAAATTCACTGAAATGTGCTTTCTCTGATATGTAAACGTACATATCCTACAACACAAACAAGCCGCACAGCTGTACTCTATCAAGCAAGAAACACTGACATCAGCCACTGATGCTGCTGGATTCAGTGTACTGTACATGCATTGGCAAGAGTGGCAATAGTAACCAGTGACTAGAAGAGCTCGGAGAGTGCAAACCTTCATCAAGATAAGTATTGCTACCTAAGTAATAAGATACAAATAATAAAAAACAAAGCTACACAAATGCAGCTATCGTTTAAAAATTCACAGATCTATATTGTGACTCAGATCGCAACCAGAAGTTAATTGATTGGTCAGTGAGATGTGGCCACAAACAAATACTATACACAGCGTAAATTGTGAAAGTCATGCACATTGGACACACACATCCTACCCAGTATTATATGTAGGGTTGTTAAACGAAGTTTGGATTTGCGAACTTCAAATTTCAAGTTTGAATTTGTATTCGTTTTTCAGCCCTTCGATATTCGAATCCAAGCATCACTAATTAGACGCAGACGTTTTTTGCCTTGAAAGCGGAGCGCTGTTATTACTTCAGTGGTACACTGTGTGACGATTTCTTTGTTCTCTGCCAGCCGTCAATTCAAGCGATGCCCGCAGCGTGTTTCCTTACCCCTTCCCTCCCTGCATACCACCGCGGCGTTCAATTACTCTCAGTCTTGCACATTAAGCTATCAAAGTGACAAATCTTGGTAGCCCAAACACAGAGCAGACATCAATCGACGGCAATAGAGCATGACATAGCTTGACGTCCTGGCTGATTGCACTGTTGACAGACTGCTTCCCGGCGTGTGGCGTTCATGCTGTGACCTTCATCTTGCCCCACAGTGCGGACATCAAACGCAAATTGCTTAAGCTTCTCCACAAATATATAAACGAAGTTCGAATTTAATCCAAATTTTAGAGGTCGAGATTCAAATTTGGAAAAAAACGAATTTAACATCCCTAATTATATGGAAAATCAAGGTCAGTTACGCCAACTCCAGACAATAACTGAAGAGAAAGATCTTGGAATATTTGTAACTAACGACCTGAAACCGAACAGACAGTGTGCACAAGCTTCTCAGAAAGCCATGTCAGTGCTAGGTATGATCAGAAGGAACTTTAGATGGACTACAGTCCAGGACTTCAAGATATGTACAAGAGTTACATTCGGCCACATTTAAAATACTGTGTCCAAGTGAGATCAACATATCTAGTAGCTGAGATCACAACAGTGGAACGGGTCCAGCGACGAGCAACGAAACTAGTACAGGGGTTGCAAAATGTACCTTATGAAGACAGGTTGAAGAAACTTGGGCTGTACTTGACAGAAAGATGACACTTGAGAGGAGATTTAATGGAGATGTTCAAGATTATTACAGGCAAGGAAGATATTGATTACAGACAGTTCTTCACCTTAGCTCCATCTCACCATGACACTAGAGGACATAGCTTGCATCTGTACATCTCAAGGAGCAATCTACGAGTTACGTAGTCAGAAATTCTTTAGCCAGAGATCAGTCCATGATTGAAATCAGCTCCCCCAGACAGTCGTTGATGCTACATTTGTCAACATGTTCAAGAATCGCCTGGACATTTATTGAAGGGATATGGGCATTTAAAGCAACAGCTTTCGAGCCCATCAACAAACAAGTGCAAATACAAGTACAATCTAAATTTTACAAAAATGCAGACTACTAGTTCTTAATGAAAATCCTCAATGAATGAAACAATGAAATGTAAAAAATGACAGCACAGAATCGTGTATCGTAGCAAAAGCAAAACATTAACTACAGACTGTGAAGTAGTTAAAACCGGTGACAATACTGCTAAAATGTCTAATATTATGCAGTATTTCACAGGCACGAGTATAATGTAGACCTGTGGACTTGTGGACCTGCAGACCGATCAATGGGTAAACTGCAAACCAAACCTGCAGACCAGGTCCACAGTTTACCCATTGGTCGGTCCGCAAGTCCGCATTATAGTCATAAACAAAATAAATGAAATGTGACATAAATGTGTTGCATGTTTTACTTTTAACTGTGTGTGTGAAAAAGGCTCGTAGACATAGTGATCAGCAACACAAGCGTTCATCACTATAGCTATAGGCCTACTTTTAAACAAAATGCACGCAATATGTGATAAATGTGAATAAAATAAATAAAATGACGTTGACTATGTGTTGTATTTTTAACTGCTTGGCCTAAAACACTAAAGACTTAACGTTTATACATAGGCCCAATGTTTTTTTTCAGCGTTAATCGTTATTTTCCGTTTTTCCACTTTTTTGTAGTATAAAACGTTCACTGAAAAATTTCACCAAGTAGACATAACTATACAAACTTATTTTAGTGATAGACTATTTGGTCTTAATGACCACACGGTTGAGTTGAATATGAATAATATTATCTCAGTCTTAGCTAACCTGTGTCCTGCTATATGGGATCATAAACTAAAGTGGTGATTAAAGGTGGTGATATAGCTCTTTATGGGAAGCCCATTTCAGAACTACTGAGCGTCACCTGCCACCCTGCCTTAATCCCACCTACATAGGTTGGTACTCAATATCCTGAACATGTTCCGTGCCAGTCTTTCGTACACCTTTCCTTCCAACAAACCTACACAACAGCTTTTTTATGACACCACCTTTAATCTTGGTGACTTCTATCTATCCGTCTTACTGTTCTGGGCCACTGAATTCACGCGGCACAGTTGGCGATGTGGCGATGGGTCTACAGATGGAGGACAAACAGCAACGCCTTAACCTTACACAGCTGCAAAAGAACAAGCGTAAGTGGCCGAATAAGATGAGCGGGCAAAAGTGACGACATGCTGACAACATGGATGTGGTGCCGGCAGCAGATGCAGATCCACTGCTCATGGAGACTATGTTGGCGAAGATCAATGATAACAATGATCTCTTTGACGACGTGGAACCCGACAACCCACCAGCGTCTGGCAGCAGTGATCTGAGAAACACCTGCAATGCTGCGGTCCCACCACTTGCCAAAAAAAGACGTGGGAAGAACAGCCACAGCACCGACAAGAAGATCACATCTCTCATTAGACAATCCATTGTGCGGGGTCCGCATATTAGTGGTCCGCAGTTTACCCACTGGTCCGCACTGGAGGTCTGCAAGTTTAGTCCGCAGTTTACCCGCTGGTCGGTCCGAAAGTCCTCACTTTACCACAGCCCATATTTCACACACGTGAAAAAAACCTTAGATAGCAAAAAATGCAAAGCAAGATTACTATCATCATCAGTATTGTTTTCTACTTACAAAAACTCAAAGAAACCGACCATTGCAGTGTCTTTGAGGAATACATTGAAAGCTCCAGTATTAGCCGGAGCAGTCGAGCCGGGTTGTTGCTGGGGTTGATTTCCACGTCTGAACAGACTGCTTATCATGTAGATGAAAAACATACGGATCAGCAATGTTTTGAACAATCCCCAACCACCAATACGTCCTTGCTGCTGCTGCTGCTGTTGTTGTTGTGGCTGCGCCTGGACTTCTCCATCCTGAACAAGTAACAACAGACAGTGTATCAGCTTACATCTCCATCACTCCCGTTTAGTCAATTAGTCGTGTAATCTGATGAAACAAAAGATCAGAACGGATTTTAGTAACATAGATAAAATTACTTTAAAATATACCTGTGCTGCGTTTTCCTGATTTCCACCATCGGAAACAACAGCGAAGTCATTAACAACATTTTCACTACTTTCCGTCGCCATGTTTTCCCATAAAATATCTATCAACAACACTCAACAACCTTTGAAAATAAGTAAATCCTTATAGTGTTAAAGTTAGTAAACAAACAAGAAAGCCTAGCTAACGCAAAGGGAACGCGCGACAGCAGTGCATGTATGAAGGTCCACTGCCCACTGGGGTGTTCACGCTAAGTTAATATACAAATACCAAAATCTCCATCTGCATTGCATAACAAGTTAGTTGCGTGGCAACACCTTGCGAACGCTATAGAGTTGTGTCGCAGCCCGAAATCGCCAAAAACTCCATAAAAACCATATTTTACGATTTGTAACGGTCGGCCGTTGTATCTTCCTCAAGATTCCCTAGGTTTTGTTTCAGTTTCTAACCTTAGTTCACTTTTGCATACACCTATTCCTGGTCGGTCGTTGCTAGTCGGGGTCTAGTAAGTAAATCCGTCCCTAATCCACTAACTGTGGACGAGCCACGAGACGTAGGTGAGCTGGAAAATCTCGGAGGTATCTTCCGAACAGACCCAATGGACGACCATCCATATTACTTACGTCAGCGACCCATACATTTCCGGTTGTTCCAGTTTCTACTCTAAGTGCATCTATCGCTAGCAGTAATATTGTCAGTAGTCAGCTTCCTACAGTGGCTGATCTAGCCGGAGACCAGGTCCAGTTCCATATAGTCACTATTTCACTTTCCTTTAAGTCACCGGGGATTCGCTCATCTGTCAAAAATTTATTGAGAATTGTGTGAGGCCAATCCACCCCAAGCTCATCTAGCTTTAATTTTTTTAGTGATTTATGGTAAATTTTCGAACATGGGAATATCGAATATTGATTTAACTTGACGGATATAACTGAACCACGAGCAAAAAATATATAGCACTCAACAAAAATCCGCGCGATAGAAAGATATGATTAAAAGTTTAGAAAAAAATTACATAATGCACATCACTATTGTAGAAACAAACAACATAAATATTTATTTCTATGTGATGAAGATAATAACAAACGCGTTAAATTAAATGTCTAACTATAGACGGGTGCGTGAATAAAACGGTCATAGTAACCGTTAAAAAATTAGGAGAAAAATAATCTTTCCCCTGTATGTAGTTGCATTAGTAGTAGTTCATTTTCGGAAATAATTTAACCTGCAGACCTGATATATTTAGTTAAATTTAGTGAAATAACGATCGTCTTTGACAGCACAAAAAATGTTTTATATGGTGGTCGAGAACCAGCTTTAATTGGCGATCGCTTGTGTTGTTTATTTTGCTAATCGTTGCAAAAACATTCTGAAAATGCGTGAAACTATTATGCAACCAGCTCTTACTCGTCCTGATGACCCATGGGCATGGGAAATAAAAGGGCACTTAAGAGTGTGCCACTGACATAGGCGGATTTAGGGGGCAAAGGGGCCATGCCCCCAAGATGCCAAAGTTGCCTTTTTTGCTTTGCATATGCAGTGCGTTATAAAGTTGTGCAGTAAAACTAATAAAATTTATACTCAATATATGCATTTTTGGGGGGGTTTCATGCCCCAAAACGTGTTTGTTTCTGGGGCTTTGCCCTGGCGACCGGCCCCCTCCCCAGGAAGTGCACCTATGTTCTCAGCTTTCGGCCTCAATTTTTGGCCCTTGAGGGCTAGTTTGCCTCTTGTGACTCCAGTTTCTGGCTGTGCCTATTTTAAGAGTAAGTAACAATAAACAATAATGCCAGGGGCGTTTGCACCATATAAACCTTAGAGGAAATGCTCGAAGAAAAAAAATAGAGGGAGGTATTTTGGGAAATTAGAGGGGAAAGTTGAATATTATTATTGTTCTGCATTTCTAATAATATTATGATATCTTGAAAGCAGAGGTGTTCTATGATGCTTAGAATGCACTAAATTTGCTTCTTTTTTGCCGGGGCTTCGCTTCGGACCCCACTGGGGGAGCTCACAATGCTCCCCAAGATCCGCTAGTCAGCTGTGGAGGGAGATACTCTCCCCCTTTTTTCACCCCGTCAACGCTGCGGTGCTTCATCTTGAGTTAAGGGGGAACTTGCTCCAAGGACTTAGAGGAATAGCTGCTCCTGAGTAACGCTGCTTATTGCATGCAAGTAAATCTCCGTGGGAGTCCTTGCATTCCTGATGTATTTCTACATGTATACTGTTTTCGTCATAGAAAAAAAACGAAATTTAGCACCAAGAGTCCACGAAAATACACCATTTTGACCCTAAATTGTTAAAAAAATTTCCTGGGGAGGGGGCTGTTTCTCCTCCTGTGGGGAGGATCTTCTCCCCACACTTCAATCCCCTTGGCACTGATGTCATAGGGTTTCATGGTCTCTGTGATTTGATTTTGACAGATAAATACTGTCCGAGTCAAAATGTAGCAGGGGTCTCAGAAGCCGAAAATGTAGTGATGAAAGCTGCAGCATTGATTTTAGCAGACATCCACGAGACTGAGTTTGATGGGGCATTTTGTCTGACAGCAGATGATATTGACACTAGCAGTGGCGGACTCAGATTTGTACTACCGCTACCCAAGCTGTTTCTGAAGCAGTTGATCAGTAACCCATTGAAACAGGTCTCTTTTGGCCAGTGCATTGTCCAGGCTACTAAGCCTAATGCATGCATAATGCCAATTATGTTTGGCCTAGGGGTGCGGATTGATAGGCTTGGGCACTGCGATTTACATCATGAAGTAGCCACCTAGGTTTCTGCATGTCGAATGCAGAGGTAAAGCGTTTTAAGTGTCACTGATGTCAAATGATGACATGGAGAGTAGCACTGAAACCAAACAGTCAGTTCCATTCACACAGTTTGTTGCCGATAATTTTGACCCCAGCATCTGAACATTAGATGGACTTGGAACATTTCACGGAATGGGCATAATTGCAGCCACAGTCAGCCATGGGTCTTTTGGCTTAGTGGAATGCAGGAGAGTAAGAAGATGTGCTGAAATGCCAGAGTTCGCTGCAAAAAAGGACAAGCGTGTGCTTCTGCTTGCCTTTTAAGTGCAGTGGCAACATGCAGCTTGACAACTTCAAATTGGCCAGTGGTTTTATCGCATAGAGATACCATTAAGGTCACTGATAGGGTCAGGCTTAGCGTTAGAATTTGGGTGGGGAAGTTTTGCGATTGTGCCATTTGTTTTTTTCTGCCGGTTTAAAGGGCTGCCATTCAGGGTTACATTTCAGGGTTGGGCAAAAGTGTGAGCTAAATAGTGCACTGAAAATGAAAGCTAAATAGCAAGAGGCAATATCGGAATGGCAGACCCAAACATTTTAGTGCTGTTGATGCATTAATTTTTGTAACGACATTAATGTACGCATTAATTTTTTTGATTGCATGCATTAGCATGTTAATGAATGCATCAGTTTGACAAGACTATTTATGTTGTAGGTTGCTGTCAGCGAATGACTGTGCGATCTAGAAGAATGGATGAACTGACATTTAACGTTGAATATTTTACAACTGAAGATAAAATTGATGACAAAAAGCTGGCAGATGAGTCGCAGCAGCTATCTATCGATGGAGACTTACTGCCAGCCAGATTTAGGTGCCGGATTCACACCAGATCCTAGGATGATCTTAAGAGTTCTTCACTCTTACAGTCGCCCTTGGACAATTAACTAATACAGTGAGAAAAACTGTTAAGTAAGTCCAGATATCCGTGAAATCTTTCAATTTTGTGAGAGATTTTGTGTTCATCTAAGACAAATTCTGTTAGTTCACTTAAGATTTATCTTATGATGGTCTTCTCTTAAGTGGGGAGTGTACTAGATGGGAACTTATTTTCTCAACACCATTGGGGATTGATGGGATTAAGTTTTGCAATTTTGTGTTTGCTTAATGCAAATTTTGATGTCTAAGTGATAAAGGGACAGAGTTAACCTAACTTTTGTTGGTCTTATGGTGGTCTTAAGACAAATTTTAGGATAAACATTATGATAAATCATAAGATAAATTTTATTACATTGATTCACAGAGCACTTACGAAATATCTTAAGGCATATCTAAAGATGAAATCTTGCAATTTCATCACTGATCTTGTGTACTTAAGATGATCTTAGGACATCCTAACTTTGGCCTTACGATGCTCTTAAGACAAGTCTTAAGATAAATCTTATGACATTGTTTGTCAATCGGGTCCGTGCACTGTAGATCTCATAGTGTGCTGATAACAAATGATCTCATTGAGTACATCTGTGGTCTAACTGACGCCCCAGCGCCGTGCAAGTCAGCACATATCATGAGAAATGTTGTCAACGACATACTCAGGTATATATGGCTAAAACAATATTAGTAATATTGGGGTGTGTCTCTTCCTTAAAAGTCTTTAAAAGTGCTTAAATTCAACACTTTTTTTATTTGAGGCCCTTAAAAGTCCTTAATAATAACAATGGTGCAAGCTTGAAAGTGCTTGAAAAGTCCTTCAATTTAGTTGCAGGATTTTGTTGGAAATTTTTGCAAGTCTTTGTCATTTTGCTAGCATTGTGTGGCTTAAGTTGGAACTTGGAAGTTGAAATTTTTTTTACGTCAAATGGTATTTTGACAATATAGACACATTAGCTGTATATGTATTGAATAGTGAATACATGCTTCACTGTGTGCTTGTGGCATCGGTAATGGGTTGTGTAAGGTGTATTGGTAGGAACCAATAATATTGGCTGTTGGGTATTTGGTAGCTTCTGCAGCCCTACTCAGATAGTGCTAGAACAATGCCAAGGAACCTATGTGCAGTATTATATACTCAGTGTTGCTGGGTCCTGATAATACCAGTACTCAATACTAAGGCTGCAGAAATTTATGATTAATTAGCCGATTAATCACTACAAAGAATTAACGAATTATGTTCTTTTAATCAGTTAAGTTGACTTAAGTCTTGTACTTCGTAAAATCCTAGCATGACTGATGATCAACGTGTGTAATCTAATTTGATTTTGCGTAGATGTCTTCTTCAACATTTGTAAATCTTGTATAGTGTTAGCTGAACAGTCTGCACTTTGTGAGCTTTGACTGCACAGTTAGTGTAGTATATCGCATCAATGCATCATCACTTTTTTGTTTTTTGTGCTGACAAAGAGCAGACTGTTAAACTAACACCATACAAGTGCAAATCTTGATCACATGTCTTATGTGAAATAATTGTTGTCAGTATCTGCTGTAATTTACAATCCACTGGAAATGCACAGACTAATCATTACATTCGTGACATTTTCAATCCAAAATTTTAATCAAATTTTAATTGATCAATCTTTGTTAACCGTTAACAGCTTAATTTCCACAGCCCTACAGTATATCATTCTAATCATGTTTCTAGGGACCGTCTTTCATCAATGCGAGAACTTGCGGAGAGATTGGACATTCACCAGCCTGATGACGTGGCTTTACTCGACAGCGTAGCGACGGCCATGTTTGATGATGAAATTGTGACGTGGGGACGTATTGTTACGCTGTTTGCCTATGCCGGATATCTGGCACGCTACTGTCACGAGCGCGGACTTTACGACTGCTCCCAAACTGTCACCGATCTGCTTCAGTCGATCGTCGTCAACCGACTTGGGCTGTGGATACTCGCAAATGGCGGATGGGTTAGTTACATTTTTGTACAGTTACAGGGGCTTCTATCCCACCAAATCTAGATTCAAGATCGGGTTCAAGTTCCGTCCCTATCTTACCTTCCTCCTCCGCTGATCCGGGCAGAGCCCGGCCGCCAAACGGTTTGTGAGCTAAAAACAGCACTTGCGGTGATAGCAATTTTGAATATGTCCTTAACTAAACTTTTCCCCCGATTTTTAACTGGGCGCAAACTGCACCCACCAGGTATAGGGATAGAAGCCGCTGTACCATTGTTCCTGGGTTCAACAAAGTAGGTAGGGCAGGAAGGTGCAATTTTTTTGGTGCCTAGACTTCTGCTTTTAGGCGCTGTGTATAAATCTGCTTTATTATTATTAAATAGTGCAAATTTCTGACGGATTTCGGATGGACAGTTGGATGTGTTTGACAGTGGAGGTTGTGGGTGCTCAGAATTTCAATTTTGCCTCTAAAATTTTTTCCGAAATGGGGGTTTATCAGCTCCGGATGGCATTTTTGGACAAAAATTTTCTGACAAGAAAAAGAGTTTCCGAAATTTTTCCGACAGTCCAAAATTTAGGGGCTGATTGTTCCCATGTCCCTCCGCAAGCCATGACAGCACTGAAGTATACTTCTGTTGTCAGTGCATGGTACTGGCCATAGTTACCATAAATATCTTCTGCTAAGTGAAATTGTACCAGACAGGGGTCCCAGTCTCCTAGACCCCTGCAGAAAGGAAAGATTTGTGGACTTGATGGAACCCCTAGTCAGTAATTTTTTTGCATTGCAAATTGCAGGGGATACAGCATTTTAAATTTTGCCTTGTTTTAGTGATGGGGTCATTGAGGACTGGGGCCTAATTTACAAAACATCATACAACAATCGTAAAATTGTCATTACATCTTCGCAACTTTGTCATGTCTTTGTCGTAAATCAACAAGTTACGATGTCGTAAGATTGTCGTAAAAACATTTTATCTGAATTTTGGAAGCTGATTTTACGACTTCATAACTTTCTAGCAATTTTATCGTAACTCCGTAGTTGCTAAAATTAGCCAGCCAGTCAACCGCCATTACGTTGACCTCAACCACGACCTCAACCATTCGTGACGCAGTGTCACTGAGCTGGCGGCGCACGGCGCTGCACGCCAATCATCTGCTTCCGCCGTTGCCAATGGATACCAATGTAAACAATAACAAGTTAACTGATTTTGCGGCGATTTTGCTGCTCGAAGTTACTGCAAACGAAATTTATATGTATTAAGGCACTATGTGAGAATTACATACTAATGAAAAATCTAAATATTTACTGCGTGCATGTTTGATGCTGTCGTATGACAGCTAATGAGGTGTCGTACATTTTGTCGTAACTTTATCCTGCGATTCTTTGTAAATTGTGTTTTATCGTACATTTATCGTGAACCTTCCGCATGTCGTAACATCGTTGTATATTTGTCGTACGATGTTTTTGTAAATTAAGCCCCTGTCGTTGATAGTTAGAAGAAACAAGAAATTTGACCGTTGACTGTTCGACATGGGATAGGGGGTCTGTATGAGTAGGCCTATGTGCACAGGAGGCATCATTAGCCATGGCGTAGCACACTAAACGATTCCTCATTACTCGAGTAGCAGAGGCGGATACTAGCAACTGGTTGCAGGGACCATGGCGTGCCGTATTCCAAGCAATCTGCACTAGGCCCAAATCATCTAATGTGTGATGCAACAGTTTGGTAGTAAATCCGCTTTTAACACGGTAGTCGTTGTCATAAATTAGGTGAGGTGGAAAATGAGTGCATCTCGCATAATTATAAAATTGCCGAAGTTAGGAGGAAAACATTTGTGCTAGTTTTACATAACGGTGCATGCTATTGCGGCTAAACAGTGCGAGATAGGGCCTAGGTTGCTATATGATTTGTCATGTGTTCTTGTCTAGGAGTCCTTTGATCATCAGTTCCCGGCGATGTGTTTTCTGGAGTGGACGTCCGTGTGGAAAGCCGCAGCTGTGTTAGCACTACTGTGTGCTGCAGTCTTTGCATTTTATTCATCAGCTCAGTTCCTTCAGCCATGATCAGAGTTGCAAAAAATCGTTTTTTTCTAAAAGCCCAACCTGGCTGCTTTTAGGTTTCAGGTTTTTTGGGGAGTGTGGACTGTAATATTAATGATATGAATGTGGTAAAAATTTGCCAGGAAAAAGCTGTCAGTTTAGTTTAGCACATATACTGAAAAGAACATGGATAAAGCCTGAGATCAGAAAAACTTAAAAGAAATTATATGACTTCCTGTAAGGTATATTAATCGAGTTAAAATGTTAATTATAAATGAACAATGATTAGTATAATTTAATAAATATTTTATTAGACTTTGACTAAGCACATGATAGTCTATCTATAACTGTCTAAACCAAAACTGTCTGGTCCTTCCGGCTGTCGGCGTCCGATTCTCACGACACGCATGCAGCAGTCAGTGTGGCTGGTGGCCACGCCTCTCACTAGGCCGCCAGCCAATCCGTACAAAATGAAATAACAATAACTTAAGCTTTTTGTGTAATTGTTTTGGCTTTAAGCTGGGTTTTTGTTTGTAGAAGATTTCATGTGATTGTACAGTTTTTGCACCCTTCATTTTTGTGAAAAATTGTAATTATACCCAATTATTGTATAAGTGCATTGCATTGTGGGTTTTTCTTACTTGATTGAAGTTAAAAGTGGGTAATTGTAACCGGGTTAACTATAGCATTTAGGTGTTCAGTATTAATTTGTTGCATATACTATTTGCCGTGCTGTAGCCATGATGGTGATCACAATTGCATGTATTATATCGGTGTTATAAACATCGGCTAGTCCAATTCACCCAGTGTGCTTAGTCGCATGCTTTTTTGTATTATGTCAATGATGTGTACAATTTTGATGTCGTTGTTGTTCAAGTTTTTAAAAATTTTCTGTGACGTATTTTATTTTTTCTTGTTTTGTGTAATGTTTAGTGTTTGCAGAAATTATGAGTGCCGGTTTCCTTTTTTCTACTTGTATTTTGTATTTGTTATTTGTTGCGTATAAAGATACATATAAACAGCAGCTAGTCCAATTCATACAATGTATATAATGCTTGGCGTGTTTATTTTTTGTACATTGTGTTGCATAGATCAACTCAGCCTGGCCATCCCTCCGTGGGTAGATGCAATGAATACCAGTGAAAGCTGGGACATAAACAGAAACGCTGCACTTTGCACTAGCCCTGTCACCTTGCAGTGTAAGCTGGTGTCTGGCTGAAAAGATGGAGATCAGCACCACCCTATGGGCCTTACGTTGAATTAGAATATGATGATAAAACAAAATTCGTTTGTTCTTGGATATACTCCCAACTTTCACTGCACCTATGCAGGGAAGGACGGCCAGGCTGAGTTGACCTGGTGACCTGCCCACAGACGGTTAGCTATAGTAACTAGATTTTAAAGCTGTTTATTAGAATGCAACAATAATGGCTGACAGTTTACACAGCAGAAAACGCAACAAGATAAATACATACTACACAGGATTATAACCAAATACATACTGATTGAATTCAACAGACAGAGATTATTGGTGTAAAGGCTTAAAAAGTAGTTCGGACAGACAGTTGCAATTTCCAACCATGGTGCTCAAAATTCCATTTTCCCCGTAAATTTTCCCAACATGGGTGTTTTCAGTGTTTTTGACAACAACTTTCTGACAATGAAGATTTACAAACAATTTTCCAATCAGCCCACAATTTGTAGTAGCGGTAGCGGTACACTATTGCGGAGCAATTTTTACATGTAAACTAGGTGTGCAAAGCCCACACACTCTGACAAATCGCTTACCTACTCCAGGCATTTTGCCCAAATGGGTTAATCCACAAGTTTCGTTATTCTACGGCCGGTACAGGGAGTCTGGTTTATACGTCTAGTAGATTAAAACTGTTTAATCGTCATCGTCATGAGTCTGGTTGGCAACTTAATACAATACTCAATAATCCCGCCCTCAGCAATGTAGGATTTCAACAGTTTTTCCAGAGATAACACCCAAGAGCCTGCTTAAAGGCCAGGGAATGGGGGGGCAGGATGGAGAAGGGAGGAAAGGTAGAATAGAGGGAGGGGTAGGGGAAGAGAGAGGGAAGGGAAGGAGAATGGAAATTGCTTTCCCACTAATATTGGCTTAAAAGTTGCACTACACCATTACAGCTACTAACTGGGCCAAGTATAATTGCTCAAGAGCAAATTCAACAAGAAAAACAAATACCACACCAAATTATAGCACAATGTTATATACATACAGATTGAATTCAAGAGACAGTCACTGTGCTAAATGGTTGCAGTCAGCGAAAATGGGACGGTGGGAGGTTAAGGAAGGTAGGAAATTTTTCACAACATCTTTATATCAGAAAAACATGGACATGAGAACTAAAGTGAAGATACTGCAGCATCACAGAAAACTAGATACAAACAGTTTTTTTCCAGTAAAACTTGTAAAGCAAACTAAAAACTGCACTAGTATATTTGAGGGCCCAATACAAATTTTAGGGATGCAAGGTTTTTCCGCAACCGGAAGCAAGGATATATATCTAGGCCCAATGCCAGCAAGTCAATATCATGACATATCGAAAATTTCAATATTTAGTTCGGTAAAAAAATGCAAAGCAATACAATGCATCAATATTGAATTGTAAATGGCTACAGACTACAGCTTCTACGTTTCACAAGGTAATGCAGCAACACTAGGTGAGGAGGAAGACAAACTACAGTCATTTATGACAGGCTTCTTCCTGATGTTGTATGCCAAAAACTTAAAACTGGCCAATGCTTCACTGAGTTATTCAAAAAATAACATTTGCACAGTTTTTTGAGACAAGGTGTATATCAATATTTCAAGACAAGTAATCAAGTATATTAACAAGTTATGCGTTAACTTAGCTTCTGTCATTTTTGTATTAATTATCGAGTAAATTTTTTTCTACATATTTGGCAGAATTCCAACCCCCTAATTCAGACCAAATTCAATACAAATTATATCAAGAGTGACCACAGGCACATGAAAATCCTTGAAATGTTTTCTCCCCATTTTTCCAAGATCTGGAAAGTCCTTTAAAACCAAATTGTGTTTTTAAACTTTTGGAATTTGATGGAAGAGCGTTTTGAAAGTCAAACTAATGACCTAACTACAATAAATTAATTAAGCTTTGAGCTGGCAACTTTCTAGTTAACTTTTGCCCATCACCAGTGATCTTACACATTTGCCACCAGCAGCAGCATTGTGGTTTAATAAAGAGGGCGGGGTAGGAAGTTGTAACTTTCCGACAAAGTTGGAAATTTCCAACAGAGGAGATTACGGGTGCTCAAAATTCCAATTCTGCCTGCAACTTCCCCAAAATGGGGTTACTTGGCCTTAGATTTTGCATTTTTGGACAAAAATTTTCGGACAAAAAGAAGAGTTTCTGACATGTTTCTGACATGAAAAACATTTAGGGTGGACAATTGCACACCAGTGATATAGACAAAAAGCATCCAGACTTCCCCCCCATTGGTTGGGCACATTACTTGTTAAAAATTGATATTTGGGAGTCGGGAAAATAATTACAATTGTAGTCACCAGATCTCATTGTAAGGCTATAATGCACCGAATTCAATTTTGGGTGGAGGTCCTAGCTGGAATTTAGGGGTCCTACTTCTAAGGATGAGAACCCTGCTTATGCCCCAGAGGGGCATGGCATGCTTTACCTTTTTATCTTTACTTGTAAGGGAAAGGAAACATGGGGAAGGCAGAAAAGCGGAAGAGATGGGAGGGAAGGAGAGGGAGATGAACAGAAACGAGAGGAGAGTAGAGGAAGAAAGGGAAGAAGGAAGGGGAGACCCCCAATTCACATTTCTGGCTATGCCACTGCCCCCCCTTCATACCCACTCCCCAATGAACACACAGTCTTTGTTGGAATTAAACAAGAAAATCTTACGACTTTTCCAATAGCCAGGAGTACGGGGGGAGGGCATTTGCATTAACCCCTCACCAACGCCACTGTTAACTAAGGCAGATAACAGTCAAGTCGAGTAGCATTCATTGGAATTGCACTTCATGTGAGTCGCGAGATGTTTAGATAGGTGGTCGCTTCGCATGAATTTCTTTGTACAAAACATGCATGCAAAATTCCTCTCTCCTGTACAATTGCACACAGCTTCTGCTGTTAATGTCACATAAAAGCAAAAGGTAAAAGGTGGTGTATATCTCTTAATAGGAAACCCATTACCGAGATGTGCAGCATCACCTGCCATATGAAATCACACAGTGTTACCTGCCACCCGACACAGGTGAATGTGCCCCGCATTAACCCTAGCCAGACAGGCCGATACTTGATTTACCTACCCCAGAGGGATGGAAGGCTGAGTTGACCTTTGTATTGGTAATTATATATATAAAAAAAATGCAAACAATTTATTTAATGTAGTATAAGTG
>Ga0209671_1001040_pt1 | contig 21754 bp, 12 predicted proteins | sample WorMetHERISLAND2_2_FD_187401 | JGI IMG/M metagenome (GOLD analysis project Ga0209671, IMG submission 187401) | Marine gutless worms symbiont microbial communities from Max Planck institute for Marine Microbiology, Germany - Olavius geniculatus... | ecosystem: Host-associated > Annelida >... | reverse complement strand
GCATTGTCACTGAGTGAAAAAAAATCTCCCTTTGGCAGCTTATCTTTTTTTTGGGGGAACCTTTGCTTAAGCTGTCCAGGGTGGCATAATTGTAGGGTGTCAGACTTACCATCAAGAGATTGGGGGTTTGACTCTCGATTGGGTCACTATGAAGCAATTATTTTTTGGATGGGTGACTGTCTGAGGACAGGTAAACCATCTAGGTGTATAACCAACACCCAGGTCATCTCAGCCCTGTTGTTGTTTTCTTCTGGCGCTCGATCAAGGGTCATACGCGACCGGCCTCGGTGACGCCAGCATCCTTCAGGTAACCGAGTGCTACTTCGGGTTCGTTGAACAGAAAAGTGATGGGATCATCCTCAACGAAATGGTGGATGCATGCATCTTCCAATACCGGGCATTCGTCATTAGATGTACCAGCGTCTCCTCTGCCTGACCACATCGCTGACATGTGGCTACTGGTCTTGGTTTCTCATTATTCTGTTGCAGTACCATGCCAACTCTGGTGTGTGTCCTCCTGTACGGAGGCGTGAAAGCAGAGTCCTTTGTGAAGGTGTAAAGTCCTTTTCTTGATCTCTGTTCACATATGTGACATGGGGTACTGCTGGCTTGGCCATCCTACTCCATTTGCGGGCAGAGTGATGTCGGATGACTGTTTTAGCAGTGCTAAAGTCCATTGGTGCTGCTGACTGTGGTAATGTGAAGGCATTCTAACTGAGCCCTCAGGGTAGGCAGGTCAAGTAATGGGACTGTCTAGTTGGGGTTATGGTGGGACACGTTCACCTATGTCAGGTGTTAGGTGTGATCCCATGTGGCAGGTGACACTCCAAAGCTCAGTGATGGATTCTCACAACAGCTAACGGTGATTTGTTGATGTTGTTGTTTTGCCGAGCAGGAGTTGCGTGAGAGGATGGACAGACATTACAGTAAGGGAAAGCCGATCTCATTCAATGCCGTAGCTTTGCACAATGCAGCTGCACTGCTCAAACTTTTCCTGCGGGAATTGCCAGAACCTCTACTTATGTCTGAGAGGGTGAATGCTTTCATGCAAGTCGACAGTAAGTGCACACATAATGTGCTGCTCTCAGTTTTTTGGCATTTTTCTGTGTGGCCGTTTTAATGGGCTGCATGGTAGGTCTGTCCCACTGTCTGTTTTTACTATATTGGCCCCTAACTCAGTACAAAGTAGTGATAACTCGATAACAGGATTTCAATTTCGATACGATATCGATACAATTTTTTTTACAAACTATTGCGATATTGATACCAATATTGAATGATATTTTTGAATACTAAGTATGTAAATCTTATACAAGTATAGGAACAAGATGTAAACGTGAGCAAGGCAGTATGCTCTATTTACATTATTTACATGCTCTATTATGCGCCCTGATTCTTTCTGAGACTTTGGCGCTTTATAAATCATTTACTTACTTACTTACTTACATAATAAAAATATGTCTTTCGGTGAAATTATACCTAACTGTACCTAAATTATGACACCGTCAAATCGCCCCATTTGTAATCTTTCTTTCTAGTTACGCAGTGTAGTAAAGAATCTGTAGAAAATATCGCAGTATTATAAAAAATATCGCGATATATCGCAGGATTTCTGAATATCTCGATATATCAAAAAATTTAATATTTTTTCGACGATACGATACGATACGATATGATATATCAATATCGAAAACGATATATCAGTATTTTCGATATGTCGAGTCATCACTAGTACTAAGCTGTGTGGAAAAATCACAATTAGTTGAATCATTTTCCAGGGCAGGAGTTCAAAAGGTCAAAGGTCAAGGTCACTGGATGTCAAAAACCACAAGAAAATGCCACATACTTGCATAAGCATTGTTTGCATGATGACGGTTGTAAGTTGAACTTTTGGTTCAGGTTTATAATAAAAGTTGCTTACCCATGTATTCGTCATGGGCAATGGATGTGTCTCTGCTTCCATGAGATACCGTTCGCATTTTCGGTCTGGGATGTGTCGCCATGTCAAGTTCAGTCTGTGGCTGAGCGGCTGGAGGTTAGCTTCCAGAGACCATGACTGGGTGTGATGTGGACATCCTTGGCAGCATGCGGATCCATGTATATAGGGCTCTGAATAAGTCACGCAAGTCTTCCATTGGCCTTTCTGTTGTTCTATGCAGACTGCACATTAGATAGTTCCAGGTTATCAAGACCACGGAAGCAGCAATGTTTTTGTATTTTGCAATTTTTAGCTCACCATACTTTAGTAATGGTCAAGTTGTTGTCATGGTTGTTGTCGTTTTCCGTCCATCTGTCCTTCACGGGTGTATTGTGGCTAAATGGTGCGAGATAGGGCCTAGATTGCTATTTATCATTGATAGGAAATTGCACGTTGGCTTTTGAATGAAATGAAAATCATCAACCTTGGATGACCTTGAAGGTCACTGACAACCTGCGTGGCTTGGATACATTGGCAATGGCTATCCTCACAACTGCTCGGCTTCTTGTTTTATACTAATCTCTTGCAGTATTTTGCTGCAACAACTTCTAATGTGAGCAAGAATAATTCCCTGATTATTGAGCCATTAAGGGCCAAGTCGCACGAAAAAACGATATTGGCTAAATATGTGTAGAATGTAATGCTAATTGGTAATACTGTATAGATTAGAAAATAGGGTGGATGATGGTGTGTTGGGAGTTAACTGAATCGCCAGTGACCGTCAGAATATTCGGATCGGGATCTTATCCAGTTGGGAGTTAGCTAATAACTTGAAAAGTTGGTAACGGGATTTTGTCACGAGACAAAGTGGTAGTTCCTTTCACTCTTTTATTAAACAAACAGTATACAACGACTGTTAGCATGGGGCCGATGCGAAAATGGACGGCAACCGCCATCTGCTAGAACAGTCGCTACATGTTGATGACTCGCTCGCTCGCACGCTCGCATCATCGTGTGGGGTATTGTGATTGGTCGCACTAAGTGCGCCTAGTGCACGCCCTCTACAGTACGCTGATCAGTTAAAATAAAAACATCACTTTACATAAATTTCAATAAAAATAATGTTGTGCGAACGAAATGATGACGTCACCTACTACGCTTTGTTTATAGCGTGTATTGCAGCATGCGAGAAAGTTTCACGCCATTAGCTGGCTGTAGCATCAATGCAGCACGCGCTCAGAGAGGGGAATTCGCTTGCATTCCAGAAGCGAAAGTCAGAATCTATTGGCGATTGGTGTAACAGAAAGGGCATGCAGTCGGCCTACTTCCGGTATAACAGCGACTTCTCAAAATGCAAGTAGTTTTTTCACTCAGTATCATGCTCCATCGATGCTGCTAGCATTCAAGTTCTGTCTAACGCTGCATTGACGCTAATAGTTGTTGGTGCTGTCACAGTTTTGTCACATTTGTCCACTTTGAACTTTATTTTTGCAGTATAAAGATAACACTGGCAAATATTGACAAATTAACATTTGATTAAGCCAGTCAGCGCTTTATAACAGTTACGTAAACTGATGCGACTTGGCCTTTAAACAAATGTTTGAAGTAGCACTACTGTTATTACTGTTATTACTAGTAGTATATAGTCGTGGATTGTCCTGCAGCTTTTGTTACCGTGAGTTGTTGTCTCTGCATGGTGCAGATATTCTGGACAGCGGAAAGCAGTTATACGCACTCAACATGCTGATACTCGTTTTGCATGAAGTCAATCGCAATGTGCTGCTTGTACGTACACGTTTATTCTGTTGCCCATTTGATTGTGATTTGGTGACGGTCAAAATTGATTCATAGTTTTACAAAGTTCAATCTTACAGGTGATGATGTTAGAACTTCGGTTAGAGCAGCTTCTGGTGGAGTCGTCTTTTTGTGGTGGAACCAACAGCCGGCTGGTTCAGTTGCAGTCGAAAGAACGTCAACAACAAGCCTCGGCATGGCATGTTGACGTCTGTACCCGACTCCATTCGGCACAACAGCTACAAGTGACTCCGTATCCCCCTCCCTCACTTTTATCGTATAGTCTCTGATGAGAAAAGAGGAGTCAGTTCGCTATTACTTCCACAACATCATGTTAGAGCCCTCCAGTGCACATTGTCAATATGTTTTTTGTAACAAAGTTACATACTTTGCTTATCATTATTGCTGTGAACATCGCTGTCTTTTGTCTGAGCTAATTTTTTTGCAATACTGTCAATAACTTTTCAATAGGTTGTGTGTGATATATTCTGTGTTGAGTGTTGTTCAGTATGTATGCTGTAACCTTGTGTCTTGTATTGGAATTGCCCAAACATTTTGAATCATCACTGGCTGTTGAGAGAAAATGCAACGATTTTATTGCATGCCTTACCAGTTGTTTTTAGTTGTTATGTCTGATTTTTGATAATTAATGCATTATATTCAGTGTTCAGTTCATATTATACTCATATGCATTATGATGTTACATGTGTGTGGCACAGATGCTTCTTGACTTTCTGAATAAAGTGATAAAGGACCCAGCTAACAAGATGACTGCAGAGAACGTCGCTATGGTGATGGCTCCAAACCTTTTTCTCGTGTCAAGCGGAAGTCGTAACCGACCGCAGGCGATGGACCGTGAACTGAAACTGGCCGTAGCAACGTCAAAAATCACGCTCCTCTTACTGGCCAATCAAAGCACTTTGTGGACGGTAAAACTTTAGACTTGTATGTTTTTTCTACAAAACATGACTACTGCTAGCATTTTCGATTTTTGTCTTAGATCGATAGTGTTTATTTTTGATTAATGTAGGAATTTTTTTTGAGTATGTAGGTTTTTCCCTGTAGTTGAGATGAGTGATGCTTTTGAAATTGAGCGTGAAAATTGTCAGACATTGATACTATACTAGTGAAAAGATTTAGAAAATTGGTTAAAAATTGATGAAGCTATGACATGCTTAGTGTTTTACCATTATGACTCGCACTGCATGTTATGATGACACTCTTGTTCTATCATTTATCTCACACTGTAGACGCTGTGGCTTGGTGGCTTGGTAATACAGGACGGGCCAAAAAAACGTGCCACTTTACTTTTGTCCATATCTTCACCAATTATTGACCGATTTTCAAAATACTTTTACTGGCACACTCTGCAGACAGTTTGCGATAATGTGATTATTATAGATCCCACCACACTGTAAATGCGTCTCTTCACTACTTTCTGAAATATCAATGAACAATGCATTCATAATGATAATAACAAACAAGCTTATGGTAAAATTTTAAGAAAACACTTCAGACCAACATTGCAGTGAATGGTCTGTATGACACTAGACTGTGTGGGTATAATACAGTCTAGTGTCGTACAGATTATTCATCGCAATGTTGGTTTGAAGTGTTTTTTATTTACCTAAATTTTTGTTATTATAGTTAGTTTTTGCTTACATTTATATTTCACAAGGTAGTGTAGAAACGGGGGTGGGATATATAATAATCACATTATTGTAAATTGTCTGCAAAGTGTGCCAGTGAAAGAATTTTGAAAATCGGTCAATAATTGGCAAATATGTGGACAAAAGTAAAGTGGCACGTTTTTTATGGCTCACGGTGTATAACAGTTAGAATGTTGGATTGCGATCGCAAGATCAATTCAGCCTTCTATCTGCTGGGGTAGGTATGTTGAGTTGTGACCTCTCTGGCTGGGGTTATGGCGGGGTGCGTTCACCAGATGGCAGGATCTTGCATGGCAGATAATGCTGCGTAGCTTTGCGTCGGGTTTCCCATAAAGATCTATACCATTTTTCAGCATAACATTGTCTCAAAAAAGGACCTCTGATACATTTTCAAATAACTTTTTAAATATTGGTTCATTAGTAGTAAGTTTTGGTACAAAGAACCTTTATATAATCAGGACTTAAGACCACCTGTTACCGTGTGAATAAAGTCAAGAACTGACTGCCAGAAGCGCTTTTCCTGTGGCACCGTCAGTAGTGGCATCTGCACTGTGTTGTGCTTAGGTGCCAACAGCGTTGATCGATCAGATTCGACAAAAGCATGAAGATTCTAGCTCCAACAACCCGGTGATTTGTTGCTTCTGATCGACTCGGCTGTTGCCAGAAAATAATGAAAATGATGTTAATGGTGTTGTGATGACAAAGATAATCTGGTTGTTGCACTGGAAGTGTTGTTAAACACATCAGTATGTATAATACACTGAGAATGCACCCGTCACTGTTTAAGAATGCTAAAGGTGTAGGATCTAGGTGATGGTTGCTGCAACGTTATATATTTGAGTGAGCGTCGGCAGCTGAAAGCATCATTCACTAAAAAATTCCACATTGAAACTTCACTGGCTATCATAAAGTCACTGTTCATAATCTTACATACTACATGTGTTTATGCATCCACGCTGTATTGAAATGCTTTGAAAAATTAGTCTTCTATTTTTATTTTAGATAAATTTTCTGCATATAATGGTGTAATGATCACACGGATTTCTCTAATCCTGCTGATTAGCTGGATAAATTGTAGATAATGCGGTTTCTTGGTTCGAAGGATAAGACAGACGATGTTCGCAGTCGCATCAGCTCTGGGGTCTGTTTACGCTGTGTTTTCTTTCAGACATGTTTTACTTAGGTTATAAGTTGAAACGAGAAAAAAACAATCACATTCAGATGTACTTGCTTACATTTTTCTTGTTTCAATTCGTTTGGTGTTAGTTATTGTTATTCTTTTCTTTTTGATGCACTGCAGCTATGCTGTAGACGATAGCTGAGGTGTTTATGGCACGGTTGTTATCTGTCCGTCATCATTGTCTGTCATCTGTAACAGACGTATTGTGGCTAAATGGTGCAAGATAGGGCCTAGTTTGATATTGATCACTAATAGGAAGTCGCATTATTGGCTTTCAAGTGACATGAAAATTATTGGCCTTGGCTGACCTTGATGGGTCATAATGCACTATGATATGCCAATTGTGCTGTATTGTGGTTAAATGGTGAGTCGTAGGGGATCTGCAATGGTACCACTGCATAGGGCAGTGGCGACTTCCTATAGGCTGTCAATAGTAACCATGGAATGTTTCAAGTTATAAGTGGCCGTATCTCGGAAATGGTGAGAATAAGTTCAAGGTTACTATTAATCCCTAATAGGAAATCGCATATGCCTTTTCTGATGAGATGAAAATCATCGACCTTGGATGACTTTTCCTTAGCAACAGCTGGGCTTTCTGTTAGTTTTACTGATCTCAGGCTTCTAGCTCTCTCATGGCCGGCAGTTTTTCATTTTTTATGTTTTACATAACTGTACATACGTCAGTTTCTCTCATTTTATTTCCGTTTAAATCGTCTGAAGTTTTATTTACGGTAGTTTATTTGCTAGATTATTTTGAATCTATAATTGCTTAAATCTAGTGGGAGTAATTTCATGTTAGTAGCTAGTGAATTATATTCATTTTCTTGATTAACTTTCGTTCAGTTACATGTCCACGACCTCCTCTTATCCACATGGTGACTTCGTCAGTTGAAATAATTTCCTCACAATTTTTTATTATGATTAGTAGCTTGAGGTTGATTTGTACAGAAAATGATCAAGTAGTCTTTTTGCAGTTTAAATTTCTTTTCGTATTTACATTTTTGCTAGATGTACCTGGTAATAATTATTCATAAGTATCAATTGAGTTTCTGTACATTTTCTACTTAATTTTTATTATTGAGTTATTGTACATTTTAGAACCTTTTTGTACTTTGTACCCTTACTTTTTCAATACATCAAGGTGTTTGAGTACTTGCTTTAACATTTTCATTAGTGCTGACCTATTGTTGTTATAATTACGTGTGTGGCAGAGTGGCATGGAAATTAGTGTGAAACTTGAGAGTACGGGCTCTGATGTGAAGGTTAGCATTGATTCATCGACTGTGGCTGGCGATGTCATTGAAATGCTCGGTCGATCGCCACCAATGCAACAAAGGTTTGCTTCTTAGTTGAATTTTACCCATTGTCTGGTCACCAAGACTATTACATTTGGTGAAAATTTTGTTTATTCTTAATTATTGCATTATCACCGTGGTTATTTTTTTGCGAATAAACAACGAAGATCAATGTATGTGGCACACTATTAATGAACAGTTCTACAAAGCCCAGTTGTCTGTGGCAAGTGCATCTGGTATGCACGTCAAGATCCTGTTCTAGAAGCTTTAAACAGAAAATGTATCGTAAATTCCGAATTAAAGACTATAAGTATATAGCACATCATACGTCAACAGTAGATGTTTTAAGTCATATTACGTGTTTATTGCCGTTTTGTTTTGTGAATGTTGTAGTACATGTTTTTCTGTTGCACATAAATCAGCATGTGCTATGATAAATGACAGATAAGATCTTTTAGTCAGTGTTGTAAGTTTCTGTTGCTGTTGTGACTTATCACTAGCTGTGAATAGTAAGATATTTTTCAGAGATGTTAAGTCTTCCATGTTGAAGTTGTCATGAGGCCAAAATTTTAACCTTGGGCTTGGTCTTTGGCTTTGGTTTGGCCTCAGTTTTCAACAGTTGGGACTCCTCTTCGATCTCGGCCTTGAAACCATATCTTCGACCTTGGCCTTTTTTCTTGGCCTTAAGTATTTGTCTTTGGTCATGGCTTTAGCGTTGCACAATTGTTCTCGGTCTCATTCTTCTGGCCTTGGTTTCTGCCTCGAGCTCATGGTTTTGGCCATGACCTCATCCTTGCCTTCAGTTGACATCACTGGTATTTATGTATCATTATATGGCATTGGTTGAATCAACGTTTGAGTGGGTTGATGTCTGTCAATAATTGTCACAGGAAGCTGAGCGGTCATCAAGTTGCTGATAACACTCTCAGTAACAGTTGCTTGTATGAAGTTGGAGGCAACATTGGTAAGCACTTTGCTCTGTGCCATTAGGCATAACTGTTTGCATGTCAAATGTTGCCTGTTTGCCGAACACAGCAGCTATCTTTGAATTATGTTATCTCTGAATAATTTAAAGTCATAGGTTTAACGTTCAAGTGGTAATTAATTGCATCTGTTAGTTGTTGAGATTTTGTAGTTTGATGATTGCTTCTAGCTTTGGTTGATGTAGAATGTGAACAATAGTCCAAATTAACTTTTCAACTTATAATATTTTTCATTAATAATTACCCAGTGAAAGTGATACTGAAAAGGTATAATTATCTCAGACATAGCATATCCATCAACATCTGTTATTCCATGATTTGCTTGATCCTCATATATCTCACTACAGTGTCTAGAGTGTTATACACCGTGGGCCATAAAAACGTGTTATATTACTTTTGTCCACATCTTTGCCAATTATCGATCGATTTTCAAATTTCTTTTCTTGGCACACTCTGCATACAATTTGCAATAATGTGATTATTATATATCTCACCACATGGTAAATGCGTTTCTACACTACCTTGTGAAATATAATTGTAAGGCCCAGAGAAAACATTCTCACGGGGCCCATCTGGGGAGAAAATATTTGAAATTTGTTGTCTAAAACGGCGCGCTCTGGTGTATTTTATATTTTTGAAGTGACAGCAGGGCCCTCCAAATGTCATGGAGCCCGGGGTAACGAACTCCGTACTCTCTTCCCTCTCATCGTAACAGACATCTTAGCGGTCCAGACCTCTAAGCTACCGCTAAGGTTTAGCGGTTCAGATCACCGCTAGCTTAACGGCTTGGCAGTTTAAACCGTTAAGCCAGCCACTAAGGCTTCAGACCAGCCATTAAGGCTTTAGCTTAATGGTTCCGGGGACTAATCCAGGCAAAACTCGCTGTTGATCACGGCCATGCAGTAAGTACATTTCAGCACTGTCTGCTGCATATTATGCCTCGTTACACTTGCATAATACACTGTAAAGTGTGTTGAAAACTACACTTATTCTGTGGAAGGTGAACTTGCCAACAGCTATGGCAGGTGCTCCTGAGAAGCTTGATGTGATATGTCAGGTGAAAGACGGCTGGATAACTGTGCAACTATGATGAGCGTCTGCCAAGTCAATCCCAATGCGAAGTACGTGCTGCGCTGCCAGCAGACCGACTGACTAACAAACAATGCCTCACCAGTACCTCTTGCTAGTACACCAGCGCCTACCCGTTCATCTGTGATAATCTACGTGTAACTGAACACATGTAACGTGGAGTAGAGGTGCACTGTTCGTTTTTGGCCGATTATCAGTTTTTGATGTGTATGCAGTTTTCTTTCATTAATGACTCAAGTACACTTCAGCAGTCGGATCCATATTGAAACCTGAAAGTACTCCGGACTTAAAACTTGAGCTGTCAAAGTATTAATTTTTTAAACGCGTTAATGCATTGTTAATGCAGTAATAACGCATCATTGATTTTGCTGAGTATTGTAGGCGGACTACATCGAGAGGGTAAGTGGAATGAAGTCCACAAAGTCGTAGACCACGACAGTAGTGATGGAACGGCAACATAACAATTTCTAATTACTTGAGTATTATTTGATTGTCAATTAACTGCAGTTTAATGGAATATTGAAACTTCTGCTTCACAGAATTTTGTAAATTTAGGTATGTGTGTTAATTTTTTTTGCATGCGTTGATTTATTAACGTGTTAACACATTAAGTTAACACGTTAATTTGACAGCTGTACTTATAACCATTTTTTGGTGGTTATATTATTTACGGTTTGTATTTTTTTAGTATTAAGTCTTTAATTTTTTTCCAGCTAAACTTTTACTTTAGTGCACTACCAGTAAGACGGTATCAAATTGGCTGCTAATCTGCATCAGTCAAGGCTGATTATTATGCGAATTGATTAGTAGCGGATACCGGTTTTTGTGACACGCTTGAATTGCGTCGTGAGTTGCATCCGGTTGCTATTCAGTATTGTTTATATTCTTCACTGCATCATTTACAGAGCGTTCAGGCAGACACTTATTGTTTTTTCCGCTCACTTTGATGTTGCGCGTTCACTTTGACAGTGGCTGTGCCCAGCGGCGTTGTGGTTTCAAAAAGGAGGTGGGGGCAGGAATTTCCATTTTTCCAGGAGACAGCTGGAAATTTCTGACAGAGGAGGTTATGGATGCTCAGAATTTTGATTTTGCCACTTAATTTTCCCAAAATGGGGGTTTGCGGCACAAATTTGCAATTTTGGACCAAATTTTTTGGATAATTTTCCAAATTTGGGGGCAATCCCCCCTTGCCACGATGCCCCCCTGGCTGTGTGCAGTGAAAACTAGATGCAGTTGAGTTGTGGTTGTTGTCAATGGATTGTGAGTGATGATTCTCAGTCATTATTTACGATAGTTAATTTCGCAGCTGGTATTTTCTTCATTTCAACTCTTTAGGCTCTGCTATAGTTACTAGTAATTGCAATCCCAAGATCTGGCCATTTTCACCATCTCAAATTGCGGGATTGGTAATAACATCTCAGTTCTGATATTTCGGGGTTACAAAAAAAAGCTTGTTAAATAAGTCTTTTTCGACTGTTATAGATTTGGCAAGTTTCTCGCCGGCATTATGCACTTTATAAATGTATTTACTTACTTACTTACTTCATAAAATAACAATTCTGTCTGTCTAATGTAATATTTCATGCACGCATCAGTCCTTGCTGTGAACTGTAATCGGCATTTTGACAGTTACAGTCACTCCCAAGTTGCTGATGGCTTACTTATTTTTCTATCATGCATGCTGTGATGAAATAAGTCTTGTAGGGCTGCTATAGGGATACTTAGTAATGACCAGTCTGTAAGCCTAATTTCAACAAGTAATTTGAGCAAAGCTCACATAACGCACTATAGCAGTGTTCCTGCCACTTTGGCTATCAGTGTAGGCCTACAGCAATAAGATATTAATGCATTTAGAAAGAGTACTAAATTTGAGACCTCTTTACGGAAGACTCCTTGAATTTAAGAGATCGAAACTTAGATTCTTAAACATGTACGTTCTATGCTAAAATGTCATACGCAGGTTGTCGAGATCTATTTCCAGTCATTTCGGTGCAGTTTACTCTTACAATGTGTGTTGCAGGCGGAAATCGAAAAAAAATCACCAAAAACCCCTATTTTTGGAGTTCAAGGTCATTCAAGGTCATCGACGTTGACACCAATAAAAAGCTTGTTGCTGTTGCTTGTTACGACAAGCAGCATGTCTGTACTTATCTGCAACTGTTTTCACGCTACACAAGATAATTGCGGTAAAATAACCACTTTATTAAGGGCTAGCCATCTTTGACGCCCGCCTGCGTCGGCCTCTTTGAATCGAGAGAGTTTGGACTTGGACTGCTGAAATCTGTGTTCAATGCCGAAAATTTCATATGCAGGTTGTCCAGGTCTATCTCCAGCCATTTTGGTGCAATTCATTCTTAAAATGTGCGTCACAGCTGGAAATCGCAAAAAATCACTAAAACCCCATTTTTGAGGGGTTTAATGTCATTTAAGGTCATCGACGTTGACACCAATAAAAAGCTTGTCACTATTGCTTGTTATGATAAGCCGCATGCTTGTGCCTATCTGCAATCGTTTTCAAGCTACACGAGATAATTGTGGTTAAATAATCACTTTAGGTGGGGGGGGTGCTGTCTTTGACGCCCACCTGCATCAGCCTCCTTGAACATAGGGGGTTGGGACTTGGACTGCTAAAGTCTACGTTTAATGCTGAAAATGTCATATGCAGGTTGTTTTGGTCTATCTCCAGCCATTTCGTTACAGTTTAATATTGAAATGTGCCTTGCATCCAAAAAATGCGGAAAATTCACTAAAAACCTATTTTGGGTGGTTCAAAGTCGTTCAGGGTCATCGACGTTGATAAAACTAAAAAGCCTGTCACTAGTGCTTGTTATAAGCAGCATGTATGTACCCATCTGCAACCGTTTTCACACTATATGAGCCAATAACGGCAAAATAACGTCTTTTTAGGGGGTACCCCTCTTTGACGCCCTCGTTCGAGGGGAACCCCCTCACCTAGTGGCATGAAATTTTGTGACGAAAAGCGAGTCCTTGGGGCTGGTCTCTGTGAAGATTTCATGATCCTAGCTTGCTCCGTTCTGATACAGATCACGAGTGACAGACAGACGCCTAGATGATGGCTAAGACGCGCGATGTATTCTGCTATCGTGTGTAAAAACGTGTTCTATGAATTACAATTTTTTATCCCGGATCCTGTGATTGAGAAATCACTAGTGGTTATGCAGGCGAGAATCGCTGCACTTGATTATTGCATTATTGGCGTTGATACAGATAGTAGTGAAGTGATATCTTTGCACTGACGTATCAGTTGTGTGTATTTTTTGTTATTTGTTTTCTCCTAGAGTATCTCGTGACTGAAATGTTGTACAGGTATAAGTAATGCACTTGTTGCATCTAGCTAACATTTCGGTGGATTGTTGCATTTTGTTATTTGTATCTGGTCGTAGCTATTTATAACATCATCAGCACTGTGCATTCATGCTGCTTTTTCTGTGCTACTTTTTTGTGAAAATAATTTTGTGCAATTGGCAGCTTTAGCAAGCAATGTACCGTATATACTTGTGTATCAGTCGATCTGCGTATAAGTTGACCCCTGAAGTTTTGAGGCAAAAATTCATCTAAAGTGATTAACCTATGTATAATTTGACCCCCAGACTTTAAGCCTTTCACATGCAAAATTGGCTAACACTAGTTTGAACATGTAGTCTTGCCACTTTGTATTTCCAGTGTCTCAGTTGTCTGTATGTATTTAGTCTGTTTGTCCATATTGTGACAGGTAGTTCAGGGTGGGCCATTAAAAACGTGGCACTTTACTTTTGTCCATATCTTCGCCAATTATTGATAAATTTTCGCAATTCTTTCACTGGCACACTCTGCAGACAATTTTCTATAACGTGATTATTACATATTTTACCACACGGTAAATGCGTCTCTACTACCTTGTGAAATATCAATAGAATGTGCATGCATAACGATAATAAACGAACATTTTGGTAAAATTGAAAAAAAAACATTTTAGATGAACATTGCAGTGAATGGTCTGTATGACACTAGACTGTGTTGGTATAACACAGTCTAGTGTCATACGAATCATTCATTGCAATGTTGGTATGAAGCGTTATTTATTTACCTAAATTTTTGTTATTATCGTTAGTTTTTGCTTACATTTATATTTCACAAGGTAGTGTAGAAACGCATTTACCGTGTGGTGGGATATATAATAATCACATTATTGCAAATTGTCCACAAAATTTGCCAGTAAAAGAATTTTGAAGATCGGTCAATAATCGGCGAAGATATTGACAAAAGTAAAGTGCCACTTTTTTTGTGGCCCACTGTGTATAATCGGTAGATGTTTTATTAGTGACGTTTAAACCTTATGCTGATGATCTGCAGCAGATGTATCGGTAAATGTTTAGATACGGTAGTTGTCTTATAGCATTGCTGAGATGAGTCAGTCTCAAGTCCTTAGACCTTAGTTGAGCCTGCATTCTCATGGTTGCATTGGGCTACATGGTGTCGGTCGCCATTCTGCTCTGTCTGTCGCCAGTTTTTGGCTTCTTGCCAGCCAGTGTCCATATCCTTCAGATCTCGTCTGATGATGTCGATCCAGTTTTTCCCTGGCCGTCCTGGCTTCTACTTGTAGCCCCTCAATTCCCACTGTATTGCCTGATGCGGGTATTCTGGAGTTCTCCATTCTCAGTACATGTCCCAGCCATCGCAGTCTTCTTTCTTTAATGATGTGCTCGTGTCCAGATGCAGTGTGCATGATCTCAGAAGTGGCAGCTGACTGACATGGCTGCAGCACGTTATGCACCCAGCTTTTCTCATGCTGATAGAGAATTGGAATTCACCCAGCAGACATAACTATCTTGTACGTCCTGCTGAGGGTAGAAGGCTGAGTTGGCCTCCTGATCACACAGTAAGTAGTTTGCAGTTTCCTCGAAGTTGTTTTCAGATTACTTAAGTTGTGATAGAACAGAAGCCTTACTGTTGTAGATTTAACACTTTGCTATTTGACCACAGTATGCATTTATATAACTTTATTTGGGCACATATTTCACTAGTATTAATTTTTTGGTACTTCTTGAGACTCATATTATCACCCCTGCATATTCGGGCAGCCTGTAGGTTAGGCACAAAATTTTATCAAACAGCATAGCCTCCTGGCCTGTTTCAGTGAAGTAATATTTGACTCGTTATTTCAGTTTAAGCCCTTTGGGCCTGTGTAGGGGCCTGGCAAATATTACTTGGTGATAAGAATGTGACTGAACAAGCAATCCAGGTTTAATTCCTACAGAGATCTTTATCAGTTGCTGAATGTGTCACATATAGTGCTCACTAAAATCACTTCAGTCTTTAGTTTCGCATCAATGTGATGATGCTGTCTATTGTCCTCCAATAGACAGCATTATCACATTGATGTCTGTCTGGAGGATAACAGGGAAGATTATTAGAACTACCATTATGTTCATTACGTTTGCACACATATAATGGAGTTCTTACAATTTTAGGTTTAGCTTGTTCTTTGTATCTTGTGTTTTGTGTTTCTGTAAAGGTTAAACTTACTGTTCCATTATTATGGGTTTGTGTGCATTCCATCTTGAAAGGCCGTTCCCGAAATGACCTATACTGTGTCAGGTGGGACGTTAAACCTTACTCACTCACTCACTCACTTAGTTTCGTTTTATGTGCGTGTTTACTTGGATCTGTCCAATTGGGTAATTTTTAGTTGTGTTATTTTGATTTTGTTTGTGCGGTGCTGAGTATTTTTCATTCTGTAGTGAGTTAGTTACGAGCGTAATGGCTTTACGCAGTGAGGCATGCATATATCTGTTTTGAAGTTTATTTATTACGTGAACTGTTTACCATGTTCAGTTTCTGTGTGACAGTGTTTTGATTTTTTTGTGTTGTTTACGATGTCAATTAAAACAGTCGCAATGTTATGATTTTCAGTTAGGCTTAAGCTTTTGCTGCCAGAATTCAGTTGACTCTCCTTACTTTGTGGATCCAGTCTGACTGGGAGTAACTCCAAAAAGACCAGTTTAGCAAAAATTAAAAGCAGTAGTGGTAATCACGGTAGTTGTAGCTGTAATTAGCTAAATATTTATTTTTCAGTTATAGTTATTTCCTATTTAACTTTAACAAGTAGTATCTTTAGAAATAGGCGGCTTAAATCTACTCTGTACGGCCGTGCTTTCCTGCAGTAACACGTGATGTGCCCACACTTGCGTTTCTTCACTTGTGGATGACTTAACCTGTGTATAAACCGTATAATAATAATATCAATAGTAATAATACGTTTATTATTATTATAATAGTTCGGTAGTTATTTGAAACCGATAGTTGGTGTAGATATTTTCACTGGCTGAACGGTAGTTCAAGCCCTGTTGTCAGCGCGACACTGACCTTCCCTGGTAGAATATTGGCCTGAGTTCCAAGTTGAATAGGTATGATTTTTTGTTAGTATTGGATTTACAGTGTTGTTATTCATTATTATGCTTCAGTTGCAGTGCTTTGCTTCGGTTGTCTTAACCCATAGACCTTTTAAGTCCATGACAACAGGTTTGGTGTCGCACAGACAGTTTAGTGGTCTGTCTGCTTTCAGGCTGTGTAGCCTCAACAGGGGGGAGATGAACACCCCACCCACGTACGTAGGGGCACGGCCTGCTTTACATTTACCATTACATTTAGGCCTAGGGACGTCAGGACGTGCATGACGCCGAGTGTGCAGAACTGTGCCTAAAAACCTTGACTATCATTCAGTCTTTCGTGTTTTTGATAATCTTTGATCTTTCCACGCGCATATGTGACGTAGGCCCTACAGCATTCGGAGTTTTGTGAAGAGAATGGATAGAACTGATATCCATTCTCCAGTTTTGTTGCGACACCTGCTATTGTCACGTTGTCGTTGCTGTCGCATCCTGTAGCTATTGATGTTGTACTAATACGAATACTTGTAACTACACTGTGTCCCCCCCAAAACGTCCCACTTTGTGATTGTCTGTATATTTGCCAAATATTAACCGGTTTTCAAAATCCTGTCTCTGATGCATTCTGGGGACAGTTAGCAATAAAGTGATTATTGATTATCCCGCCACATGCTACACTACCTTGTGAAATATAAATGCAAGAAAAACAACAATAATAGACAGCGAGCGTGTTGGTAAACGCATGTAAAACTCAATATAATTTAATTTTTGTATGAAAATTAGTAAAAAAATTGTTCTAGACGATGATTTTTTTGCATATGTATGCCTATTACATTGATTTTAGTAATTTTTTTAAATTCATGCTTTACGTGGTAGTACCGGATATTTAACAACTACTTTATTGCTAATTGTCCACAGTATGTGCCAGTGAAAAAAAATTAAAAATCGATTAATATTTGGCGAAAATATGGAAAATGACAAAGTGGGACTTTTTGGGACAGAGTGTAGGCTACGTGAAATGTCGTCATTTCTTCGTTACACATTGTCGTATATACAGGTATGTATTTCACAGCAATCACTTTAATATTATGGCTGTTTGGATCGACCCGTATGTTTCTAAGATTGTAGCCTAGAAGTGCGCAGTTTTACGACTGTTCAGTGCCTATGGGTAGCTATTGCTGCGTTTAGTCCTGTCTCTACGTCGGGTTCTGTTTTGACTTGAATTGCTGTACGTTATTGACTATCAGTTGATGTTGCCATATGAATACATATTTTGATGATATGTTGCAAAACTACTGTTCTGTTGTTCATTTTATTGGCCGACCATCTGTCTGTCGTCTGTTTGTCTGTAACGCATGTATTAATTATATTATAGCTAAACCGTACGTTGTGGGGTCGGCGAGTATAACATTGGATAGGGCGATGACGAATTACTGTAGGCTGTCAATAATAACCATGTCTATCTGCAGCGGTTTCGCCGTAATTTTGAATGCGAAGTTGCTGCCTGCAGCCATCACCGACGTGCACCGAATTACCATATCATATCCTAGCTTTTATTGTAACGTTCGATATAACAGCGTCACTAAAGCGTGTATGGGACTGGAGTCACTCTGGAAAATCGCTTTTTTCCGCGACCGAAAGTCGGACGCTGGTCTTCGGATATTGGCGGTACGGTCGAACCACCCTAGTGACAGCTGGACTTTTTCTTGCGTTGTTTTATAAACGTGGTTGAAACAGCTACTCTGAGCTCTCTGAATTAATTAAGCAGATTGTCTTGTAGGCCTACAGCGCAGCTGTATGCCTATACAACATAGTTGTAGTCACCATGTCGTCGGACGAACAGAATATGCGACGCTTTGGCGCCCTGGTTAACAAAATGACGATAATTTCAGGTATTTGCCCGAGATTACATTTCGATGCCAGTTTAATTGCGCCAATCTCGATCTGGACAGTGTTAGGCATGCGTACACAAATACATGCCAGTTTATAGCCTACTCTTTACCATAAGGGCAACGATACAAAAGTGCTGAGAACAGTGGCGATAACAACGTAACGCAGAAACCACTGTTCCACGCCAGAAATTCATCCGTACACGATCTTACCGCTATGAGAAATAACATGTTAATTTTGAATAGCAACTTCAGGCTATATGCCGAAGCCGACATTTTACCCATGAGTTAGCATAGTGAAGACGAAAATAAATATAGTAATGATCAAGACGACAGGCTAAAAATTAATCTATCCCGTAAGTGCATGTCACTAAACATGCTCGTCACGTTGGTCAAATTCTATGAATTTTGTCGTTGACTTGTAACCGAGCAATAAGCCTACTAAACTATTTAGTGCGGTACGAAATGTCTTGGTTTTAGTCTTAAAATCGTTTTGTTAACTTGTTTACATCGCTGATATTGGCAATCATATACATGTAGGCTATATATAATGTACATCGTCACGAATATGCGATCGCGTTTCTTCCCAGCCGTTCGTCGGTGACATTCAAATCAGGTTAGCCGTGGTCGCGTTTTAAACGCCAGAGTCCTGTTTTGGCAAGAACTGGCTGACTAAGGTGAAATGCTTTAGCTGCATCAACTAGATTTACGCTACCCTTCCTCACTAGTCCTGAAATTCCTGAAAAATCTATTCACCCTGTATAAATAATGAGGACGTTCTGGTGTCCCAATGGATTTGTCGTCATATTTTCAGTCGCGATTGACGACCCTGCTCTTGCGAGCCTTGAAGTTAGTCTAGTGTTTCACTGCGTTATAATGTTTAGGCCTATCTCGAATTCACGCAGGCTTCACTTACATGTAGGCCTCATCGTTATACGACATGATAAACTCATGTCAGGTAGCCACGCCTAACTGAAAATGCCCCTATATTATGTACCCTACGTTACTTCATACCCCGTTTACACGATAGAGCAAACATCGAGCAGACATCAAGCAGGCCCAATGGAACCCCACCCCTGGCTCAAATGTAGGCCTAGGCTTAGCCCACAGCTGATCACATGTTATATAGGCCTTCCAATTCCAATCCGCCCGCCTTCCTAATTAGCATGCTAATTACCATAGCTCGTCGAGCTAGCTGGATGAATGCTAGCAAACATCAAGCAGACGTCGAACAATTAGCACGTGTATTTTGAATACATTTGCTCGACGTTTGGTCGATGTTTGCTCGATCATGTAAACGGGGTATTACGTTAGTCGAACCACGCTCAGCTGGCACTGGTACAGTAATGTTCTCGCAATTTTCGGCTGCTGTCGTGCGCCACGACGTTGTAGTCTGTGCTATCTGAGCGTGGTTTAAATACGACACCGCACTGTCTGAAGTGGTATAAGCTCGTACTGCGTAGGGTCTACTCGCTTACTAATGCACTCCAGCAGTGCCGTAACAATTATAACACTTGATTCAGGCATGCGTGGCGCGATGCGACGAATGTCTGAGTGAAGTCGCAGGTCCACCATCCTCGCCGGACATGCCAAACGTTGTGATGATGACGTTCAGTAGCATGATGACGTAGACGAGGTAAGTGACTACGTTTTGCCACGCTGCCACGCGCACGAACAGCGTCGCGTGCCGATGACTGTCACGCAGCTCAATTCACAGGACTAGTGACGTGACTGTCAGTCACTCAACTGTCAGTGGTTTGACGGTGAGTGGTTATTATTCGACTGTCACGCAGTTCGGCCAGCTGTGCATTGCGTCTGTCGCGCATCTCCGCTAGCTTCCGGTCCGTCTCGGCGTCATCAACGCGACATCTTACCTTCCCCCTGATGACGTCACATCTCCTCCTAATGACAACCCCTACCTGATGGCGTCATGGTCTCGGCGTCATCGCGCATGCGCAGTGCTGCGACAAGCTCGCGACGCGCTTCCTCCAGCTGCTTGACGGTCGACGTGGGAGGCGCTGTGGGGGACAAAGCCGCCGCCATCTCGCTGACGTCGCCGCTGCGCTTTGCCGCTCCTTCCAACGAGTCGACTCGACCGCGCGCCCGTGCTATCCGGAAGTCGATGTCGGCGACGCGGACGGCGGACTCCGGGGCGCAGCTGGCAGTGAGCGCCGTGAGTGCAATGGACCCTGATGACGTGGTCGCCCTTATGACGTCACATCTTCACCCCTGATGACATCACATCTCGCCGCTGATGACGTGGTAGCGGGTGTGTCTTGCCTCAGCAGCCAGCCGCCGCAACATCTTCCCCGGCCGGACGTCTCGTAGTCGTCGTCGACGTCGTCCAGCCGACTGCGAGCGGACAGCGATGAAGGCAGCAGTTCCTGCGCGGCGCCTGATGCGACGGCCGACGCGTCCTGAGACCTGTAGTCGTCTGTAATTATCGCACAACATAATCATCGCAAGCACGTGGCAGTGGCTAACGCCCCACTTACACGATGAAGCTGGCTCGACAAGCGTTCGTCGAACACTTAGCAAACTAAATGGAAGTGTGCCGCATCGTATAAACGTGGTATAACTCTGTTCACACCAGCTTGGGTGATTGACTGGTTTGAGTGACTTATCAATGACACGTCAGTCCTGCAAAAATATACAAGTAGAGGCGATACCTGTTACCTATTTTCCTACAGTCCACAATGAAGCATAGTATTTATAGCAAAGATAATGAAAAAAACGTTTTATCTTGGTTCATAGCTCACATCTTTGATCAGTGACGCAAGAACAAATGACATACAGGCCTATTGCTACCAAGTTAACCTTAACTCCGGTGTATCGAGTATCAAGCATGATATCATAATTATGGTCAATTAGATATCCTTATTTTCCCTGCAACACCATTTCTCAGACATTTTAGAGATATGACGAAGATCAGTTGAGAGCATTGATGAATAGCTCTACGTGTAAAATGCAATTAAATTGTAAAATCGGTAAAATTTTTATACAAGTACTGAGCTGTTGATTTGAGTTGCGTCGGCGTCGTAAGTGTGAATTGGCCATTAGTAAATGTGCGTACAAAGCGACGTAACTGAACTGAACTTAACTGAAACTGTTTACTTTTTGACAAACTGACCAATGAGCAAGCAAGGCGAGCCCATTAGTCATTAATTAACGCGTACGTGAGCGTAGTCACTTAGGTCACCGACGCCGTTAGACGGTGGCTACCGTAATGCATTACTGCTTGCTCGTTGGTCAATTTCTCAAAAACTAAACCATGTCAGTTCAGTTTGGTTCAGTTCAGTTACGTCGCTTTGTACGCGCCTTTACTAATAGGGTGTTTACACGATCGAGCAAACATCGAGCAGCTAGCTCGACGTTCTATGGTAATTAGCATGCTATTTAGGAGGGCGGGCGGGTTGTAATTAGAAAGTTCATATAACACGTGATCAGCTGTGGGCTGAAAGCCTAAGCCTATGCCTATATTTGAGTCAGGGGCGGGGTTCCAATAGGCCTGCTTGAGCCAGCTCGATGTTTGCTCGATGGTGTAAAC